>Ga0210394_10000786_pt1 | contig 59191 bp, 57 predicted proteins | sample IncBWC12MmetaG_FD_160121 | JGI IMG/M metagenome (GOLD analysis project Ga0210394, IMG submission 160121) | Forest soil microbial communities from Barre Woods Harvard Forest LTER site, Petersham, Massachusetts, United States - Inc-BW-C-12-M | ecosystem: Environmental > Terrestrial > Soil >...
CGATCGTAAGCGTGGGAACAATTCCCAGCGGGGGGGCGGCGACTTACTACGTCTCGACCACCGGGAATGACAGCAATTCCGGCACAAGCCTGAGCGCCGCCTTTTTGACCCTTGACCGTGCCCGGCAAGCGGTTGCCGGCAAGGCGGGCAGCGCAGTCGAAATCGAGGACGGAATTTACTATCTTCCTGCCACAATCTCTTTCGCCGCCGCAGACTCCGGCAGCGCCACGAGCCCTATTATTTACCGCGCAGCCGCCGGGGCACATCCGGTCATTAGCGGGGGTGCTCGAATCGCGGTTTGGACCCCGCCGACGTCAGGCAGCGCTTGGACAGCATCCCTCGCATCCGCCAGTTCTTGTCCGGTAGCGGTGCCCGGCACGTTTTGCAATTTCGAGGGGTTGTACTACCAAACTGCTGCTGTCGGCCCGGATATGGAACGCCGCTTCCGGCCGCGCACCACGCTAAACACAGCCTGCACGGTTTATCCCTGCTCCAGCTATCTTTACAACTCCTCTAATAATCCAGTCATACAGACTGCTTCCACGGCCAACTGCAGCTTGCAGGTAAGTACTGGGTTTGAATGTTTCGATCAGTTCCTTTTTAATGGCAGCGACATCGCTCCCACCTATCACGACATAGGGCTGGGCGATGTTGAAGTACTCGACTTCGAGAAGTGGACGATGAGCCGGTTGCGCCTGTTATCAGTTTCTGGCAATACTGCAACGTTAACCAGCCCGACCTTCCAAGGCCAGGACTATGGTTTCTTTCCTGGACACCGCTATCTGATCGAAAACTGTGATCCTAACGTCGGGGGGGATCCGACTTGCCAGCAGCAGGTTCCGGGTCAGTGGTATCTGGACCGTTGCCCCAACACGACCCTGACCTGTACGGCGCCGAACGGTCAAGCCACTTGGACTTTGACTTATTTCGCACAGACTGGGGAGAACCCGAATACCGACACGGTTATCGTTCCCCAGCAGCTCCAGCTCATATCTGGAAATGGCACCAGCAACCTCGTCTTTGAGGGATTGACGTTCTCAAACGATAACTGGCTTCCCGGCAATCCTCCGCTGCAAGGAGGCGTAAGTTGCAACGGCCCGTGTGGCTTGGGAGATACATCCGGTTCCCCGAATGTATCCGCCGCAGTCAGCTTCACCAACGCGCACGGCGTGATCTTCAACGCTTGCACCTTCTCCCACACGCAAGGCTGGGGGATCGCTTTCGAAGGTAACAGCAGCGGCAACGAGGTGGTCAACAGCACCCTGTATGACACTGGAGACGGGGGCATTCGCATCGGTGCGTACCCCTCGCCGAGTGATTCCGACCCCACCATCCCGCAATACAACCTTGTCGAAAACAATATCCTCGATGCCTTAGGGCGGGTGCAGCCGTCAGGAATTGGAACCGGCGTATGGATCGGCAACGCCCATCACAATGTGATCGCGCACAACGAAATCCAGGATCTTTACAACGGTGCGGTCGCGTTGGGATTGGGTTTTGGGGGAACCACTGACCCAATCCTGGGACACGATAATATTCTCTCTTTCAACCAGCTTTTCAATCTAGGTCAGGGCGTTACCAGTGACATGGGAGGCGTCCACTCGGGAGCTCTCGGAGTTCAGCGAAACATGATCCTCAACAACGTTATTCATGACGTGAACCACAATTACCTGGATCCCGATGGGTACGGCGGTAACGGACTCTATTTCGATAATTCCACTTCGCAATCGGTCGCGCACAACAATCTTGTGTACCGTCTCACCGGCTTCGGAGTGTTCAATAATCTGGCCGGTGGCACGAACTCTGTCTCGGTCCTAAACAACGTCGTTTTGAATAACATCATTGCCTTGCCTCATAAGGACGTGATTCAGCGAGGGGGTGACATCCCTTATTCCCTGGCCTTCGTGCAGAATGTCGTCTATTACGATTTCGGCGGATCCGTCATCAACGGTCACTGGAACTGCCCGGATCAAACCTGTACCAACCAGTTCTTGTTGGATCACAACGACTACTGGAATACTTCAGGCAGCGCGCCGCAGTTCATTACCACCACGTCCGGCGGCGCCTCAACCGTCAGCTTGTCGGCTTGGCAAGCTCTCGGCGAGGATGTTGATTCCATCGTACAGAATCCACTGTTCACCGATCCTAACAACACCAATGATCCTCCGACTGACGGCTTTGCACTGCAATCGTCATCGCCGGCCTTTGCATCTCCGGTCAGTTTTGAGAATTTTGATGCTACCCAGGCGGGAGTGTTCAGCACTGGTCAAGCAACCTTCCAGGCCCCATCGGTTCCTCCGACGCTTGCTTGCGCGAGCGCGTCATATCTGGGCGCTTGTCCTGCATTTCCTTTAGAGCTGTTTACTGACTACTAAACAGGTGCACCGTCCATTGAATCGGAACACGAAAGGACCTGTACGGTAACCTGTTTGAACACTGCGAGGGCAATGCCCCTTTTCAAATTTTCAGCGTGTCCTGCGGTGACGTTGTAAGGCTACGCGGCTAAACATACTCTGGACCGTCGCGCCGATCACATCGGCAGCCGACTAATTCGAATAGGAGTATGCGCCCTCCGTGACCAACACAAGAATCGTTTCAGCCCTGATGTTAGCTCTAACCCTCCTTTGCACCATACCCGCGTCAGGCCAGCTTAAAGGGTCGGTGCTCAATCAGAACCTGTGGAACGCTGCCGCTGCCGGGAATCTTGCTACTGTACTTAGCGACATTAGACTTGGAGCCGGCGTTAATTGGCCGAGCCCGAACGAAGGTGGCGCGCCTGCACTTGAGCCTGCTGCCCGCAACGGTCATCTTGACGTAGTACAAGCGCTTGTTGCTGCCGGAGCCAATGTCAACCAAACCGATACGATTCGTCGCAAGACCCCCCTGCTCGCGGCGTCGTTTGGGTCGCAAGACGCGGTTGTGAACTATCTACTTACGGTTCCAGGCATCGACGTCAACTGGCACGCGCTGAATGATTGGACACCGGCACTGGACGCTTCCTGGGTGGGTGATCTCAATATCGTCCAGGCTCTAGTTGCGCACGGTGCGGATGTGACGACTCCTAACAAGTATGGCGAGACTCCGTTGCAAGCTGCCGAATTGGCACTGGGCAACTGCTACACCTCACCCGGACCGCTGAAGGTCTGCCCCGTATCGCAGGGGAACAGCAAAGCCACGCAGGCGCAGTATGAAACCTTGGTGGCGTACCTGGAGAGCTTAAACTGAAACCAACTTCTCTGGATTTCATCCTTCTTAGAGGCTGGAGTGGGGGTCTTGTGGCAGGACTGGAGTCGTACCCCTCCCGCCCGATCACAGTACGCTAACCACGAAACCGGTGTAGTGAACTGATAGCGGGATCCGAACCGCTGCAATTTAAAAGGGAGGCTCCAAAGGCCTCCCTTGTTACTTGCGCGATATTACGGCACTACTCTTCAGGGCGGGTCCCCTGGTGGCGGGATCATTTGGGAAGTAGCAGACTAACCCCGAGCGGCTGGTTTTATTTGTGCGATAAAACGCCCGAGACTCAGCGGCCGCCAGTCACCCGCCGCCGGCTCTGGTCCCAGTTCCACGCTGTCGCAACGATCTGCTCCAGCGATCGCTTTGCCTTCCAGTTCAGCACCTTTTCGGCGCGCGAGGGATCAGCCACCAGCTCAGGCGGATCCCCGGCTCTGCGCGGCGCCATCCGCCTCGGAACTTCCCTGCCGGTCACTCGTTCAATGGTTGCGATCACTTCGTTTACTGAATTTCCCCGGCCCGTACCAAGGTTGAGCGCAGTTGAACCTCCGTGCTCCAGATATTCCAATCCCATCACATGCGCTTCGGCGAGATCGTTGACGTGAATGTAATCGCGTACGCACGTGCCGTCCGGCGTGGGATAATCATTGCCATAGATTTCCAGCGCGGGACGCTCCCCATGTATGGCCTCGAACGCAGACGGAATGAGATGGGTTTCCGGACTGTGGACCTCGCCCACCAATCCACTCTCGTCAGCCCCGGCAGCATTGAAATAACGAAACGATACGGAACGCAGTCCGTAGGCGCGATCGTAGGCCCGAAGGGCTTGTTCAAAGGCGAGCTTCGATGCGCCGTAGGGATTGACCGGCAACTGCGGCGTTTCCTCGGTGATGGGCATGCTTTCCGGTGTGCCGTATGTGGCGCAAGTCGAGGAAAAGATAAACTTCCGCACCTTGCAATCGAGCACAGAGTTCAGCAGCGAAAACGCCGCTACGAAATTATTCTGAAAGTATTTTCGCGGCTCCAAAACGGATTCGCCCACATAGGCGTGAGCCGCAAAGTGCATTACCGCATCCACACGCTGCAGCACGGGCTTCAGCTTGCCTGCATCCGAGATGTCGCCGGCGATGAGTTCGAAGCCTTGCGCCAGCGACGCGTGTCCGGTGCAGAGGTTGTCGTAAATGATAGCTTCATAGCCCCTGCGTTTTAAAGCATGCGCTGCATGACTTCCGATGTAACCTGCGCCTCCCACGACAAGAACGGACACTGGCCCTCACTTGATTTCGTTTTAGGATCCACGTTTTGGATTCTAACCCATGACGGCTTCTGCGCCCGGGTACTACATGATCGCCTCGGTGAATACTTCGGGGAGTTCCGGCAGTCATGCCCTTCATCAACTCGACAAACTTGGCAACTAAAGAACCTGGCATCGCGGCTGTTCGTGATGCCGATCCCACTGGGGTGCTAGAATACGCGCAATTGGACGGTGCCGGATGCGTACGCCTTACGGCCTAAATATCATCGATAACTGCCTTAGTTGTGCCGTGCGCCAGGAGCATTTGTTCTGCGATCTGCCTCTGCCTGCAATACAAAGACTTAATGAAATCAAGTCCACCGCGGTATATCCGAAATCGACAACGCTGTTCGTCGAGGGCCAGCAGCCGCGCGGGGTGTTTGTGCTCTGTGGGGGAAAGGCGAAACTCTTCACATCTTCGAGCGATGGCAAAACCATCATCACCAGGATTTCGGAAGCTGGGGATGTCCTGGGCCTGAACGCGACCATTTCCAATCGGCCTTATGAAGTAACGGCGGAGATGATGGAGCCGGGCCAGGCCAATTTCATCGCCCGCGACGCGCTACTGCAGTTCTTGCGCGAATATGGAGAGGTGGCACTGCGAGTTGCAGAGCAGCTCAGCCGCAACTACTACGCGGCGCACGAAGAGATCCGCACGCTCGGACTTACGAGTTCACCCTCAGAGAAGTTCGCAAGGCTGCTGCTCTCCTGGTCGCCCAATGCGGGAAACACGAGCCAGTCTGCGCATCTGAAATTGACGCTGACGCATAAAGAAATCGCGGAAATGATTGGCACTACGCGCGAGACCGTCAGCCGCCTGTTCTCTGATTTCAAGAAGAAGCAGTTGTTGCAAGTGAAGGGATCCACCCTGATTATTTGCAATAAGCCTGCCTTGGAGAAGATGGCAAACCTCTGAGCGGTGTGTCGGCGCACTCAGTCCGAACCGGCGAGGTAACATGTTTCCCTAGGTCTCTGCCAGCTTCGAGAATTCGTCGCGTACCTCCAGCAACGGCCCTGTCGATCTCGCAAGCTGCTGTTCGATCCGGGCGATCTGGGTGCGCAACCAACCGGCCAGAGCTTTTTCCAACTCGAGCTGCGTGCCACAGCGATAGAAGTAATCAATGGTTTCTCCTTTGTCGTTAAGCGGAATAAACCGGCACGGCGAATTCTCACTCAACAGTTCACCGGGAACGAACTGCGTCAAGAGGCATTCACTGCACGGGTGCGTCCGAGCGGGGTCACCCAGGTTCGGACAACTGGGTGAGTCTTCGAAGATGAACGGAGGACGCCAAGGGGTGCGCGGAGATCGCCCGTACCCTCCATCTTCCAGGAATTTCAGCTCGAACCTGAGGAGTTCCAGTATTTCGTGTTCATCCTGTGCCATACGTTACCTCCCGATATGAGCCTCGCACAACGCCGTTTGGGTTGCGATGATCGTCGTCACGTGGTTGCGTGACCCGGATCACAAGCGTGGGCTGGACCTCCGGGATGCGAGCGCGTTTCCATGTGATTACAGTCACAGTGTTCGGTGCGTGCCGGCACGGCGCTTCCGCCGTTTTCCACGTACTATGCCGCTGTGCGATACCCAAGAACTGCACGTCTTGGACTTTAATCCCTGAGGAATTCTAGCCATAACGGGGATGCTCTGATGGACGCGGAAACGCTCAGTTTTCCTTAGTTGAGTGCGGATTGCATGGACCCCGTTGGGCAGCGGAACAGTCCGCGACGTACCATTATAACTGTCTTGTTTACAATTAGTTACGATGAATGTGGGATGCATTTCCCGGTTGACATCCGGGCTCCGATTTGGGATAATCTTGACAATCACCGCTGATCTTCCCCATCGGTGCATATCCCCTTTGCTGACAGGAGCTCACCAGGGAAAAACCCTTGCGCTCAGTCGTTGGACCGTGGTCTTTGGTAACCGAACTCCACGCTAAGACCGGCGCAGCACCGATTTCAACGATTTTTTACGGGCCACAACACTCAGGAGGCAACATGCAGTCTCGTTCGATCTTCGCGATGAAATCCCAGACTAAGGGACGGAAAGCACTCCGGCGTTCAGCAAGCGGCACCGCCCTCGTGGTGGCCGCGATTCTTTCACTCGCACTGACAACGGCTTCCGCCGAGACGCCCAAGCCAAAGGCCAACCCAGCCAGCCAGGGTTCATGGACTACGCCCTTTAACATCGGCGTGGTGGGCATCCACGCCGCGCTGCTCAACACCGGCAACGTCTTATTGTGGTATTACCCGCCATCGACCACTTCTCAAACCGAGCCGGCGGTTATTTACAACCCCATAACCAACGGCCTCACCACGGTGGACATTCCAATAGGAACCGAAAACGGTCAATACACGGACTTCTTCTGTTCCGGGATGAACATTATGTCGGATGGGCGGGTACTGGTCACGGGAGGGTTGAACGGCGTACCGCCATACCCAGACTACGGCATCTCCGCGGTCGAAATTTTTGATCCCTTAACTTCGACTTGGACCGCTGCTGCTCCCATGAATTCTTCGCGCTGGTATCCCACCAACGTGGAGCTGCCCAACGGCGAAACCATGGTTCTCTCCGGCAGCAATGCGGCTGCCACGGGATTGGTCGGCCCCATCGAAGAGTACAACGAAACCAAGAACACATGGACGGTGCTGAAAACCACTGCCAACATTCCCGCCTTTGTGGAAACCTATCCGCGCATGTTCGTCACAACTGCGGGCAAAGTGGTCATGGCGGGACAGCTGCAGACTACGCGCCAGTTTGACCCGATCAAGAACCTCTGGAGCACAATCGGCTCCATGCTATACGGCAACCGTGCCTACGGCAGCTACGCACTGCTGCCCGGCCTTAACCAGATTCTCGCCGTTGGTGGGCATAATGCTCTGTCGCTCTGCACGGTCCCAGCATGCTCGACAAACACCTCCGAGATTTTTGATCTGACCACCAATACCTGGACCTATACCACCGGCGCCATGGCTAATGCGCGCTATAACGGAAACCTGGAACTGTTGCCCGACGGAACCCTTCTAATGGTTGGCGGCAACCAGGTTAGCAAGTATAGCGATCCCGTGGAAGCCGCCGAGCTGTTCAATCCTTCCACCGGCACGTGGACGACCATGGCCTCACAAACTGCGCGCCGCGGCTATCATTCCACGGCTTTGCTGCTGCCTGACGGCCGCGTTCTTTCTGCGGGTTCGGATGACTTTGCCAAGCCAAACTATTCTGAAACCGTCGAGCTCTTCAGCCCACCTTATCTCTCTGCTGGCGCCCGCCCGACGATTACTTCCTCGCCGAGTTCGGTGAAGTATGGAGCGCAATTCACCATCAGCACTCCCGATGCTTCCACCATCAAGACCGTCGCCCTCATCCGGCCCGGCGCCTCAACCCACGCCGAGAACTGGGATCAGCGCTATGTCACCTTGACCTTCACAGCTGGCAGCGGGATTATCACCGCGACCGCTCCCGCCCTGGCAAACGATGCGCCTCCGGGATACTACATGATCGCGATGGTGAACACTTCCGGTGTTCCAGCGGTCATGCCGTTCATCAGCCTGACCAACTAAACAACCTTGCTTCCTGCAAAACCCCTGGCCGCGGCTCACTCGCCGCGGCCAATTTTCTTGGGGGGGTCAGGGAATAAAACGGCAGCATTCCAGTTACTCATCCGTGGTGGCTCTTGAGGGTACCTGCAAGATTAAAGGGCAACATCGGCGGCACGCAGGAAAGAGCACAAAAAGTGCAAGAGTTTTCATATTGACTCCGCCGGTAGAAGACGCGTAGTTTCTACTGGATTTTGCCCCGGAAACAGGAGGCGGCTGATCCAGGAAGGCTGCCCCTCCGTTGGCGGAGTCCGCCCCGGCCTCTTTGGTCTGACATACGCCCTAGTCATCGCAGGTGGTCCCGTGGAGGTTCCGGAGCTTCACCATCCGTACCAGGGAGCCGCCGATTACAACGGTCGCTTCGGTTTTTGCTCTTACCAGCTTCAGGAGGCAACATGCAGTCTCGTTCGATATTCGCGATAAAATCCCCGAGTAAGGGACGGAAAGCACTCCGACGTTTAGCAAGCGGCACCGCCCTCGTGGTGGCCGCGATTCTTTCACTCGCACTGTCAACGGCTTCCGCCGAGACGCCCAAGCCAAAGGCCAACCCAGCCAGCCAAGGCTCATGGAGCGCGCCATTCAACGTTGGAGTAGTGGGCATCCACGCCGCGCTGCTCTACAACGGGCAGGTTCTGATGTGGTCTTACCCGGTATCGAATACTTCTCAGACCGAGCCGGCGGTCTTATATAACCCAATCACCAACGGCCTCACCAATGTGGATATCCCGATCACGAGCCAGAACGGTTTGGCTACCGAATTCTTCTGCTCGGGCATGAACATCATGCCGGATGGCAGAATCCTGGTGGCCGGCGGATTGCAGGGAATCCCGCCATCGCAAGATCTTGGCATTGCGGCAGTCGAAATTTTTGATCCCGCGTCTTCGACCTGGACTGCTGCTGCTCCCATGAACTATGCGCGCTGGTATCCGACAAACGTGAGCTTGCCGAATGGCACCACTATGGTGCTCTCCGGCATAAACGCCAAAGGCAATGCCACAGTCGCCCCTTTAGAAGAGTACAACGAATCCACCAACACTTGGCACTTCTGAAGACCACCGCCAACCTTCCAACCAACGTGGAAACTTACCCGCGCATGTTCGTGACCACTGCGGGCAATCTCGTCATGGCCGGCCAGCTGCAGACCACGCGACAGTTTACTCGCACAGGGACTAACGCGAACACTTGGAGCATTCTCGGCGCCTGGAATTTCAAGGGGAACCGCGTGTATGGCAGCGCCGCGCTGATGCCCGGACTGAACCAGATTCTCACTGTAGGGGGCCGCATAGGGAGCACGCTATGCACCAAGGACGACTGGACGTCCTGCGTTACAAACACCGCCGAGATTTTCGATCTGACCACCAATACCTGGACTTACACCAGCCCCATGGCTAATGCGCGGCAAAATGCGAATCTGGAAGTCCTTCCGGACGGCACATACCTGGCTGTCGGTGGAAATCAAACTCTCAGATATGATCAGCCGGTCGAGGCAGCTGAATTGTACAACCCCGCCACCGGTCAATGGACACCCATGGCCTCGCAAAAGGCGCCTCGCGGATATCACTCAACGGCGGCCCTGTTGCCCGACGGCCGCGTGCTGTCGGCAGGATCCGACAGTGGGAGCAGCTACGCATATTACGTCGAGATATTCAGCCCGCCTTATCTTTCTGCCGGGGCTCGTCCGACGATCACCTCGTCTCCGACCTCAGTGAAGTATGGAGCGCAGTTCACAATCAGCACTCCCGATGCTTCGACGATCAAGACAGTCGCGCTGATCCGGCCCAGCGTTACAACCCACGCCCAAGACTACGAGCAGCGCTATGTGACTTTGTCATTCACCGTTGGCAGCGGAATCATCACCGCGACCGCTCCCCCAAACTCGAATTACGCGCCGCCGGGATACTACATGATCGCGATGGTGAATACTTCCGGTGTTCCGGCAGTCATGCCATTCATTCAGCTAGTGAACAAATAGTTCCGTCAAGCGCCTCGCGAGAACGACGCGAAGCCGGGAATACTAACAGCGCGGGCAAAGCTGCCCGCGCTTTTTTCTACGATCGCGGCGCCCCAGATCCGCACCTCGGTACTGGGCGCAGCTGGTCATCGTGCTACTGGGTTTCCCGTTCGGCAGTAAAGTTCGGCGTGAAGCTTTCCCCGCTGAAGTACACACACGCCGGCATCCGATCCAGGCTCTCAATTTCCATCCCCAGCTCGCATCGCCGCACTTCCTTGCCGTCTTTCTGAATCAAGATGTAGCCGCCCACAAATACCGGCATGTCTCCCGCATCGCGTAAGAAAATCTGCGTCTGCCCCAGAACTAAATCTTTTTTCTCTATTCCGACATAATCCACTTGGGGGCCGAGGCCCATAGCAGCCGGCGCTTCGCTGATCAATATGCCATTCAGGTCTGCCCGCGCCACGTGCCGTACGGATGAACGGCCATTGGTGCGATAAGTCACGTTCTGCGCAGGACCGTTCCCCGACCATTGAATGGTGAACTGCATGGCCTGCGGACAGGTGTTTCCCCAGAAGGTGTCATATAGGTTGCCCGCATCGCTCACGTAGATACAGCCCTGCGAGTCTTTGGTTTTTCGCTCCACCCTCCATCGCTCGCTTCCATCAGTCTGCGAATGTTGTGCCGTGTCGGATTGCCCACTCGCACTCGCCAGCGCCAGCAGCAGAACGACCATCAGTGATTTCATTGAGACCAGCTCCTTAAGACTGACTGCCCAGATGCCATGCATCGTTGAATTATAGGCAAGCCAGCCGCGATCCGTCTGTGATCCCACGCACGCCAGCGTCCCGCGTAGGCGCAAGCCACCCGAACGTGCAGATCCCCCGCACCCAAACCAACAAAAAACCCAGCCTCGCGAGAGGCTGGGTGAATTGTTTCCCGCTGCCTGTTATTGCTGGTTCAGGCTGCCATCCAGGACCTGAAGGACAGTTGGGCTTGGAGGGACGCTCAGTACCAACGCATTCTGCGCCGAGGTCAAGTACAAGACAAAGCTGCTGATCTGCCCGCTTTGTGTCGTGACGTCAAGAAGCACGCGTCCTGCACCGGCGTTAGGAAGCGTGTACGTAACCGAAGTGATTTCCGAGCTGCCGATAGTGGTCGCGTTCGTTCCCGACGAACCCACCGACGAATCGACGATGCCGGAGATATTACCCGTGCCATCGAAGAAGAGCCACATCAGGTCCGTCGTGAGTCCCGGAGAACCCACATCGGAACCATCCAGCCCGTATTCGCCGACAAGTGTGCTTATGCTGAAGGGCCCCGCCTGAGCATCCATCTCGCCAACCGGAGCGTTGAGGCTGGCGACCGGCGGGATCGAGTTGTAACCGGTGTAGTTTTGCAGGATGTAGGCCTGAGTAGGCGATACCATGTAGAAGGTATAGCCGCGGTTGCTGTCCGCGCCCAGCGTTGTGATGACACCGCGACCAACCGGTGTGCCAGCGCCGCCAAGGTCGTATCCGCCGGATACGGTGAAGGGGTTTGTACCCGGGGGGTCGGTGTCATCGCGAACGCCGACCAGAGTACCAGCAGTAGTGCTCGTGTCGGTGTAGGCATATTCCCCAACCTGGGCGAATTCTGTCACGTTGCATTGACTTTCGCAGCTCCCCGAAGCAACCGGCCGGTCAAGAAGAAACGCGTAGCCACTGCCAGTGTCCACAGTGCTGGCCGTGTAGCCGCCACCAGCGCCGACTTGTAGCGCCATCGTACCGGCGAGTGCCGCGCCTCCCGCTCCGTTATTATCGGTCTCGATGAGGTTTATCAGCGTGGGCGCCCCGCCGCTTGCAGCAGTCACCACGTAAAAGGCGTAATTCGTAGTTGTTGATCCCTGAACCAGGGTTAATGTGCCACGCCCGCTCTGCTGTATCGCGCTAATCGCGCATCCGGTACCACCGGGACACAGACTTGCCGCAACGGAATCGGTACCGAAATCATCAATATCCACGGTCCCGGTGGTGATGTTGCCCCCGCCCGTTGTGTTAAAGGTGCCCACTTCGCCTAGCGGATTAGCAGACGAGTCAATTCCTGCCGCTTTGAAAACATAGTTGCCATTGAGCGGGCTGGTCACCGGCCCGGACTGCTGCCACATGGTGCCCTTCAGAGTTCCCAGGTTGTCGAACTCCATCAGCTTGCCCAACTTCCCGCTATCCGAAAGGATGAATCGGAAACTGATCCCGCTGGGAAAGATCACGTCCGGATTGAACGTAAGCGTCCCGCGGCCATCGGGATAGACCGTATAGCCTCCCGTGAGGCTGGGGAACGGTGCAGTCACCACCCCGGCGGCATTCTCGTCGATCACGCCGGCGGTAATGACTCCGCTGCTGGCGACAAAGCTGCCGGCATAGAACACCGGTCCAGTGCTATTCGCTCCCAGCAGGGTGAATGCATATCCACCATCTTGGAGAGTGCTCGATCCGTTGGTCGAGGCGACCACGTTGACTCCCGTCGAAGTACTAATGTTGGCCCCGCTCGCATTCTTAATTGTGGCCGTGACGGTATCCTGGCCCGCGCCTACTGCACTCGCCAAGCCCACGGTGCCAGTGTTAGTGAAAGTAACGACGCTGTCGCTTTTCTGGTCAGTCCACGCCGCCGTCGAAGCAAGATTGCTATTTGTCGTGAGATCGTTGTAATTGCCAAAGAGTGCAAATTGCTGGGTGCCTCCGACAACCATGCCGGGGCCGGGAGTAGTAATTCTCAAGGAATTCAATACCGGAACTACGGGCAACGTAATCTTTCCCGTGATTGTTCCGAACTGCGCCTGAAGGGTGATCGTGCCGTTCTGAGCCGCGCCGCCGGTGGTTCCTGTAGCCACGCCGGTAGTGCTGACCGAGCCCGCACCGCCGTTGGTCGTCGAACTGACGCTCCAAGTCACAGTGCTGGTGATGTTCTGGTTCGGGCCAGTAGCATAAGTGCCGGTCGCAGTAAGCTGGTTCTGGGCGCCTTCTACCACAAGGCTCGGCAATGCCGCAGTAACGGTAATGGACGTCAACCCACCTGAGCCCGCGGGGGTCACCGTGAGGGAGGTTGAGCCCGACGGGCTCGAAACGAGGGGCGCAAGGTTGAGCGGGCAAGCGGGGGTAGAAGTCGAAGAACACGAAGCTGAAATGGTTGACTGGCCCTGCTTCAGACCTGTGGCCAAACCGGTGCTGGAAATGGTTGCGAAACTCGCGCCCAACGAACTCCACGTCACGCTTGAGTCAATCTGCTGCGTGCTCCCGTCCTGGAACGTGCCCGTCGCTGTGAACTGCTCCTGGGTGTCCGCTGAAATCGTCGGCGTCAGAGGAGTAACCGCTATCAAAGCCAGCCCATCTGACACGGTCAGCAGAGCAGAATTCTTGATGGAGCCGGAAGTCGCAGTGATGGCGGCGGTCTGCGGCATGGCGCCCTGTTTTACGCCGCCCTGGCTCGCGGCCACTGCGGTCGCCAAACCCGAGCTGTTGACGGTGACCACACTCACCGATGAGCTCCACGTGGCGGTCGAGGTAAGGTCCTTTGTGCTGCCATCGCTGTAGGTGCCGGTAGCCGTATACTGCACGGTTTGCCCGGAAAAGGTCTGAGACGTATTGTTATTAGCTTTAACCGCGATGGACTTCAAGCTCGGCGTCGGCGTGATCGGCGGCGTGGTGCTGGAGCTGCTACCCCCCCCGCAGCCCACCAGGGCCACTCCAAGGACCAAAACCATTATTAAACCTACCCCAAAGCGCAACCGCATGATCTTTCACCCCTAAGAGTTGAAATTGGACGGCCAATTTCTGCCGTCGAGGAGGGAGGTACACCGAAGTACTAAGCAGCTTGCTTTCCAAATCCGAACGCCGGATGAACCCCCATTTTCAGTTACTTACGTACCAGAAGTGGTCAGGAAGTGCAATTTCTTGCATATCACCCGGTAACTTCAGCAGATCGCACTTTCCCATTGGCATCTCCTGTAAAACTTGTAGAAACCTTACCTAAGTAACTGCATCAATGATTACTTATACCAAGTCGCACGCCCATCAAGCGAAGCGGAGACGGTCATCACCGCGCACAAATTGCCCGGACAAAGCCAAGCTTGACCGCAGGCTCCTACACCGGCAGGCCATCCACGTTATAATCAACAACTATTCTCATGGCCACCAAGCGCTTAATCCGCTCGACAACTGTCCTTTGTGTTCGCCGCGACGGCAATGTGGTCATGGCTGGCGATGGGCAGGTCACGCTCGGCGAAAGCATCATCAAGCACAATGCCCGAAAGATCCGTCGCCTGTACCAGGACAAGATTTTGGCGGGATTTGCCGGTTCCACGGCCGATGCATTTTCGTTGTTCAGCCGTTTCGAATCGAAGCTCGATCAGTATCACGGCAATCTCGGGCGAGCTGCAGTGGAATTAGCCAAAGACTGGCGCACTGATAAGTTCCTGCGACACCTGGAGGCGTTGCTTCTCGTCTCCGACAAGGAACAGACCTTCCTGCTCAGCGGCCAAGGCGATGTAATCGAACCAGACACCGGCATTGCAGCCATCGGCAGCGGTGGACCCTACGCGCAATCGGCGGCGCAGGCGCTGGCCGAGCACACCCAACTCTCCGCTCGCCAGATTGCCGAGGAGGCGATGAAGATTGCCGGCAGAATGTGCATTTACACGAACGACAAAGTAACCATCGAGGAGCTCTAGGCCGTGGTTCCCTGATGGCGAGTCGCCAGACTTGCCAACTATTGACTAATCCAGCTCTGGCACAAAAAAGCCAGAGCCAGCTCATCCCGAGTGGCTCTGGCGTCGTGCGTTTCGATTCTGCTAATCCCCGGTACCACTTAACGCAACATTCTGGGCGCTTGTGGGCGAGCTGTCCGTAATGGTAAGCGTGCCATTGGCCGAGCCTTCGATCGTCGGCGTGAAGGTCACGCTAACGCTGCAGGTCGAGCCTGGGGCAACCGTGCTGGTGCACGTGTTGGTCTGGCTGAAAGGCGCCGCTGTGGCCACGCTCGAGACTGTCAAGTTTGCGCTGCCGGAATTCGTAATCGTGTCAGCCAAAGGGTTGCTCGAGGTACCGGTCTTTACGTCTCCGAACTTGAGCGCGTTTGGCGATGGCGAGGCTAGCGATGAGTTGAGATACCACGTCACCAGATTGGTCTCTTCATCAACCGCCACTAAATCTGGCGCGAAGTCGCCATTCAGATCCCCTACCGCAATGCCCTCGAATTTACCTTGTGTTCCTTTCGCTCCCCAACTTGTCACGTGGTCCACAGGCGGATTGAAGGTGCCGTCGCCGTTCCCGGTGAGCACGGAGAGGCCGTTGTTGGTGGGGCTGCTGTACCCGACCACCACATCTGTTTTGCCGTCGCCGTTGACGTCCGCGGCGACGATCGAAAGCGGACCTGGCGGCGCAGGATAGTTGATCGGTGTATTGAAACTTCCATTGCCATTGCCCGACAAGAAAGAGACGCTGGAAACATGGTTGGTCCCGGTGTTGGTCACTACCAGATCAAGAAATCCATCCCGATTGAAATCGGAAACAACTACACCAGTCGGCCCCGTACCGACTGGGAAGTCGTGCGGTGTAGAGAACGTGCCGTTTCCTTTATTTAATAGCACAACGATGGAGTTCGTCCCCGAAGCCACTACTGCCAGGTCCAATCCACCGCCCAAGGCAAAGCTGCCGTCGGCAGCGGCAATGGGGAAGGTATTGCCACCCGTACTGAAGTTGTTCGCACTCTTAAAAGTGCCGTCTCCGTTTCCAATCAGGATGGAGATGCCCTTGTCGCAGACCGCCAAGTCCTGTATGCCGTCATTATCGTAGTCGTCAATCAGTAAACAGGTTGGCTTTGACGCCAGGCTGTAGGGCACGGCGGCCTGGAATGTTCCGTCTCCATTGCCCAGAAGAACAGAAACGGTACTGTCGCCGTTATTGGCTACCACGAGGTCAACTTTGGTGTCGTTGTTAACGTCTTTTGCGACAATGGCCACCGGACTCTTGCCCACGGTAAGCGGGGTCGGTTGCACGGTGAAGCCGCCAGTGCCGTTGCCGAGCAAAATGGTCACCGTGCCAGCATTGAAGTCCGCAACCGCCATATCATTAGGCTTACCTGCTCCCTGAAAATCGCCGAGAGCAACGGCGCTGGGCTTCGGGGCTGTTGTGCCAGTCAAGGAGACCGATTGATTGAGCTGAAAAGTTCCTTTTCCCGTGCCGGGAAGAACGGTCACATTGTTATTCGTGGTGCTGACCACCACCAAGTCCTGGGCGCCGTCATTGTTGACATCAGCGGTTGCAACCGCAGCAGGACCCGCTCCGATGACGTAATCAGTGTGAGTTGGGAATGTGCCATCCCCTTTGCCTAAAAGAACGCCGACCGAATCAGAGGCGGCGGAGGTAACTGCCAAATCAAGTATGCCGTCGCCGTTGAGGTTGGCTGTAGCGAGGGCAGCCCCAGGCTTGATTGTGGTGTACTCCTTGTGCGTCTGGAAGGTACCGTCGCCATTGCCCAGCAAGATGGAGACACCTGCGGTACTAAAGCTGTTCGCGGTCGCAAGGTCGAGCTTGCCGTCGCCGTTGAAGTCGCCCGTCACGATGGCAACCGGAAATGTACCAGTTGGCGTGGGAGCCTGGGCATTGAAAGTGCCATCTCCATTGCCCAGCAGAACTGTGATGTTGCTGGAATTCTTGCTGACCGCGGCGAGGTCAGGAATGCCATCGCGATTGTAGTCGCCTGTGGTTACTCCTTGATCGTTGCTGCCGACGGCGTAATTCGTTGCTGTAAAAGTTCCCGTGCCCGTGCCCAGCAACACTGTAATGTTATTGCTCTGAGGATTGGCTACGGCCGCATCCAGCTTGCCGTCCTTATTGAAATCAGCAACTACAATCGCGTTCGGGGCATTGTCCACATTGGTGGGAGCCAACGCAGTTTGAAAGGTCCCATCGCCATTGCCCAATAGAATAGAAACCGATCCCGGAGCGGCGCAGGGCAACTTGGGACAGTTCTGGTTCACCACCGCCACGTCCAGCTTGCCATCACCGTTGAAATCGCCGGTGGCTACGGCAGTAGGATTCACGCCCACGTCGTACACTACTTGCTTTTGAAAAGCTCCGCCCGGAGCGCCGAGCAGCACAGAAACTGTGTTGTCCTGGAAATTCGCGACCACCATGTCAATATTGCCGTCAGCGTTGAAGTCGGCCATGGCAACAGCTTTAGGCTGGTTTCCGGTCGTAAACGCGGCACTGTTGAATACGTAAGTTTGTGCGGCTATGACCCCCGATGCCATAAAGAGAGCTAAGACTGCCCTCGCCAGAGCGGTTCGTTGAATCGCAAGAAACCTTTTCACTTCCATCTTCATCCTCCTAATAATCCCTCTGCCTCCAACCTCAAATCACGAACCCCCTTTGGGGCTCGTCGCCATTTCTACCAAGCCTGCCCCCGGAACCTTCCGTGCGCTTTGCACCACGGCACCGGGAAACACCTGTCGAACAAGGGAATCCGTCTTGAGGACGGTCAGGCCGTGTTAGAGCGCGGGAGTGCGAACGTGGGATACCAGCCAGGAGCGCGATCATGAAGACAGCCGCGACCTGCCTAGGCGAGCGGATGACAAAACAACGGGATATCGCGCAAATCGCGTGACAATCACCGCCATGGGGGGAGGCTGGCATATACCTATGGTAACTGAATCGCGGCACGTTCACTGCCAACGGTAACCATTATCTGCCGTACGGTCAGCGGGGCCGCTAACCATATGCATTTTCCGGTAGTTCCCTTGGATTCAATCGCTTGCGGCGGTCTCGCGCCATCCAGGCAGACTGCTCCCCAGCGCAACAGATTGCCTCTTTTGTGAAGCTGAATAACAGCAAACTCCGGGGTTGCTGCGACCGCCCGACTGGCCTCGTTTGGAACGCCTGGCCGTTGTCACTTGGTTTCTGTGCGGGCGCTTCGGGGCATAACTTCTTCCGTTTTCTCGGGGGGGAAATTGCTGCTTAAGTACTCGATGAAAGAATCCCGGTCGGCCGCATCCACCACTGCGCCCCATTTTGTCATCTTGTCAACTTCCTTCGTCCACGAGCCTTTGCTGAGGCGTTGTTGAACGATGATGCTGGCATCGTGACACTCGGTGCATGCCGTCTGCACTTTGGCCCGTACTGGCCCTGCGGGCAACTGCGGGGCCTGGGCGCGCAACAGTGGAAGCAGACCCATCAAGAGCAATGCTAGAAAGAATCCGGCCTGCGTCTCTGCTCTAAGCGTGGACACTGATCTTCACCTGGTCGATGGCGTTGTACATGTATCCGCTTGGATTCCACTCTGCGATCTGCGGCTGCGTTCGGCCCCGGCTATCGGTGGCGCGGGACAGGATGGTGTACTCGCCCGCCCTCGGCGCCTTCCACGTATAATTCCATAATCTCCACGCATATTTCGCGCGGTTGTGGTCTAACCTGGCGGGCGTCCAACTCGTGCCCGCATCGGTTGAGATGTCCACTTTCACGATATCCGCTTCTCCTGCCCAGGCTGCGCCGTGAACCTTCACCAGGCGCGAGTGCTCGACCTCGCCCTCCGCAGGGCTGGCAATCACGGATTTCACGTTCAGCGCTGTTAGCGGATGCGTGTCATCCGGATTCAGTACCTCTCCCGGCTTCACCGGATGATTGGGCCATCGATAACCCGGCTTCATGAAATTGCCGTCAAATTCCTTTTCCAACACCGTGATCTCGCTGAGCCATTTGCAAGACGCCGAACCAATCCATCCAGGCACGAGCGCACGCGCCGGAAATCCATGATGCTTCGTGAGCTCAGTGCCATTCATCTGCAGCGCTATCAGAGTGTCTCCATCACTGGCTTTTTCGAGAGGAATGCTGCGAATAAACGGAGGCACTTTGCCCGGAACCTCGTCCAGCCCGAGAAACCTTACATGCTTGCCCGTGGCTTTCACGCCGGCCCGTTGCAGCAGATCGCGCAGCCGAGCGCCGCTGAAACGCGCTGTTCCTACCGCCCCTTTCTTCCACTGAACTCCCGGGACCTGCGGCTGCTGAAAGGCCCGGCCGTTGCCGGCACACTCGAGAGTGTTGGTCACGTGGTGCGGCTCCATTTTCGCAAGGTCTTCCAGGCTCAACTTTAACGGTGTTTCTACTTCTCCGCCGATGCTAAGCCGCCACTCCCTCGCGTCCAGCGTGCTGGGCTCGTGCATGTGATTTCTCACAAAGAAATGCGGCACGGGGGTGATCCAGGAATTCAAATACTCAGGCGGCATTTCCAGATCGAGAAATCGCTGCGAGCGGACAATCATGCCATCTTTGCCGGGAACGACCACCCCTTGGCCGTCCACGGCCCAGGTCAGCAAGGGATGGAGGGCCCCAGCGGCTGCCATAGCACCCGGTACTACTCTCAGAAAATCGCGCCGTGAAATCATTGAAGTTTGTTCCGCAGATTATAGATAAAGGCGCGCTGGTCTGGAACTCAAGATCGCCGGCCAGCCCATTGCTCCCTGTGACTGGCCGGCGACCCGTGCTGGGGGAGAATCGAAGGCCAGGGGTCCCGCCCGTTACACCTCGCCGCGCGACGGAGCTCTTACTCATCCCTGCCTCTGGGATTCCCGTGAACGACCATCGGCAAAACGCCGCCTTCGTCGCCCTTTTTCTTGCGCTGCCCCTTTTTGCTTTTCGGTTCCCCGACCTTCGGTCCGACAATATCAGCGAGACTGGTGTGATCCAGAATCTTGGCGGCTGCATCCCGCACATCCAGAAATATCTTGTACAGATTGCGGTGTTCAACGTCGCGATCAATCAGGCTGCGCAATTGCTCCGCATCTCCGAAAGGCGCGAGCGGGCCGTCGATCAGCCGGATGATTTCGCTGAGATAAATTTCCGATGGCGGACGCCGCAACTGGTATCCGCCTTTGGCGCCGCGCACGCTCTCCACGATGCGCGCGTTCTTGAGCTCCAGAAGAATCAACTCCAGGAACTTCTCCGGGAGACCTTCTTCGTAAGCGACATCGCGGATGCGAATCGCACCCTGGTTATAGTGGCGGCTCAGCATCATCATGGCTTGTAGCGCGTAGAGGCCTTTTTGCGAAATCTTCATAACAGAGAGCATTGTGCCATAAACTCGATGGTTTTGATGGAGTTTATTGGCATGCTCAATCCAGCCCAGTGCCAGCCGATGGAGCGAAGAGCGTCTTCGCCCGGCGTAGCTGCGAGGAAGAACCACTCAGAAGGCTCCGGAGGTCAACAGGGCCGGGCATTTCACGGTATGCCGCGGTCAGCGATCACGCCTGTAATGATCTTACGGAGATGACCTGTACCGTGATGTTGTCAGGTCCGCCACGTTTCTTCGCCAGTGCCACCAGATTCCGGCAGGCGGCGGATGGCCCGGCCGCAACCGCGGCCTTAATTTCATCATCGCTCACCACGCTCCACAATCCGTCCGTGCAAAGTACCAGCACATCCCGATTTTCCAGTTTTATTGGAGTATCAGGACGGTCCAAGGAAACAACCGACCCAGCTCCTAACGCGTTGGTAAGAATATGTCGTTGGGGATGGGACTCTGCCTGCTCGGCCGTGATCGCGCCGTTCTCTACCAATCGGCCAACATAGGAGTGGTCATGGGTGAGCCGCGAGATTTCGGAGCCGCGCACCAGGTAAAGCCGGCTGTCTCCGACGTGCGCATAGTAAAGGTCGTGACCCAGTAGCGTGGCCGCCGTGCAAGTGGTTCCCATGCCCTGCAATGTAGGATGCTCCTCAGCATAGCTCAGAATGCGCTCGTGCGCGGCTTCGAACCCAGCGGCGAGCCATCCTTGCGGATCGCCTTCTGAGGCCGCGGCATAGACCTCCTCGATGGTCTGCGCCGCGACCCGGCTGGCTTCCTGTCCGCCCTCGTGGCCACCCATGCCGTCGGCTACGATCACCAGCCTGCCTTTGCGCGCGAATTGCTCCTCGTCCGCCGGCTCCCAGTAGGAATAATAGTCTTCGTTATTCTCGCGCTGGCAGCCGACATCGCTCAAACTCCCCAATTCAATATCATCGCGTATCTGCATCGCACCTCGCGAACCGTATTGCCGAGCTTCGTTTCCGCTGCGCCCCCGCGAACTTGGGATTATACCCAACCCCGGCTCTCGCTTCGTCACAGACCCACCTCTGTTACGAAAACCCTCATGACATTTGTCATCAACTCCTGGTGATGATCTCCACTGGCGCAGAAACCGCTGGTCCGTCATGATTGCACCTGAAGCGAGCCAGTCGGAAAAACGAGGCCTGATGATGATTACCGCACTAGAGACAACCGCTGGATATTCTGCGAGCACGGATCCCGGTTCGGCTGCCACCGTGGCGCGGCTGCGCCAGGTCAGCAAAAATTACGGTGAAGTTCAGGCGTTGCGCAACGTGGATTTTTCTGTGCGGGCAGGTGAATTGGTCGCGCTGTTGGGGCCGAACGGCGCCGGAAAAACCACAGCCGTCAAACTGTTCCTCGGCTTGGCCTCGCCGGCCGCAGGAACCGTGAGCGTATTCGGCGGAAACCCCATCCATTCCCAGGTGCGCACGAGAATTGGCGCCATGCTGCAAGTGGCAACAGTTCCCGAAACGCTCCGGGTCCGCGAGCACATCGAGCTGTTTTCGTCCTATTATCCGAATCCCTTGCCCTTGGCTGAGACTCTGGCCCTGGTCGGGCTTGAGGATGTGAAGAACCGCTTGTTCGGAGAACTTTCCGGCGGGCAACGCCAACGCACCCTGTTCGCGCTCGCACTTTGCGGAGACCCTGATCTCTTGTTTCTGGACGAACCCACCGTGGGCCTGGACGTGGAAGCGCGGCGGCTGCTCTGGCAGCAAATCCGCAAGCTGGTGGCTCGCGGCAAAACCGTGCTGCTGACCACACATTACCTGGAGGAAGCCGATGCCCTGGCGGATCGGGTTGCGGTCATCAACCGGGGCGAAATCATCGCGGAAGGTACTCCGTCTGAGATCAAGGCCAAAACCGGAGGCCGCAAGATTCGTTGCGTGAGCCGGCTGAATGTCGAAACTGTACGCCGCTTGCCTGGGGTCATCGCGGTCGAGAATGACCGCGAATCTCTGGAGATTCGGGTGACGGCAGCCGAGCCGGTTCTCCGCGAGATGTTGATGCTCGACCCCGGGCTATCCGGTCTCGAAGTGTCCAGTGCCGGATTGGAAGAAGCATTTCTCGCGCTCACGGCAGAGGATAATCGCGCGGCTTCGGCCACGATCAAATAGCAAATTCTGGAACGAGGTATCACCATGGCAACAGCAGCAACAACAATGCATAGCACGGAAACCCGTGCAGTTCCCAATTCCGCCGCGATTTATTGGAAGGAAGCGAAATACGAGTTTTTGCGATCATTGCGGCTTCGCGCCTACTCATTTTCGGTGATCGGCTTCCCCGTAATGTTCTATACCCTGTTTGGCTTGCTAATGAACCGGCAGTGGCATGCCGCCACCTACCTCTTGGCAAGCTACGGCACGTTTGGCGTGATGGGAGCGTCGTTATTCGGCACGGCTGGGGCACTGGCCGCCGAGCGCGGTCTGGGATGGCTGCAAGTCAAGCGCGCCAGTCCCATGCCTCCCACGGCTTACTTCGTGGCCAAGATCGCTAAGAGCACGATCTTCAGTGCGGCGGTGGTATTGCTGTTGTTGCTGTTGGGAATCGCCTTCGGCGGCGTAACCATGCCGGTGGCAGAAGCTGCCAAGCTGATCTTGACGCTGGTGGCCGGTTCCCTTCCCTTTTGCGCCATGGGCCTGGCTCTGGGATATTTTCTAGGACCGAACTCAGCTCCAGCGATCATCAACATGATTTATCTTCCCCTGTCGTTTTGCTCGGGGTTGTGGATTCCGTTCATGTTCCTGCCGCGTTTCATCCAGAAGATTGCTGTGTTCTCACCTCCTTATCACCTGGCTCAACTGGCTTTGGACACGGTTGGCGCCGGCAGCCACGGATCGGCCGCGACACACTGGGAGGTGCTGATCGGATTCACGCTCGTCTGCCTTGGCATAGCCCGCATTGGGGAACGGCATACGGAAGGAAAAACCTACACCTAAACCGCACTGCGGAACCGCGAGGTTTCAGCGTAATCGGGAGGAATAGATGAGAACAAGAAACTCGAGACTCGCCGCTGGCGGCCTAATCATCCTCGCGCTCTTCGTGCTGCTCATCTTGGGCAAGGTTGACCTGCTGGCGATCCTGCTTCCCATCTGCCTGCTGTTGGCCTATAGCATCGCACGGTTCGGAACCGCTAAAACCAAGCTGACATCCAGCCTGAGAAAGGGGTAGCCTAGATCTGCGCGATGAGACTCGTTCCCAAAACGCTGGAGCACGGATGGGCTCCCTACACCTGGCTCGCCTACTTCTCTTTCTTCCTTCTTGATCCCCTACTTAGTCACGCCGGCTGGAAGCAGTGGATGTTTACTGCGTTGGGCACAATCATCTTCCTGGTCCTGTACTTCGCGGTTTTCTGGCTGATGAAAAAGTCGTGGGCGCTATTGGATCTCGCCCTGATGCTGCTGACGGGGATGGCGTTTGCTCCCTTTAACAGCGGTGCTTCCACCTTTTTCATATTTGCCGCCGCTTTGATCCCCTTTGTTGTGGAGACAGAACTCGCGGCGGTCAGGTGCCTCGCGGTAATCCTGGCCGCAGCCGGGCTGGAAACCTGGCTTCTGCACTTGTCCGGCTGGTTCCTGTTCTACGCCGGCGGGCTCTCAGTCGTGGTCGGCGGCAGCAATATTTATTTTGCGCAGCGCAACCGCTTCTACAGGAAACTGCGCATGGCTAACGAAGAGATCGAGCATCTGGCGAAGATCGCGGAGCGGGAAAGAATCGCGCGTGATTTGCATGACATCCTCGGTCACACGCTCTCCGTAATTATTCTGAAATCAGAACTGGCAGGGAAACTGGTGGACCGAGATCCGGAACGCGCCAAAGCTGAGATCGCCGACGTCGAGCAAACTTCTCGCGAGGCGCTGGCTGAGGTCCGCAACACGATTCGCGGCTACCGGGCTTTCAGCCTGGAGACGGAGATGAAGCAGGCCCGCGCGGCGCTCGAAACCGCGGGTGTCAAGGTGAACTCCGAATCCGCCCCCGTTTCCCTGACCCCAGCTCAGGAGAGCGTTGCGGCCTTGGTCGTCCGGGAAGCCGTCACCAACGTGGTTCGCCACGCCAGGGCCCTCCATTGCAGTCTGCGCCTCGCGCCCGTGAACGGAAGCTGCCGGCTGGAAATCGAGGATGATGGCCGCGGCGGGTTTCAGCTCGAGGGCAATGGTTTGCGCGGCATGCGTGAGCGCATCGAGGCCCTGGGCGGCACTCTGGAGCGCGACACCCATGCCGGAACCCGCTTGACCATCGAGTTCCCGCTCATAACCTCAGCGACAGAGGGCGGCCATTGCTGAACTCAGCCGCCAAAACCGGGCAGAAGACGATCCGAGTGGTGATCGCAGAGGATCAAGGTATGGTGCTGGGAGCGCTCGCTGCCTTGCTGGAGATTGAAGGCGATATTTCGGTGGTCGCCCGCTCCCGCAATGGTAAGGAAGCTCTGACCGCAGTCCTCGCGCACAAGCCTGACGTCTTCATCACCGATATTGAAATGCCGGAAATGACTGGCCTGGACGTGGCCGCTGAACTCAAGCGGCGTCGCACCGGAACTCGCGTAATCATTCTGACTACTTTCGCGCGCGCCGGTTACTTGCGCCGCGCGCTGGAATCAGGCGCTTCGGGGTATCTATTGAAAGACATGCGCGCGGAGCAGCTCGCCGAGGCGGTGCGCCGCGTCCAACAAGGTTTGCGGGTGATCGATCCGGAACTGGCGACCGAAGCCTGGGCGGAAGCTGATCCGCTCACCGATCGCGAGCGTCAGGTGCTTCGCCTCGCCGGCGACGGCATGGCCAGCGGAGACATTGCAGCCAAACTTCAATTGTCGGAAGGCACGGTTCGCAACTACCTCTCTGAGGCGATCAGCAAGCTGGGCGTGGGCAACCGGGTTGAGGCGGCTCGCGTCGCCCGCACCAAGGGATGGCTGTAAGGGGCTGACTCGCTGATCGTCCGCCCTGTTACCCCGGCCACCACCTGTGTTTTCTCGGGCTGGTTGATCCCGGACCGGTTGAATCATGCTTGGTTTCGAGAATCTTATGTTCCTCATCCACTGAAAACAGCATGTATTTCCCGAAGCTGTGCTTCCGGTAGTAGCGTCGCCCGCGGAAATGCATATACACCTCGGCACTCTTGGGCAACCAAAGTTCGATGTTTTTCTTCGGAAATGGCACCGGCCCGTATTCCGTGATCTGATGTTCCGCGAGAAGCTGTATCTCCGGCAGTGGGCTTACCATCTCCGATTCAATGCGTACAATCTGAAACTTGTCGGCAGTAATCCACGCACGTCCTTTCAGGCTCACCGGATAGTGCAGCGCTCCCGCGACGTAACCCTGAATGTGATTGGCACGATCCTCGCGCTGCCGGAAGTGGACCAGCCAGGTTGCTTGCCCGTGCCAATCGCCCAATCCTTCGCAGGTCATCTTGAAACTGTCGCGCATCGCGGGATGGAACACCAGCGCCATCGCTGCAAACCCCCTGTCCGCAAACTGGTCCGGCAAGGTATCCAGCCCGTAGCGCTCGGTGCGGAATTCTTCGACCAGTACAACGCCCGGCCGGGCTTGCGATATGGAAGCCGCGTAATCAAACTTACGCGTTTCCTTGGCAGTGGGGTTACCCATTTCGTCCAGTCTTTCGTGCAACAGATCTTCGATGGCGGCGAACTTCGCCACATCATCGACGAACTGTTCGACGCGTGCGCCCGCCTCATCAATTACTTTTTCAGAGGGGCAAGTGACCCCGGCGGCGACGGGGGGCGTGGCGCGATCTATCCCCGGAGGTTGCCACGCCGTGTCGGGCAACTTCGAGTTGGCAGAGAGGAGGGCGTCGTTTACTACGGTGAAGGACACGGTCTCAGAAAGTGTCGCCGACGCTCCTGGCGTTGCAGTGGTAGGGTGCTGCTCAAGTTGGCTAAGCAATTCCCGGGCGTGCGGCACCGCCGTGCTCTTGGGCTGAAACACCAGGAACGCCTTTAGCGCCTCGATTCCTTCCGGGACTCTTCCCAGGTTTGCCAACGCCTCGCCCAGCACAAGTTGGGCCACAGTTGCGTCTCTCCTGCCCTTGTCAATCGCGAGCTGTGCGTGTTCGCGCGCTTTTTCGTATTCATGCCGCTCCAGATAAGTGCCGGCTAGCAGATTGTGCGCCATCCAATTGTCAGGATCAGCTGCCACCGCTTGCTCCAGTGTCGTCGCGGCCTGCTCGTATTGCCCGCGCAGAAGCTGTACTCTTCCGAGCAGCGCCAGCGCCTGGCCGTAATGCGGATTGAGGGCGGTGGCCTGGGTAAGGTAGGTCTGCGCCTGCTCGAAATCTTTCTTCTGGAAAAACAGGTAGCCGAGCAGGAACTTCAGTTGTTCGCTGGAAGGCGCCAACTTGCCGGTTGCTTCCAGCCGCTTCTGCGCTTCTTTAAGGTTCCCAGCTTTCAGGGCCTTGATGGCATGCTTCATTTCCTTGCCGGCCTGGGGTGACATCAAAGTGTCGGCGCTATCCAGATCTGTCGCTAAGGGATCGCGTCCCAAAGCGATTTCCACCGGAAGTGTGTCAACCAGGTTTACAACCTCGACTTCCTTGCGGCTACTGACGTAGCCCAGGGCGCTAACCTCAACATCGTACATGCCCGGCGACAAACCCCCGAAAATCGTCTCCGAGCGGTCCGTGGTGGTTTGCCAACTCGTGGTCCGGTGAGCCTCGCTGTATAGCTTGACCACCGATTGCCGGTCGAGCCGCCGCTTGTCGTCAGTGAAGACTGTGACCAGAATAGAGCCACCCTGTACGAGCTCCATCGTCTTCGCTTGATCTATCCCCTGCGTTGGAGGGCCCAGGTGCACTTCCTGCGCAACCATGCTGGACGGCACCAGCAGGCAAAGCACAGATACGGCCGCGGCCAGCCAAACTCGGCCAGGAATGAGTTCAAAGGCGTACCGAAGACGATAGCTCATGACACACCTCAGTCGGAGAATGCGGCAGAAGTAGCCGCACTCGGTCGTGGCAACCCAACTGGTTTGTGCCAGGGGTTGTTGCGGGAGCAAGCAGGCCCGAGCAGCGCAAGTATTGTCCCGTCAGGCCACCATTGTCAACAGGCAATTGCTTGCACACTGCGGCTGAGACCCGTCCTCCCCATGGTGTGTGCTCTCGGCACCACTCACCGCGCGGCGAGGCGCGCCTCTCGCAACCGGTGATGCAGCGCCAATGTGCTAGATTGTTATGCAGGTGGGCGCGTAGCTCAGGTGGTAGAGCAATGCCCTTTTAAGGCATGGGTCGCAGGTTCGAATCCTGCCGCGCTCACCAGGATGTCCAGCGCCAAGCATCACTTCGGCCTGCTTTTGCGCGTCAGCGGCGCGATGGATTGTTGATGTCCTGAGGCCTCTATCAACTTCGCCAGCCGCCTTTGCCGCGTCTCTTCCTTCTTCGCGGTTATCACCCAAAATGTCGCGGTTCGTTGATACCAGGGCGGCTGCGTCCGGAAAAAATCCCAGGCCTTCTTGCTGGCTTTGAAGCGCTTCGAGTCGGCCTGGCTGAGTTGAGCGCTTTTCCGTTGCTCGTATGAATACAGGCCCGATTTCTCCCGGTTGCGTTCCTGGAAAGCTTTCAAACCCGGAGGTCGCACCACGCCCATCTCGGTCAAAACCTCCATTCGCTTGAGGTTGACTGCGCTCCAAATGCTGCCCTGCCTGCGTGGTGTAAACCGGATGGTGTAGCTTTCTGCATCAACGCTCTTCCGCACTCCGTCGATCCATCCAAAGCAAAGAGCCGCATCCACCGCCTCAGGCCAGGTGATGCTCGCTTTACCCGAACTTTTCTTGCGGAGTCCCACCCACAGCTCCCGGGTGTCGTCGTGGTGCTTCTCCAACCACCGGCAAAATGCGGATGGGAATGCGAAGAACACAGGCTTCATGGGTTTGTCTCAGCATAGCTTAGGCATGCCAGCGCTCCAAACCCACTGGGAAAGAACCACATGCATGCGTAGAATCGACGCTGTGCCTCGTTTCAAGATTTGGATTACATCCTCGCTCGGGGTGATCCTTGCTTTGGCACTCGCATCAACCGCGTCTGCCAAGAACAGGCCGGACCCGGTTCCCACTTTGCGCTGGGCGGAAGGACAACCCGGATGCACCTTCGACCGTAGCGATGACGGCAAGTATCGTTACGGTCTGTGGAGCGGCGATTTCGGCGTTATCCTCTCCGTCGATTCGCAGGAACTGGAAAAAGTGCGGCGCCGCATTTTACCTCTGGTCGGAGCACAGTTAACGGTGCGCTACCGTGGCAGCGACTCCTCTGACTTTGCGGCCCGCACCATCGTTTTGGAATTTGTGAAGCATAATCACGACATACACGGCTTTCTTGATCCGAGCGACCTCTCGAAGGTATTACAGGACGAGCTCGATGCCGTAGCCGAGAAGACCAACCGCGAGATCCGCAGGCATCCGCAGAAGAAAGAAGAGCTGGAGAAAATCCTGCAAGCGCGGCAAAAGGACGTGAGTGAGATGCAGGAGTTTCTGAGCGCGCACAGCTTGCATCCGGCGAAGCTCGACCCCGGCAACCCAGAAACCACTGGCTGGGCGTTCTTCAGCGCTCAAAGCGAGTGGGGCCGGAGTTTGAAAAAACAGGAAGACTTTGTGCTGCGGGTTTCGCTGCAAAAACTTACCGTTGAATTTCCCTTTTCGCTGCCCCCGAACGAAAGCGATTTCACCCTTCGGCATCGGCCGGAAAAGCAGTAGTCGCTTACCGCCGGGACTCTCGATTCAACTCGCAGCCCGGCGCTCGCCAGCTTCTTTCTGAGACAGGTACCGCAGCAGGATGTCGCGCAGCGACACCAGACCCTTGACCGCCTTGCCATCCGTGATAAGAACATGGCGGAAGCCGAACTCGCGCATCAGGAACAGGCAATCCTCTACAGTCTCGTCCGCGCCCACAGTTTTTGGATTCGACGTCATGACCTCGGAAACCTGGGTGGTTCCGGGCTGACGGCCGACCGCGACCACGCGGTTCTGAATATCCCGCTCCGAGAAGATGCCCACCAGCTCTCCGTTACGTAGAACTGGCAACGCACCAATGTTGTGTTCCATCATGAGGCGCGCGGCCTCGAGCACCGTGGCACTCGCTTCAATCGAATAAACGCGGCGGTCTTTCACCAGATCAGAAATCAGAGCCATGGATGCCTCCTCGCCTTAAGAATGAAATCGGCTTGTGGCAGCGGGCCATTTGCCGCCCGGCGGCCACGAAGGCGGAGTGGCAACACTTTATCATGTCTGGGAAGGTTCCGGGCAACATCAAAATCAGTGCGAAACGGGCCCGTATCTGCTATCTTTTTGGGTCATCTCCCCTACACGCAGGCAAGGAGTCCCGATGACCCAATCCGCACGCCCTGAACCTAGCCGGACTTATCGCTGGCTGGTGCTGATCTTCGTCAGCCTGGCGATGTTCGGGAACTATTACGTGTACGACTGCATTGCCCCGATAGCCGATCTGCTGTCGAAGCAACTGCATTTTTCCGACCAAAATATCGGTTTGCTCCAAGCCATCTACAGTATTCCTAACGTCGTCATGGTATTGGTCGGCGGTTATATTGTCGATCGCATCGGGACGCGCAAAGCGATCCTCATCTTCGGGACCCTCTGCTTCGCCGGCGCAGTCGTTACCGTGCTGTCTCCCGTGCTCGGCGTAATGGCGACTGGCCGCTTGATCTTTGGCCTGGGAGCCGAATCCCTTATTGTCGCTGTAACCACCGCCGTCGCCAAGTGGTTCCGGGGCAAGGAATTGAGCTTTGCCTTCGGCATTAACCTGATGATCGCGCGCTTCGGAAGCTGGCTGGCTCAGAATTCTCCGACTTGGGCCAAGTCCTCCTACACCAACTGGCGAGGCCCGCTCCTGATCTCCGTTGGGTTTGCCACGTTCTGCATCATTGGCGCTGTCATCTATTGGTTCATGGAATCCTATGCCGAAATGAAGATGCATCTTGGTCATCAAGGATCCACCGATAAGGTGGTGTTGAGCGATATTTACCATTTCGGGCTTTCCTACTGGTACATCGTTGCACTGTGCGTGGTTTTTTATTCGGCCATCTTCCCTTTTGAAACCTTTGCCATCAAGTTCTTCATTGAAGCCCACGGCACCAGCCGGGAGCTCGGCGGATTCCTCGTGAGCATTCTCACTGCATTCACCATGTTCGGCACCCCCGCCTTCGGGCTGTTTGTGGACAAGCTGGGTAAGCGCGCGCTCTTGATGATGCTCGGTTCCATGCTGCTGATCCCGGTTTACCTCATTATGGGCTACACCCATATCAGCCTGTACGTCCCTATGGCGATGATGGGAGTGGCATTTTCGCTGATTCCCGCAGTCATGTGGCCGTCCGTCGCCTACATCGTGGACCAGTCCAAGCTGGGAACAGCTTACGGTTTGATGACCATGATTCAAAACATCGGATTGGCCGGGTTCAATCTGCTGGTCGGCTGGGCCAACGATTACGGCCACGCCGGACCCGACAACCCTGCCGGCTATCACCTGGGGATGTGGATTTTCTCTATTCTGGGCTTCCTCGGGGTGTTTTTTGCCTTCCTTTTACGTCAAAGAGAAACTGGACCCCGTGGTCACGGGTTAGAGACGATAACCACGTCCTCGGCCGCGGCCTAATCGGCCAGATCGGGATGCCGAGCTTGGACTGCCAAAGCTGCGCCGACCGGGTCGTAGGTTAAGGCGAGTTGCCGGGTCTGGGCTGGTGCAACGTGTCGTTGGCGTCGGCGGTAGAATTTATACAAGGTAACAATGCCCGGGTGGTTACCTTGGGAATGGGACTGACAAAGCAAGGAAATGCCAGATTTAGCGGTCACCCCAGGCTACCCGGGAGTACTTGCAAGCAGTACAACGAAAAGAGACTTACGCCGCATCAGACCAAGTGCGGCCGGAAAAGCTGATTTGACGGACGCAAAGAAAAAACAGGCCGCTAAGCCCTCGGAAGCGGAGGCCATAGAACGCGCCAAGCAGGGTGATGCGCAGGCTTTCGAGACACTGTATGACCTGCATAAGCGGCGTGTGTATTCGCTATGCCTGCGCATGACGGCTAACACGGCGGCAGCGGAGGACCTGACTCAGGAAGCTTTTTTGCAGTTGTTCCGTAAGATCGGGACTTTTCGTGGCGAGTCGGCTTTTTCCACGTGGCTGCATCGCATGGCAGTGAATGTAGTCCTGATGCAGTTGCGCAAGAAGGGTCTTCCGGTGGTGCCGCTGGAAGATACCCTCGAAACCGAGGAAGAGTCTCACCGGAAAGAACCGGGGGCTGAGGATCTGGTGCTGGCGGGTTCGATTGATCGCCTGGTCCTCAAGCGCGCGATCGAGGAATTGCCGCCGGGGTACCGGGCGATTTTTGTACTGCACGACGTAGAAGGTTACGAGCATAATGAAATTGCCGGGATCGTGGGTTGTTCCATCGGCAACAGTAAGTCACAATTGCATAAGGCGCGTCTGAAGATGCGCGAGCTTCTCAAAACGAGCAGAGTTGAAAAAACCACCAGGCCGTGAGGAGTTCGGGGCGGCGGTATCGTATCGGGGAGAAATATGATCTGCGCAGAATTTCAGCGGGTTCTGCCGGAAATGCTTGCAGGCAAACCCAGTACAGAACAGCAAGCGCATTTGGAGTCCTGCTTTGCCTGTTCGGATCTGGTTTCCGATTTGGACCTTATTTCGCAACAGGCTCGGTTCCTGCAAGCCGACGAGGATCCCAACCCGCGCGTATGGAGTTCCCTTGAGATCGCTCTTCGCCAAGAGGGTTTAATTAGAGAAGACGGGCTGATGCGCCGACCGCAGCCCGCTTCCGTAGTTGTCCCGTTCTTCCCGCGCTGGCGGCCGGCGTGGACGCTCGCGTTGACGGCGGCCTTCTTGGTTGCTTTCGGAGCGCTGCTGCACGAACTCGGCACGGGCCGTCCTCAAACGGTGAGCTATGTTCAGCCTCCTATCGCCGGTGCGCCTGACCTGGCTGCATACAGTCCTGAAGATCAAACGATCCTCGCGGAGGTCAACTCACGGTCACCCGGCCTTCGACCGGCCTACGAAGCGAATATCCAAAAGGTGAATGCCTATATCCGCGATGCAGAAGATTGGGCGAAGAGCAACCCGAACGACGAGGAAGCGCAACAATATTTAATGAATGCTTACGAGCAGAGATCCGTCGTTTACGCGATGGCTTTGGACCGCTCTCTGCCATAATGGAAACGAAAATCGGGCCTGCGGCGGAGTCCGCAGCAGGTGTTATTGGGGAGAGAATCACCATGCAGAGCAGTCAGCGCGCCACGGTCCTAGCTGGCGTGGCAATCGTGGCAATGTCTGCGTTCGCCCTGGGCCAGGCTCGCCAGGAATACCGTTTCAAGGTCGGGCGTAAAGCCACGGTTTCAGTCGCCAACCAATATGGTCCTGTTACTGTTAAGCCGATTGCCGGTAAGCTGGTGGTCGTGACCGCGACTGTCTATTCCGATAAAGTCGAAATTGACAAGAACCACAGCGGTAAGCGTGTTTCCGTTCTCTCGCATCTTCTGCCCGGCGCCACCCCAGAAACCGGACGTGTGGACTACGAGATTTTACTGCCTCCCAATTCGACTGTTTCCATTCATTCCGCGACCGGCCCCGTGCACATTGAGAAGTTGAGCGGGGATGTCAGCCTGGAAGGAGCCACCGCACTGGTAGAAGTTCGTGACTTGACCAGCGCTCATATCCATGTCAAAAGCATGGATGGCTCGGTTAGCCTGACTAACATCAGCGATGGCAATGTCGAGATCACTTCCGTTCGCGGCGATGTGGTCATGACTGGAGTCAACGTGACCCGCCTGCAGGTTAATTCCACCAGCGGTAAAATCAATTACGTTGGCGATTTTGGCGACGCCGGCGAATACATCCTGACCAGCCACACCGGAGACATTGAGGCTACAGCGCCCTCTTATGCCTCTTTCGACGTCACCGCTCATTCCGAGCATGGTCAGGTGCAGAATGATTTCCCGCTCGCCCCCGAACACACCTCCTTCGTGGTCCGAGCCGGGAGTGCCTTCGCAGGCACCATGAATAAAGCAGCGTCGTCGGTAAAGCTCCTTTCCTTCAGTGGTAAAATCCACCTCAAGAAACGTTGAACAATTTGGCTGGCCGGCAAAACACTGGCAACTCGGATTCTACGAGAAGCAGATTCGGTACGCCCCCCCCGCGCCCTCCTAAGAGTGCGCCCGGAGTTCGGGCCATCGTTCTGGTGGGATTCATGGGAGCTGGCAAGACCAGCGTGGGTAAAGCCCTAAGCCAGAAATTAGGCTGGCCGTTTGAGGACTTGGACGATCGAATTCAGACGCGGATGGGCCACACCATCGAGCAGATCATTCAAAATCGTGGAGAGTCCGAGTTCCGCAAGGCCGAAACGGCCGCGTTGCGTGAACTGTTTAACGAGCCGGCCCCATGGCCCCGGGTAGTGGCGTTGGGCGGCGGGGCTTTTGTGCGGTCTGCTAACACCGCAGTCGTCAAGCAGGCGCACACCGTTTTTCTCGATGCGCAGGCGCAGGAGCTGTTCCGGCGCTGCCAACTGGATGGAGTACACCGTCCGCTGCTTCGGGACTTAAAAAACTTTCGCGAGCTTTACGAGCAGCGGCGGCGCCATTACCTGAAGGCTGGATTGCGGATCGAAACCGGCGGCAAGGATGTCGCTGCCATCGCAGCGGAGGTAGCATGCAGTTTTGGAATTTCCTAAAAGGACAATGGCTGGTCGGTGTAGATGGAACGACGCGGCGTGCTCTGCTAACGGTAGGCATGCTGTCCCTGGTGCTGATTTCGGTCGTCGGAAGCGCGTCGGCGAAGGACAAGGATAGAGAACCGGCCGCAAAAGCCGTTGATTCAGGTTCCTTTGGCATATTCCAAAACGGGCACCGCGTAGCCACAGAAACATTTTCCATTCAGCAGAATGGCAGCGGTAGTGTGGCGACTTCACAGTTCAAAACTGACAACAGCGTCGAGGAAAAGGCAGCGCAGTCCTCCGAACTCCAGCTGACCGACAAAGGCGAGTTGCGCCGTTACGAATGGAAGGAATTGAGTCCCGGACACGCTCAAGCTGTGGTGGTTCCGAACGATGAATTCCTGATGGAGCGCTATTCCGACAGCCCCGAAGCAAAACAGCACGAGCAGCCGTTCCTGCTGCCGGCATCTACCAGCATCCTGGATGACTATTTCTTTATTCAGCGGGAGATTTTGGTTTGGAAGTATCTGGCGACTGGCTGCCGGCAACAGAACGGGCAGGTTCAGTGCCCTGAAAAGCAACGCGTGCAATTCGGCACGTTGAACCCGCATTCGCGCGCTTCCATGCAGGTCAGTGTGGAGTTTTCCGGAAGAGAAAAGGTCCCGGTACACGGCGTAGAGCGAGAATTGAATCGCCTCAATCTCGAGAGTGAATCCGGCAACTGGACGTTGTGGCTGGACGATCAGTTTAAGCTCGTACGAATTCTGGTACGGGATGAGAACACCGAAGTAGTTCGAGATTAAGGTGGGCATTGGCCCTGACTGACGCACGCACGGCGCGAGTCCTGATTACACTCCTGGTCTTTGCCTTGGGGCTCGCATTCCTGTATGTCGCGCATCACACCCTGATCGCCTTCCTGTTCGCGATCTTTTTCGCCTACCTGGTTGACCCTGCAGTCTCCCGGATCGAACGGTGGACGCGCAGCCGCGCAGCCGCCATCGCAGTGATCTACCTCCTGCTGGTGGTATTGCTGGTCACTTTCTTCTTTTTCGTCGGCCCCAAAATTGTCCGGCAGGCTCAGCGACTGGGTGACGCGCTGCCGTCACTGTTGGAGAAGGTCGGTTCCGGTCAGATCGCGGTGACCATCGGGCAGGAACACGGCTGGAGTGGAACTACCATTCGCGAGTCCCAGGAGTTTCTGGCAGCGCATCAGGCCGACCTCCTCTCTCTAGCTCAGCGCATCGGAATCTGGGTGGCCGAGCTGGCCAAAAACTCCTGGCTGCTCATCGTGGTGCCTTTGCTTGCCGCTTTTTTCCTCAAAGACGGGCGTGCATTCAGTGAGGTTGCCCTCTCTTTCGTGCACACCAAACCGCAGCGTGAGTTTTTCGAAGGCGTGCGCGCCGATCTCAATCAGATGCTGGCCCAGTTCATCCGCGCACAACTCACCCTGGCAGCGTGCTCGCTGCTTGCCTACACCATTTTCATGGGACTGATTCTGCGCGTCCCCTACGCGCTGGTGCTGGGCACCGCTGGCGGCTTGATGGAATTCATTCCCGTGGTCGGTCCGCTAGTGGCGGCGGTAGTGATCGTGGGCGTCGCCCTGCTGATGGCATATCCGCACTGGCTGGTGCTGCTGGTTTTTCTAGGCGTGTGGCGGCTGATTCAGGACTACGTGGTTTCGCCCCGCATCATGGGCAAGAGCATGGAACTGCATCCCCTGGCGGCCATCTTTGGCGTGCTGGCGGGCGGGGAAATCGCCGGTGTGCTCGGCGTTTACCTGTCCATCCCTGTGATGGCCAGCCTGCGAATCGTCTGGCGCCGCTGGCGGTTGTACGCCGAAAAGAAGCGCTTCGGACCGCTGAACGAATATTCATTTGGAACCGAAATCGCTCCCCGCAAGTAGCGCCTGTGTGCGAGGTCGAATTCGTACGCCTCGCAGTGATCCCAGTGCGTTTCCATGCAATTGACCCATAAAATTTAGTGCTAATGCGGGCTGAAATGGGTGTAGATTGGGGACCCGGTGGGTCCTGCCCACGATCTCAGTCACCACAGGAGAAAGACCCAATGTCAATGGCAAGGGTAGGTCTTGTGTTAGCGCTCACGCTTGCTGTTCTGACCTGCAGCAGTTGGGCACGGCAAGGGGTAGTTCCTCTCGGTTCCAGATCGGCAGTCATCAACATCAGTGCGACCGAGTACGGAGCCCAGCCAGGCCCCAGTCAGTCGTATTGGTACTCACCCTTCACCCAGGACGGAGGCCCGCTGCTCGAGTACACGGTCCAGGCGGGAACCTACACCTTCCGCATTGTCACTCCCAGCGCCAATCCCAATGCCACCTACACGGGATGGAGTTTCAACCAGAACGACTCCAATGCCTGGGTCACGCACTATCTGGTGTTCACCACCACCAACATGGCGGTGGACCTGTTCCAGGGCGCAAACCCCCTCGGCGTGGACGCGGGCTACGCCAATGCGGCGGCCGCCTTCGAGGGCGCCGTGACGGCGGGCGACCGCATCACCTACTGGTACTTTCCCGAAGCGACAACGCTGATCTTTGCCGTCGCAGATTACGCCCTGACGGATAACTTGGACGGAGTTTCCGTGGAAGTGTTCCGGATCGACTGCTGCGCCGGTTCGATGAATACGGGCTCCCCGGACACAATCAGGTGATTGTCCCGGATAACCGTGTTCGAGATCACACGTTAGCCTCGGTGCAGCGAGGTAAAGGGGTCGGGCTCCGCCACGACGAAAGACCAGTTCGCCCACGGACTTAACCAGCTCTCATACCCCCGCCCCAGCCGCATTCTCAATCTTGACCTTGCGCAGGAATTCCGCCGCGTTCTCCGGTGGCACAACGTTGATGAACATTCCCGAGCCCAGCTCAAAACCCGCTACCCGCGTGAGCCGGGGAATGATGCTGACATACCAGTGAAAATAGCGCACGCCCACGCACTCTGCCGGCGCGCTGCGGACGGTGTAGTTAAAGTCCGGATCGTCGAGCCCATGGTAAAGCTTGGATAGCACCGTTCGCAGTGTTCGCGCCAGATCGTTGATTTCCGCCGCGCTGATGTCGCCGAAACTGGCCATGTGACGGCGGGGGAAAATGTGAGTGCAAAACGGAGTCGGCGAGGCAAAGGGCTCCATGGCCACAAAGTGTTCCGTCGTGAGCACAATCCGCTGCTGCTCGCTTATTTCTTCCTCGATCATCTGGCAAAAGCTGCATTCGCCATATTCATCGTAGTGACGCAGGGCCTGTTCGAATCGGCCTCGTACTTGGCTCGAGATCACCGGAGTCGCAATCAGTTGGGAGTGTGAATGCTCCAGGCTGGCGCCTGCATCCCGTCCATGATTCTTGAAGATGGTGATGTGGGCAATGCGCGGATCGTGACTGAGGCCGTCATAGCGCGATTTGCAAACGCGCAACACGGTCGCCACATGGGCGTCGTCCATCAAGGCGGTTATCTGCGAGTGGTCGGGAGTATCAATGATCACATCATGAATGCCGAATCCCCCCATGCTCCGCCGCGACCGGCGAATCACCCGCTCCGGCTGGCATTCCGGTGACAGCGCCGCGAACTTGTTCGGCACCACACGCACTTGCCAGGGTTCGCTTCCCCCGGCTGGCACCCGCATCACCTCCGGCGGTGTCTTGTCCTCATTGCCGGGACAAAACACGCAGGTTGGAACACGGCTCGCTGTCGCCCGCGCCGGACGGTGCGTGGCAAGGTCTTCGGGCCGCTTGGCCCGCTCGGTGGCGATAATGACCCACTCTTTGGTGAAAGAATTCTGGCGTAGTTCGGGCATGTTTACTCCTCAGATTCTTTATCGGCCAAATCCCTGAACTTCTGTAGTGGTGCGTTTTCAACCCACAAACCTAAGAATTAACCCTTTTCGGGCGCCTTCCGACGCCGTATCCACAAACTGGGTAAATCCGCTCTGTTGTAGAATCCGAATCAATGCCCAGCAAAATTCTTGTCGGAATCCTGGGGGCGACCGGGGTGGTCGGGCAGCGGTTTGTCCAGATGCTGGAGCGCCATCCCTGGTTCGAGATCTCATGGCTGGCAGCCTCCGATCGCTCTGAGGGCCGGTTGTATGGTGAAGCTGCGCGCTGGCGCTTGAAAACACCAATACCTGCACCTGTCGCGAACATGCGCATTTCGCCAGCCACGCCCGAAGGCGCTCCCACAGTTATTTTCGCCGCGCTCGATGCCGCCATCGCCGCCGAGCTTGAGCCGCGCTTTGCGGACGCCGGTTGCGCCGTGATTACCAATTCCAGCGCGTTGCGCATGCAAAGCGATGTCCCCTTGGTTGTCCCCGAGGTCAACGCCGATCACATCAAGCTGCTGGAATGTCAGACTTGGAGAAAGAAAGCAGGAGGCTTTGTCGTCACCAACCCAAACTGCTCGGCCATCGGCTTGGTGATGGCCCTGGCGCCATTGCAGCATCGCTTTGGCATACAAGCCGTGATGGCCGTGACCATGCAGGCGGTGAGCGGAGCGGGCTATCCTGGCGTGGCTTCCCTCGACATTCTGGGAAATGTGATTCCTTACATCCCGAAAGAAGAAGAAAAAATGGAGGAGGAAACGCGCAAGCTGCTAGGGCGCCTTGACGGCTCCAGCATCGTTTCGGCCGATTTTGCCATGAGCGCGCAATGCAACCGCGTAGCCGTGGAGGATGGTCATACCGAGTCGGTCTCGGTCAAGTTGAAGAAAAAAGCGAGGCCTGAGGAAATCATATCTGCGTGGAACGAATTTCGTGCTGCGCCGCAGGAACTGAATCTGCCCAGCGCTCCCGAACAGCCCGTACGCTATGTCGCGCCAACCGACCGGCCACAGCCTCGATTAGACGTTGACAGCGGCGCTGGGATGACCGCCACCGTCGGTCGCTTGCGTCCTTGCGGGGTGCTGGATTGGAAGTTCACCGTGCTTTCCCACAACACCATCCGGGGCGCGGCCGGCACAGCTCTCCTGAATGCCGAACTGCTTAAGGCGCGGGGATATCTCGATTGAACTCCGGCGCCAGCAACGTGGCTAGGACCCGCAGCCAGGCCCAAGGTCCACTCCCATGATCGTCATGAAATTTGGCGGGACCTCGGTGCAGGACGCCGACGCCATAACGCGAGTATCCGAGATTGTAAAAGAACGCTTAACCGACAAGCCCGTGGTCGTTGTCAGCGCCATGGCCAAGGTCACGGACCAGCTACTTTCTATGGCCCGTGCCGCCGGATCGGGAGACCGCGAGACTGCCCTGTCCCTTTCGCGCGCCCTGCGCGAGCGCCACTACAACGTCGCTGGAGAACTCCTCGGCACCGCGTTATTTACCGAATTTCACAGCGATTTGGGAACTGATTTTGAAGCATTGGATGAACTGCTGCGCGGAATTGCCGCCGTCGGCGAACTCACCCCGCGTACTACTGATCAGGTCGCTGCCTTTGGGGAAACTCTCTCCAGCAAGATCGTTGCTGCCGCTTTCTCCGCGCACGGAATCCCTTCGACCCTCGTTGACTCCCGCAAGTGCATCGTAACCGACACCAGTCATACCCGGGCCGCGCCCTTGTTTGAAGAAACTAACGAACGGCTCAAATCGAAAGTGCAGCCGCTCCTGGATGCCGGACGAGTGCCCGTGATGGGAGGCTTCATCGGCTCTACTAAGGCGGGGGTCACCACCACCATCGGCCGCGGCGGATCTGATTTCTCTGCCGCTATCGTAGGCGCAGGCTTGGACGCTTCACGAATAGAGATTTGGACCGACGTGGACGGCATGATGACCACTGACCCCGCTATTTGTCCGGATGCCAAGCGCATCAAGGTCATCAGCTTCGAGGAAGCTGCCGAACTGGCCTATTTCGGAGCCAAGGTGTTGCATCCGGCGACTGTGCTGCCCGCCATCCAAAAGAACATTCCCGTTCACGTGCTGAACTCGCGCAACCCGGTCTGCGAAGGAACGCGTATCTCTGCCCGCGCTCCCCATTGCAGAAACTTTTTTAAGGCCATCGCCGCAAAAAAAAGAATTACGATTGTGGATGTGGCCGCGCCGCGCATGTTGCTGGCGCACGGATTTCTGCGAGCAATTTTCGAAGCCTTTGATCGCCATCGTGTTCCAGTGGATGTAGTTTCCACCTCGGAGGTGAGCGTTTCCTTGACCGTGGACTCTAACGAATCGATTCCCGCGCTGGCCGCCGATTTGGCCAAACTGGCGGGCGTAAAATATGAAGGCCGCAAAGCCATCGTTTGTTTGGTGGGAGAAAATCTGCGCGAAACTCCGGGAGTCGCGGCGCGCGTATTCGGCGAGCTGACCGACGTGAAAATTCGCATGATCTCCCAGGGCGCATCGGAGATAAACTTGACATTCGTGATTGAAGAGGACGAAGTGCCCGAAGTGATTCGCCGGCTGCACAAGGCATTTTTTTCGGATCTGGATCCGGAAATTTTCGCCTGAGGTTTGTTTCTCTCTGTGGCTCTGTGCCTCTGTGGTGAAAGGGTTTGGGCTTCTGATTTATGAAGATTCTCGTCCTAGGTCGTGGCAAAACCGGTTCGCTGGTCGCAGAGGTCGCACGCGAGCGCGGCCACGACGTGGAGGTTCTTTGCTCAGCGGACAACTCCCACGCTGCCTCGTTGACCCCCGACCGGCTTCGCGACATAGCCGTGCTAATCGATTTCACCACTCCGCCGGCTGCCCTGCAGAACATTGACGCCGCAGTACGCGTCGGGAAAAACATGGTTGTCGGCACAACAGGTTGGTATAACGACCTGGACAGAGTCCGGCAAATGGTCGAAAAGGCGGGAACCGGTTTCCTTTACGCGGCCAATTTTTCGATCGGGGTAAATCTGTTTCTTGATGTCGTACGCTCCGGTTCCGCCGCCATGCATCACGATTACTTTGGAGAGATTTTCGAGCGCCATCACCCGCAGAAAAAAGACGCTCCATCGGGGACCGCGCTCGCCATCCAGCGGATCATTCAGGAAAACTGCGGAAAAGAACTTGAGATCACTTCCTTCCGCGAAGGCGACGTGGTCGGCATGCACGAGGTGGTTCTCAACTCCCCCAATGACACGATTTATCTTTGCCACGATGCCAAGTCGCGCCGCGCCTTCGCCCACGGCGCCGTCCGCGCAGCCGAGTGGCTGGCCGGCAAAAAGGGCTTCTACGATTTCAAAGACGTGTGGCGGGAGTTGTAGAGGCGTTGCGCCGCCTCCCCGTCTAGAACCAGGCAGAGTTTCCCACGAAGTCCCATTCGCGTTATCTTTATCTCATGCAACTCCGTGGATGTGGCACTGCGCTAGTCACTCCCTTTCATCAGGACGGCTCTATTGACGAGGCCGCCCTGCGAAACCTCATCTCCTGGCAAGCGGAATCCGGAATCGACTTCCTCGTGCCCTGCGGCACCACCGGCGAAACGCCTACTCTCAGCCACGATGAATGGCTGCGCGTAATTGACGTCACCATCGAAGTCGCGGCCGGCCGCGTGCCCGTGGTGGCCGGCGCCACGTCTAACTCAACCCGCGACGCCGTCGAAAAAGCCAAAGAAGTTGCCGCCCGCCCCGGCGTGGACGCCATCCTCACCGCTTCGCCCTACTACAACAAGCCGACCCAAGAGGGCCAATACCGCCACTTTCATGCCATCGCAGAAGCCGTCGACAAGCCAGTCATTCTGTACAACGTCCCTGGACGCACCGGCGCGAACATCGAACCTTCGACGCTCGCCCGGCTGGCCGAGGTACCACATATTCTCGGAGTGAAAGAAGCCAGCGGCAACATGACGCAAATCGCCGAAGTCTGCAACGCCGTCCCGGAGCGCTTTCTGGTTTTCTCCGGCGACGACGCCATCACTTTGCCGGTGATTGCGCTGGGCGGCGTGGGGATTATTTCTGTGGCATCAAACGAAATCCCGCGTGAAATGGCGGAGATGACCCGCGCCGCGCTTAGCAACGATTGGGAAACCGCGCGCCGCATTCATCGCAAGTACCTGGCCCTGATGCAGGCTAACTTCATCGAATCCAATCCCCTGCCGGTGAAAGCGGTTCTGGCCATGATGGGACGAATCGAAGAAAACTACCGCCTGCCCCTCCTCCCCATGCGCCGCGACACGCGATCCAAACTTCAGAAAGTCGCCGCCGAATCTGGCCTCATCGCCAAACCGGCGACCCCGACGGCTGATTCGGTGAATTTTTATATCTATGAAAATTGGCTCGCCGGACCGCACAAAATCGTTCTGCACCGGTCCACCTGCGGGCAGTGCAACCACGGCAAAGGCCGTCCCGCCGGACACGACGCCAACCACGCGCGCTGGCACGGACCTTACGCCACGCTCTCCGAAGGGCGGACCGCCGCGCACGACATGACCGGAGTGCTGATTCGGAGTGAGTGCAAGTGCATCTGAAGGCAGAAGTGAGAAGGCTGAATGCAGAAGTAAGAACGACTTGTGGCCGCGGCGAGGCGGCCTTTACCTTTGCATTCTGACTTCTTAGTTCTGACTTTCCTTTATACTTTTCTCCGCATGTCGTCCCTGAAATCAGCCATCGAGCGTCTTGCCTCTTTTGGCAGGGTTCCGCGCGACCCCGGTGCGCGCGCTACCTTTCTCGAGTTTCGTGATGAGCTCACCGCCGGCAAGATTCGTGCCGCGGAAAAAATCAAAGACCAATGGGTGGTCAACATTTGGGTGAAGCAGGGCATTCTGCTGGGCTTTCGCCTGGGCGAACTGGAGGAGACTGGCGGCCATGGGCTCTCGTTCGTCGATAAAGACACCTTCCCTGCCCGCCACTTCAGCGTTGCCGACCGCATCCGGGTAGTTCCGGGTGGATCCTCAATCAGGCTCGGCGCTTATGTTGCGCCCACCGTAATCTGCATGCCTCCAATGTTTATCAACGTCGGCGCCTACGTTGACGAAGGCACGATGGTGGATTCACATGCTCTTGTCGGTTCCTGCGCGCAGATCGGCCAGCGTGTTCATCTCAGCGCCGCCGCCCAGATCGGCGGCGTGCTGGAGCCCATTAACGCTGCGCCCGTCATCATCGAAGACGATGTGCTGGTCGGAGGCAATTGCGGCATTTACGAAGGCACGCTGGTGCGCGCCGGCGCGGTACTCGGAGCAGGAACCATTCTGACTCGCTCGACTCCACTCTATGATCTGGTGCGCGGCGAAGTGTACCGGGCGACGGACGAAAAGGCGCTCGAAGTTCCAGAAAATGCAGTCGTTGTCCCTGGGTCGCGAGCGGTAACGAAGCGCGCGGAGTGGAATCTGTCTCTGTATACGCCGGTAGTCGTCAAGTATCGAGACGAAAGGACGGATCAGAGAATCGAACTGGAGGAATGGCTGCGATAAGTTTTACGACACTGGTTTTGGGAGAATAGCAGGATCAGAAACGATATTCCTTTCTACTGTGATCCGATTCCGCATATCCAGATGCCTCCGCCGAAAATGCGCTCTCGCCCGCTCTCCCCACGCGCGCACGAAGTAATAATTTAATCCTGCCCCAATCACCGAACTGGCCAACGGAATCACGCGCCCCGACCACTTTTCCACTGCTTCCGTACCCGCCTGCGCCGCAATCTTTTGAATCACTTTGGGCACGAAACGATTAACCACCTCTTTTTCCAGCAGCTCGCGGCTGATATCCACGCCCGCGGCGGTCGCAGCGGCAATCCATAGCTCGGCCGTCTCTTCGTCAGTGTTGTATTCGAAACCGTAAAGCAAACTGAGTTTTTGAATCATGCGCAGCGTGATGCCTGTCAAAATGCCGAGATCGGGGACAATCGTAAACAAGCCTCCGATGCCGAGTCCCGCTCCCTCTGCGGCGGCAGTCCTCATTCCGCTTCGCACCACGCGCTCGGCCAGACTGTCCAGAACGTTTACATCAACCGAATAGACGCCCTGAAAACTGTTGATCGGCAAGCCATACGCGGCGCGAAGCTGCAGCAGAAACCTGGCGGGATCTACCCTGACCGTCTCGTACGCGCGTTGGAACCCCCCCCGCAGGCCGTTTTCAAACTTGCGCCGCAGCCACGATTTTCTGCTTTGCTCAATCATGCCTGGCCAAACTATGTTTCGCCCAATCACGCTTCATTAGATGCCGCTCACCGCATGCACGCCGGTATTAGCTTTCTTCGCCCTGTGCTAGCATCAAGCTACCTCAAATGCCAACTGGAAAGCTGCAAGTAGTGCCCCTCGGCGGCCTGGGCGAGTTCGGAATGAACTGCATGGCCGTGCGTTGGGGCGAAGACATTATTGTCATTGACGCCGGCCTCATGTTCCCCGAAGCCGAACTGCTGGGCGTGGACATCGTTGTCCCTGACATTTCTTATCTTACTGAAAACCGTAGCCTGCTACGCGCCATCGTGCTGACCCATGGCCACGAAGATCACATCGGTGCTCTGCCCTGGATTCTTTCTGAGCTGAACGTTCCGGTGTGGGGCACCGAGTTTACGCTCGCCTACGTCGAAGACAAACTCGAGGAGCACGGCTTGCTCGACGGCGCCGATCTTCGCGAGATTCGTGCGGGCGAACCCTTCAAGGTGGGACCGTTCACGATTCATCCCATTCAGGTCACGCACAGCCTGGTGGATTGCGTGGCCCTCGCCATCCATACGCCTTTGGGCGTCATCATCCACACGGGAGATTTCAAGGTTGACCCCACGCCCACCGACAACAAACTTTTTGACCTGCATGCCTTCGCTGAGTACGGCAAACAAGGTGTACTGGCGCTGTTTCAGGATTCGACCAACGTCGAGCGCAAGGGCTACACCCCCAGCGAGCGCGCGGTGCGGCGGAAGTTCGACGAGGTCTTCGCGCACACCAAACGGCGGCTGTTCATCTCCTGTTTTTCTTCATCCATTCATCGCATCAAACTGGCGGTGGAGATGGCGTGGCAGCATGGCCGCAAAATCGCATTCGTCGGGCGCTCCATGACCAATTCGGCGGAAATTGCCGAAGACCTGGGCTACATTGAAATTCCCGAGGGGCTGCTGATCCATCCCGGCGAGATGAAGAATTTCCCGCCGGAGAAAGTCTGCGTGATGATCAGTGGCACGCAGGGCGAGCCCATGTCCGCCTTGTCGCGCGCGGCCGTGGACAATCACAAGCACGCCAAGATCGAGAAGGGCGACACCGTGGTGCTTTCCTCGCGCATCATCCCCGGCAACGAGAAGGGGATCTACCGCATGATTGACCACCTGTTCCGCCGCGAGGCACACGTTATTTACGATGACGGCTCGTTTCCTCCGATTCACGTCAGCGGGCATGCCAGCCAGGAAGAATTGAAGCTCGTCATCAACCTCGTGCGGCCCAGGTACTTCATTCCTATCCACGGCGAGTTCCGGCAGTTGAAGCTGCACGCGGAGATGGCGGGATCCATGCACGGAGCGGTGGGAAACGTGATGCTGCTGGAAAGCGGCGACGTCATCGAGTTCGACGAACTGGGCGCGCGCAAGGCCGGACGGGTCAACGTGGGCCGAGTCTGCATTGATTCTGGCTCGCGCACCGATGTGGTCGAAGACCTGATTATCAAAGACCGCCGCCATCTGAGCGAAGACGGCATCGTGCTTCCAATTATCGCCATTCACAAGCTCTCGGGGCGGGTAGAAAGCTCACCCGAGATCGTGACCCGCGGCTTTTCTGCGGGAGAAGACGGCTTCGTGGATGGCGCACGCCAGATTGTGATGCAGACTTTAGAAGCCTCCAGCGACGAAGAGAAGGCCGATTACGGCGTAATCAAGGAAAAGATTCGCGCCGACCTGAAGCGCTACATCTCCAAGCAGACGCAGAAGCGGCCGTTGATTATGCCGGTGATACTGGAGATCTAGCCGGGGGCGTGGAAAGCTCGAAATCGGGGTACAAACGCTTTATGCAAGCGGGTTGGTCCAGCGCAGCCCCGGAAAGCGCGCAAAGTCTCGGTCCGCCGTATACAGCACGCCGCCGTATTCAACTGTCAAGGCAGCCAATTCCGCATCGCTGACCAACGGCCCTGATGCTTGACCTTCGACCATCATTCGTTTCAAGACGGACCAGTGCTCGTCGCCAGCCACAAGGATTCGTACATTCGGTTGTTCCAGCCACGCTTCCACAATTTGCACGGCCTCAACGCTCAATCGCGATCCCGGCAGCCTGCGATTGGTTACGACTCGCAAGAAGGCGGACACAGTCTGCCATGGCAATCCCACAGGCTCCGCGTCCGAAAAGATTCTCTCGACCCAGGCCTGGCTTTTCCTGTGGTGGGGTGAAGCGATATCGTAGGAATAGAGAAGCAGGTTGGCATCGACGACGATCACCGATGATCCGGGCCTTCCAGATATTCGAGCAACTCCTCGACTTTTTCGAAGTGAGGCAGTCCCAGTTTCCAGGGCTTAACCACAAACGGTTTACGAGCCGGCCGCTTCGAGGCCATCAAGCCGAGACGGAGAAAGTGATTGACCACCTGCTTGAACGAAGCACCGGACCGCCGGCTCTCTTTGTTCAAAAGACTGGCCACGTCGTCGTCGAGGGAAAGCGTGGTTCTCACATCATGATGCTAGTATCATAGGCATCATGATGTCAAGCATTTTGTGTCAGAGAACGCGCAGGTTTCTGCGTAAGCCATTGCTTTGCAACGTTCTCCGACGTGGCAAGCTACGCCTCTACATGTGCTCGGATGATGGCTCTCTCTTATAAAATGGCGATTTAGCAATCAGGAAAACACCATCGTCACTCTAGCCGACATCCGTGAAGCCCGAGCCCGCCTGCGCGGCATCGCCGTGCACACCGGACTTCTCGAATCGCATATCCACCAGACCAGTTCCGGGCAAGACCCACGCAAGCTCTATCTCAAATTGGAGAACCAGCAGCCCATAGGCGCATTCAAGTTGCGCGGGGCATACAACAACATTGCCTCCCTCACTGAGAAAGATCGCCGCCGGGGAGTGATTACCTACTCCAGCGGCAATCACGGGCAGGGCGTAGCCTATGCGGCGCGGGCGCTGGGCACGAAGGCGGTCATCGTCATGCCGAATAACGCACCTGCGATCAAGCGTGAGGCAACCGCCGCCCTGGGCGCGGATATCGTATTAGTAGGTCCGGGCAGCCTGGAGCGCCAACAGAAAGCGGAAGAGCTGGCGCGACAACATGGATACGTGATTGTCCCTCCATTTAACGATGAGAAAATCATTGCCGGCCAGGGGACAATCGGATTGGAGATTCTCGAGGATTTGCCGGAGGTGGAAACCGTCCTGGCGCCCGTGGGAGGGGGAGGAATGATCAGCGGCATTGCAACGGCGATAAAATTGAGCAAGCCTCGTGTGAAAGTTATCGGCGTAGAGCCGGCGCTCGCAGCGGATGCGCAAGCCAGCTTGCGCGCAGGAAAGATTGTTGACTTCCCTGCCGAACAGGTCTCACAGACTCTGGCAGACGGTCTGCGAACTCAGAGTATTGGGCCGATTAATTTCGAGCACATCCGCAAATATGTTGACGACATCCTAACCGTAACCGAAGACGAAATTCGTGAATCTATGTGCAGGCTCGCCGCGAATGCGGAGACTATGGCCGAGCCTAGCGGCGCGGTCGCTGTGGCAGCAGTTCTGTTTCACCGCGACGAACTGCCGAAGACCATGGTCAATGTCGCGGTCATTAGCGGCGGAAATATTGACCCACAACTCCGGGCGGAACTGGCGAGCATCTAACGGCTGAAGGAACTCGAACCACTGAGGGTCAGATCAAACGTGAATGCTAGAGTTGTCATAATTGTACTGATGTTTTCAGCGATCGCCTCGGCGCAAACCCCGCGCGGCGCATCCATCCGCGAGGCTTCGATTTATCTCTCTCCAGACACCACATCCACCAAGATGGCGGAACTTGACCGCGGACGCGAGATTATCATCCTCGAAACCACCCGCGACTGGCTGCATGTCGAAGCCAATCTCACCGAAGAAAAAGTCGTCTCGGGCTGGATCCAGGCGAAGGGCGTGGTCAGTGCTTCCATTCCCAACGGCGACAGAATTCTCTTTGGCGAGGCGGTGGATTGCGAAGATCAGGCTAGTCAGCGTCACGGCCGGCGTGGAGCCGCGCAGGATGCTATGCGCCTGTATGCCCGAGTGGCCGACTACTTCCCAACCTCGCCGCTCGCCGCCGAGGCCATGTACCGCTCCGCCGACATTCGTTGGCAAATCGAAAAGGCCGACGTGATGACGCGCCCTTCTTCCAAAGAACAGAACCCGATTTTGCGCGAGGGCATGGATGAGAAATACATGAAGGAGGTCATGAAAAAGTTCCCCGGTACAAAATCGTCCGACTTGGCGGCCTTCCACCTGATTGAGAACAAGTTGTGCGGCGATTGGCAGGGTCAGACCAAGTGCCCCGAAAGGGAAGCCGAGATTTATGAGAAATTTGCCAGCGAGCACCCGCAATCCACCGTTGCCGCAGAAGCTCTTTACGACGCTGCCTGGCGCCGCTCCGCGCTGATTGAGATGTACAAAACCGAAGACCAGCCCAAGAAGTCTGATGAGTCGAAGACGAAAGCGATTGCTCTGGCCCAGAAAGCGGCACAGTTTCTGCAAAGCGATTGGGCCGCGCGTGCCGAGCGTCTTCTGTTTATGATCGAGCAAGGCATGCCGACGTACGGCAACGCGCAAGAATAACCCAGTTGCGAATTCCTCATCTTCTGAGATACTTGTCCTTCGCCCGGAGGCGCCTTGAACGACTATCTACTCTCAGTTGTACTGGGAATCATCGAAGGCCTGACCGAGTTTCTCCCCGTCAGCTCCACCGCGCATCTGCGCATTGCCGAATCGCTGCTTCATATTGACCTGGCGAGTGGCTATTGGAAGATGTACACCATCGTCATCCAGCTGGGCGCCATTCTGTGCCTGCCCATTTATTTTCGCCATCGCATTGTAAAGCTCCTTTCTACGTTCCCCGGCGGTGAGGACGGCGACCGCACCATCATCACCCACCCTCTCAGCCTCACCACGATTGCGTTCGTGGTCACTGCCCTTCCCGCGTTTCTTCTGACCAAAGTGATCGGCAAACATCTGGAGAATCTCACCATGATGGGTGCGGCTTTGTTGGTCGGGGGCGTTGTCATGTGGATTGTGGACGCGATGAACGCGCGTTCCGAGGCCGCCGGTCCCAGGGCCTCGCAAAGCCGCATTCATACGTGGAAAATGGAAGCTATGAGTCTCGGCCAAGCCGTCTGGATCGGTGCATGCCAGATTCTCTCTGCCGTCTTTCCGGGCACGTCGCGGTCCATGTCCACTATTGCCGCCGGCCAGCTCGCTGGTATGTCCCGGGCTTCGGCCTTGGAGTTTTCCTTCTTTCTCTCCATTCCAACCATGGTGGTCGCTACACTCTATGATTTGTACAAATCTCTAAAAGGCAAAGGCGAGAACCCGATCGGAGTGTCGCAAATTGATCCTCACGGCTGGGTCGTTTTGGCGATTGGATTTGCAGTCTCGTTCCTGGTGGCCTATGCCGCGGTGGCGTGGTTCTTGGCCTGGGTGCGAAAGCACGGATTCGCACCTTTCGCGGTGTATCGCATCATCGTTGGCACACTAGTGCTTGTATTCGCCGCCAGGCTGGCCGGATAGGTACTGTTTGTCACTTTGGATACCGCCTGGCATCCTCAGTTGTAGGTCCACTTAGTTCTGTCATAATTAAAAGGCTCTGGCGTGGGTCCGGTACCGTAGGCTGAAGTGCCAACCGCGTACCGAAGTGCGTCCATGAAGCATTTCTCGCAAATTTTCGCCCCCACGAATAACCGCCGGCTCAATGAGCTGATTGGGTTTGTGTTGTGCGCCTCCGCGCTTCTCCTTTTCCTTTCACTGGCTTCTTATTCACCGCTCGATCCATCGCTGAACAGCGCCTCGGTGCTTACCGGTTCGCAAGTCGCGCGCAACTGGATTGGAGTAGCCGGAGCTCTGATCGCAGACCTGTTGCTGCAAGGTCTTGGCCTGGGAGCATTCCTGCTCCCGGTTTTTGCCGTGGCGCTGGGAATGCGCTGGTTCCGCTCGCGCAAAATCAACTCGCCCGTCGCCAAGCTTCTCGGCGGATTTTGGCTGCTCACCTTCGTCCCTGCCTTGCTGGCGTTGTTACCGGGGCATGTGCGCTGGATGGGAGTAATCCCAATTGAAGGTTTATCCGGCAGAATCGTCGGCGACTTCCTCATTCATTATTTTAATCTTGCTGGCGCCTATATCGTTTGCGCCACGGTTTTGGCGGTTGCTCTATATCTTTCCACCGCGTTCTCTTTCTCCGCTATGCAGGTTTGGGCGCCGACACGGTTTGCCTTTGCCATCGCTCTCTGGAACCGATGGAAAGACTGGCGAGAAGAACGCGCTAAGAAGCGCATGCAGAAAGATCTGGAGAAGCGTCGCGCCGCACCCAAGCCGGTGATTACCACCCAACTGGTTCCGGCGCGCGCCGCAGCTCCAGCGCAACTGCCGGCTATAGAGTCACGGCCCACGGGAATTGAGCGCGCACTCGAAGAAGAAGATGCCGGGCGCATCCACAAGGTAGCAACTGTCGAAACGTCAGCTCCCACGCCCGCGCCGGAAGTCGTGGAACGCGCTGACAGCGGCCAAAAAGCCAAGACCACAATGCCTCGCATCGCGGGCGGATACAAGTTGCCACCGAGCTCCCTGCTGCATCGCCCCGATGAGCAACAAACGGTTGACGCCGAAGAACTCAAGCTGCTGGCAAACATCCTTACGGAAAAGTATGCCGAGTTCGACGTAACCGGCCAGGTTACGCAAATCAATCCCGGGCCAGTTGTCACTACCTTCGAGTTCAAGCCCGAGGCCGGCATCAAATACAGCCGCATCACCAACCTTACCGACGACCTCTGCCTTGCGCTGAAAGCCGAAAGCATTCTCATCGAGCGCATGGCCGGCAAATCTACGGTTGGAATTCAGGTGCCCAACCGTGAGCGCGAAATCATCTGGCTGCGCGAGAACATCGAGTCGCCTGAATTCATCGGCACCAAATCGAAGCTCACGCTGGCTCTGGGCAAGGACATTAATGGACGCATCGTCACCGCCGACCTGAACGGCATGCCGCATCTATTGATCGCGGGCTCCACGGGCGCGGGCAAGAGCGTGGCCATCAACGCCATGATCATGTCGATCTTGTACAAGGCCACGCCCGATCAGGTTCGCCTGATCCTGGTTGATCCCAAGCGCCTGGAGCTTGGCAACTACGAAGGCGTCCCTCACCTTTACACGCCGATCATCACCGAACCCAAGCTGGCAGCGAATGCGCTGCGCAATGCCGTGCGCGAGATGGAGCGGCGGCTGAAGCTCCTGGCCGCCAAGGGTGTTCGCAATATTGATCAGTTCAACAAACTGTTCGATGACGATACTCCCAGCCTGTTTGGCGAAAACGACGACGAGCGTCCGCTGCCCTACATCGTAATCATCATTGATGAATTGGCCGACCTGATGATGCTCGATTCCGGCAACGTCGAGGAATCCGTCACCCGCCTGGCGCAGATGGCGCGCGCCGTTGGCATTCACCTGGTTTTGGCAACCCAGCGGCCTTCGGTGGACGTGATCACCGGCCTGATTAAGGCCAACTTCCCGGCCCGCATATCATTCCGTGTCGCCACAAAAGTGGATTCGCGCACCATTCTCGACGCCAACGGCGCCGAAGCCCTGCTGGGACGTGGTGACATGCTCTACCTGCCTTCGGGATCAGCGCGCGTCCACCGCCTGCACGCTCCGTTCGTTACGGAAAAAGAAATCGCCGCCGTCGTCGAATTCTGGCGCACACAAGGCTCAGCTCAGTACGAAGAGAAATTCCTGGAAGCTCCCCGGGAAGAACGTGAGAACCTGGAACCAGGCGAACCCGGTGACGATGACGACGTAGAGAACGATCCGCTATTCGAAGACGCGGTTCGTCTGGTGGTCGAGTTCGGCAAAGCCTCCACTTCCCTGCTGCAGCGACGACTGCGCATCGGTTATGGCCGCGCCGCACACCTCATTGATCTGATGGAACGCGACGGCATCGTGGGCGCCGCCGACGGCCCCAAGCCCCGCGAAGTCCTCAAGCGCCCCGAGTGGAGCTCGGAAGTCGAAGAAACCACGCGATGAGCACGCAAGATGCCGCCCCACCGCTGGCCTGCCCTGAGCGAAGCCGGAGCGCGGTTTTCGACGGGTGGGAATCTCGGATCCTGATTCAGCGCGCAACCACAATTCTTCATCCCTTCTTCCGCCGGGTTTTCGCTACCCGTGTTCGCCCTCCCGACGTGCGTTTCTTCCCGCCCGACTTCGCGTTCTTCTCGACCCGCAGCTTCCATGCCGTTTGTAACGCTCCGGCCAACACATCCTCATTCGCCACGGCCAGCCGGATGTGGGTCATTCCCATCCATCCCCACCCACCCGCGATGGGAACGAAAACGTCGGGCAGTTCCTCCACGAACGCCGCCTGCTGCTCCGGCGTGAGCATCAGGTTGCCGTAGCCCTCGTGCGCCGAGGCCAGCGTCGCAAAGATTCTGCCGCCCACCCGGAAGTCGGGCTGGCCCATGTGCGAACTCTCTTCGGCGCCTTCGAAGCTAAGCGCAATCCGTCGGAAATCGGCTGTGTTCGCGGAGGAGTCCTTTTGCTTCTCTGTTTCCGGGATCACCACAGGCTGCATGGTCTGTCGGTATAATCCTTTATGGTAACGCGAGAAAGGGGGCTCCGCTGCTTGAGATTGTCAAACTCGTTGCGACTCTTCTCGGCGGAGGTCTTGCCGGTGCCTTTCTGAATGAGTTCTATCGCCGGAAACACAGCAGGCTCCAAAGAATCCCGTCGATTGAAAGAGTCAACCGGCTGGTCAGCCCGAAGCTTCAGGGGGGCATCACGCTGGCGCGGGCTGTCGGTGATCCAACTCATCGCCAACTTGTGGAACTGAATAACTTGCGGGAGTATCAGCTAACTCTGCGGAATACATCCACAGTTCATTTGCAAAATGTGGAAATTCAGTTCGAGTTTCCTGCTGCGGACGTTCAAGAGTATGTGTCGCCACGAACTACGCTGAGCAAGACAGCCCTCATGAAGGTCGATACCGTCCCGACGGATGCCACAGCCTTTCCGGCCGTCTTTCGGTGGCGCATTCCCCATCTGCCTTCAGGCGACTCGGTAGAGTTTTCTTTTCAGGCGGTGGACCCACCATCAGAAAGTTACGTAGTGGCCCTGTACAACAGTGATAGGGTGATTGTTGAGAGGGTAGAAGGTGAACCCGCGCCGACAAAAAGGCCCGACAGTTGGAAGTTCCCATTGGCCATGTTACTTCTCGCTGGGGCGACGACGCTCTTTGTAGTGGAAGCACCGCGGCTTGGAATCGGCCCCAACGATAGTCTCACCGTGGTCAAGGAGGCAGGATGCGACTTGCGTGTAGTGTCATCATTCAGCCGCTACGAGCAAGACTCCAATACACGGGTAATAGAACATCGTATCTTTAACGCTGGGCAAACCTGCGTGGTCAAGTCGGACCAGTTGGACCCAAAAGGGCCGTTTACAATTGGAGCAGGGGATACTGTTACGCGGGAGAGGCTGGCGCAGTCCCGGCCCAAACTGGTTCAAACCGAAGTGTTTGTTGGCGCCACCGGTGCGACCCCTCAGAAAACCCTCATTCCGCTCTATGCTGAGCCATAGCGCGATGTCCGGGCTGTCTGACGGGCTGAGCCGGACCTTACTTACGGAAAGGCGGACTAACTCCCGCGAACATCTGCTCCACTGTTTTCATCGGAAGGAACAGCCGATTGGGATGGTCCGGGAGTTCAACGAAGCCGTCTTGTAAACTTGTTGCCGCACATGTAAAGTTGAAAACTAACTAGTTGCGCCAAGATAGAGACAACCCCCTGCTTGTGAGTAACTTCAGGTTTAGGCTCTTGTATTGCTTCCGCTCCCCATAGCACGCAACGCCGCGCCGATCAGAACAATAATCACCAGCAGGGTCGCAATCCAGAACGCAGTCTTGTGACGCTCGGACCAGGGACGTTCATCGGGGCGGCCGGTGTATGCAGGATTCGCCTGATCGCGAGCAAGCCTGCCTTCGGTTGCCGTCGTGCTCTCGCGAAAGAGTTTGGCGTAGTCGTACACCGGCGCGGCCAGCCGGTCGTCTCCGTAATAGAGCTTCAAATCGGTTTTGCCTTGTGGCTCAAAATAAATCCGCCGCTCAATGGAAAGTGGATGTGTGGTTAACCCCCGCAGCGGAGGATCATCGCCGTTCTCCACCGTAATGGTCAGGCTGCGTGTGTGTACTCCCAGAATGTCCCGATCAAGATTCTCGGCTACCACCGTCGTTTCCGCGCGCGTCATGGCGATCCGGCTGATTTCGTCGCGCGTAACCTGCGCTCCGTCGGCATCGGTGATGGTGACGGTTCGGCGAAAGTTCACTTCGTCGGGAGCCACGCTGAAATGAATCCGATCAATAGGGACACTTTCAGAGAGCTGCCAGCGGTCAGTTGTCTGCCGGCCGTCGCCAGCGCGGCCGGGTGACCAGCCCACTGCCGTCCACGCCGCTTGGTTTTCCCCGACGTTGTAAACCGTCGCGCCCTTCACCTGCTCCGGATGAATGTCTGCGGGCAAACGCACATGCAAATAACGAAAGCCCGAAGCCGGAAGCTGAAGAAAGAAGTTCGATCCCAGATTCTCGCGAGTAAAGTCGTAAAGCGTGCTCTGCCCCAGCCGCGTGCCTGAGCAATCAGCTAAGTCATTTCGTCCTTCAATCTGCGCCGTGGCCACAAAGTTCCTGGCGTCCAATTGCAGCCGGATGCGGTTGTATTGCGGCAGTGCGCCGGCATCGATGTCGAACGCCGTGTGTCCTGCGGTTGTTCCCAAGTTTAGAATCTTCGCCGCTTGCTCTTCGCTCGAAGTGCCTCCGCGCTCCTCGCGCAACATGTACGGAACTTGCGCCGCTCCGTCATAAAGCCGCAAATCCCCAAGGTCGGGGCGAGCATATTTCCATATGTCCTGGTCCACGACGATGTAACTCTGCTGGTCTGTGGCAGAGATCTTTACGTCACGCACGTGGGCGAAATAAGAAGGCGAGGCTTCGGGTTCGGAAGTCGTTCCGAAGATCGAGAAAAAAAGTAATATGAGTGCTGTTCTCATGCAGGTGCGCTGCACGTGCATTATCTGCGAAACTGTCTCAGGTTGCACTCCGTTTTCAGAGAAAGAACATGACCTTTCACACCGAATACCTGACGTTCCACACCAAGAAGCATCGCGCTTACGTCCACATCACGCCGCAGATTGAGGCCATCGTGGCAAAAAGCGGAATAAAAGACGGCATGGTGCTGGTTTCGGCCATGCACATTACCGCCGGCGTCTATGTCAATGACAACGAGTCAGGGCTGATCGACGACATCGACCAGTGGCTGGAAACACTTGCGCCTTTTAACCAGGACTACAAACACCACCAAACGGGCGAGGATAACGGCGATTCGCACCTGAAAGCGCTCCTGATCCATCACCAGGTCATAGTTCCCATCACCGCGGGCAAACCGGACTTTGGCCCCTGGCAGCGCATCTTCTACGCCGAGTTTGATGGCCAGCGCGATAAGCGCGTGCTCGTGAAGGTCATGGGAGAGTAAAATCGGGCGACAGTTTGCGCCGCATCCGCCAAGATCGCACATGGTTGCACAGGAGGCACAATGTCTGACGAACTTCAGGAATTGCAGGAACACGCCGAACACGCCAAGGAACATCCCAGCATGGCTCCGGTCTCGCTGACGATGGCGGTTATCGCCGTGCTGGTTGCGGTCGTTTCCCTGCTCGGTCACCGCACCCACACCGAGGAAGTCATACTCCAGAACAAGGTCACCGACCAGTGGGCTTACTACCAGGCCAAGAACATACGCCGCCATACCGACGAGTTATTTGCCGATATCGCTGGCATCATGCCCACGAAAGATGCCGAGCTGGCGGCCAAGCTGCGCGCAAAATATACCGCCGAAGCTGAGCGTTATAAAGATGAACAGAAGGAAATCGACGCCGAGGCCCGCAAACTTGAGCAGGAAACCGAACACGAAAGAAAGCGCGGCGACCGTTATGACCTGGGCGAAGTGTTTCTGGAGATGGGCCTGGTGATCACCTCCATCACCCTGCTTTCGGGCCGGCGAATCTTTTGGCAGCTCGGAATTGTTCTGGGAGTCGTCGGTGTTGGCGTAGCGATAACTGGCGCATTGATTCACTAAATGCCCACCGAACGGACTTATTCGATGAACGTCTTCATGCAGAATGCGCTGCCGCCCGACTTTTCAAACTCCGAAGTTTCAACCACTACGGGTGTCAGGCCCTCCTGAGCAAGAATATTCTCAAGATTCTCGGTCAGCCGCGGCGTGATGTAGCGTCCATTGACCACGATCCCGTTGGCAATGAACTGCATCGCTTCCTCGCGGTTGATCTGGTGAACCCGCTTCCAACCGCCGCGAATGGTTTCCAGCGAGTCGGCCGAAAATGCTCCTGGAAAGATAAGGACCGCGTCGCCACTCAGAGGATTGAAGCAGGTATCCAGGTGATAGCAGTGTTCATCCACCAGCTCCAATGGCTTCACCTCAATGCCCAAATCGCGCATTGCGGCAGCAAACTTCTCTACCCCGCCCCGTGTGGAACGGAATCCGTACCCGGCCCAGACAACGCCCCGCTCAGGATGCCACAACAGATCCCCGTGCCCTTCCAGATGCTCGTCGGCAAGGTCCAGATCAAGAATCCTGTAACCACGCCGCCGGAACCAATTCACATAGAACGGGACCTCCTGCTGGCGGGATTGATAGCGCATGCGGCTGGGAACAACAAACCTCCCAATTTGGCTGTGATAGCCGACAAATACCTGGTTGGCCGCAAAGACCATATCCTCCAGATTCTTGACCGGAGCAATGATCTCCACCGCCACTCCTGACTGTTCCAATTCATGGAATAAATTGTTCCACTGCTGCTGTGCCGTGGCATGGTCAACGCGAGAACCCATGTGCGGATTCTTGATCTCTCGAACGTCAAAGAAACTGGGCGCGCACATCAAGACAGTCTTAGCCATGAGATCACTAAGTCATCACCGCCCCGAGCGTGGGATCCAAACAGCTCTCCGAGTCTCGATCCTCGGCACCCCGACCGGCTCTCGGCATTCTTGCACGAAAATCAGGTATCCGAAAGTAGTACAAGATGCCCGGCGTGCCTACGATTTCAACCGGCTATCGGATTCACGCCCTTAGGCTATTCACATGCAATGCCTCACCTTCATCGAACATGAGGAGGGCGGTCTGTTTTTCGCGTCTCACGCCATGCTTCACAAATGTGCTAACCCGGCCTGCTCCAAGCTCTTCCGGAAATTGAGCGAAGGCAAGCTCTTTCAGGTGGAATCAGAATACTTCAGAACGCCGCCTTCAGCAGCTACACGCGCGCGACGCAGCCGGCTTGCGCGTCATGTGGAGCACTATTGGCTTTGCGACGATTGCTGTCCCGTCATGACCTTGTCGTTCGAACCAGGGCGCGGCGTGGTCGCAGTTCCGCACTATGTTCCTGCCGGAAAGAAGCCACCAACAAGCCCTCGCCGGCAACAGCCGACAAAGACCGATGCTCCGCAGTCTCCCTTGAATGCCGGGGTGGTGTGGAGAGGAATCGAACCAAAGTGAGAATCCAGGTCTGTGCCATTTGCGGGAACGAAAAAACCGGTGGGGAATGGTTCCTGGTCACTGAGAACCGCTGGGAGGACAAGCTAAGGATTCTGGGTTGGCACGAAGCGCTATCGAGAGCCGCGGGGGTGCATCGGGCTTGCAGCGGCGCGCATGTGCGAGAGTTAGTCGTTCACTGGATGACTACGGGAAGCCTGAATTACCCCTTTGCTACGGCCGCCGGGCCGAATCACGGCCTTGGGACCCCGCGCGGCATTTGGGCGCCAAGATTGGAGGTTGACACCGGCCAAGCCAGGCTGATCGGCGAAATCACTGTGGACCGTGACGGCATTGGACGCCTGCTTAGCGAGAATCCGTGTTGTCTGATCTCAATGCTGGCAGTTCTCGACACCGCATTGCAGCAGGAGAAGTTCCAGCCTAGGGCTTTCAATGCGCCGAGCATGCCGCTCTGCGTGGTTCGCCCCGAAATCTGACAAATCGGTCGAGAAGAAATGCAGCGGTCAGCGCTCGCCCGATTCCCTCCAGGCCTGCCAGTCGCTCATGACCGCTTTTTTCATCTCCCTCGCCCCGCCCACCAACCGGCTCGTCGTCAATTTGTCGAGATGCCGGCGCACCTGCTTTACCGCGCTCGGCGTTCCCAGGTGAACGTTGGCGGTCTCCCATCCCATGGCGAAAAGCAGACGCAATTCATCCCGATTGCGGGGCAGCACAGACAGTTCAATTCGCGAGCAATAGGGCGACAACCGCCGAACGATCCAATACCCACGCAACTGTACGAATGGATCAGGACACCGCACTGCATGACTGATAATTTCGGAATACATGATTTCCGTCGGGCCGTGGTCGTTCGTCGCCCAACATACCGCGGATGGAAGAAGTGCTTTGGCCTCCCGGGCAATCTTTGCTCCATGGCATATCGCAATGGCCACCAGCCGGACGCGCCCTAAACTTCCCAATCCGGCAATCCGCCGCACCACACGGTATTCCAGATTCCGCTCGGGCATTACCTGTTGAAGAGCTGCTTTGGCGCTCGCCGGAATATGGCCCACAACTTTGGGCATGCTCTCCATCTTTTGCCAAAAGTGGACCGGATCGCGCAGTTCGCCGGTCGCCATCTGGCGCAACCAGCCGTTTTCTTCTTCCAGCACAAATGGCCGCCCGTGTTCGACCAAAGATTCCTGATAGCCATCCAGGATTGCGGCGCAGGCATCCTTCGCCTTGACTGCCAAATGTCCATCTTCGATGGCCATGACCGCGCTAGTAGCCAGGCGGACAAGGTCGATGGTGTAGGGCAGGACGGCGGCTTCATCGAAATCGTTGATCCCCCACACCAGCCGGCCCTCGATATCGCGCCAAGTGCCGAAGTTTTCCACATGCAGATCGCCCACCGCCAGCACACGCGGCGCATCGGCCAGGTCAGGACATGCTTCCGGCCAAATCTGCATCCAGCGATAGAACGTTGCCCGCAGAAACGGAAATGCCGCCTCCGCCATGCGCTCATGCTTCAGGCGAAGGTCGGGTTTTACCAGCGCAGTGTGCTGGCCCAGCCACTCTTCGTAGCGCTGCGTCGCCTTGATGATGTTCATTGGTTCCGGTTCGCAAGATATAACCAGTCCAACCCGATGTCAAACCGGAGCACTTCGTCCTGTCGGTAGCACATGATATGTCCGGTTGAGATAGCACATGATATGTCCGCTTTGCTAGCGGTGAGGATAGGAGACCATGCGGAGCATGGAAGCTTATCCGAGGGCCGCGATGGAGCGGGC
>Ga0210394_10000787_pt1 | contig 59097 bp, 55 predicted proteins | sample IncBWC12MmetaG_FD_160121 | JGI IMG/M metagenome (GOLD analysis project Ga0210394, IMG submission 160121) | Forest soil microbial communities from Barre Woods Harvard Forest LTER site, Petersham, Massachusetts, United States - Inc-BW-C-12-M | ecosystem: Environmental > Terrestrial > Soil >...
AAGCCTCTATTCCTTTAGGTTCTACAGCCGTTTTACCACTTGCAAATAGTAACGACTCATCCATGCTCACATAAATTTTGCCATTTTTTTGCGTAATGGTTAACCCTTTATTTTCAAAATTATAAAGCGCATCGCTCAATTTCTTTTTCAAATCTGCGGCTGCCTGATCTTTTTGTTTTAGCACGGCTTCCAATTCGTTTACACGTTTTTCACGTAATTGCAATTGAGTAGATAAAGAATCTAAACTTTGTTTTTGTTTATTTAGTTGAGCTGATAAAGCATTTAACTCATCTTGTTTTTTCAGTAATTGTGTTTGTGTAGCCTGTAAATCGCCGCTTAATTTAGCATTATCTTTTTCGCTGCTGGTTAACTGCCTATTTAACTTATCCATTAACTCATCGTTTAACTGATTAAGTTTATCGTACTTAACCGTAAGTATACGGTAATTGGTACCTAATACATTCGTATCGCGGCGCAACCCAGTAAGGTCTTTATTGTTTTGAGCAAGTTCATCGCTCAAATCTTTTAATTTTGCTTCATTAGCTTGTGAGCTTGTTTTAAGAGCCGCTAACTCGCTTTCGCAAGCTTTTTGCTTATCCTGACACTCCTCTAACTTGCGTTGCGGGACACAAGAGGTTAAGAAAACTGCTGCTATTATGGCGATGTAGAACGATTTTTTTATCATGGTAAACATTTTATTGTTAGCAAAAATATGGTTACAAGCGTAAATAATTACCGCTTTTTTTGAAACTTTTAAACAACTAATAGCGTATAAATAAATTAACATGAGTACACTTCAAAATAATTGGCTTACTGAAAATCACATTGATTTTGAGTACAAAAAATATATGGTATTAGGTTATATGCAAGATATAAAATACCAGTACGAACGGCAGGAGTTATACCCAGCATTGGCAGATGTTATTGCTCATTACAAAAACCTGAAACAGATAAAGGATAATGCCAACCAAATAAAAAAAGGTTTTTCGAAAGATGTTACCGGTATAGACTGGCAAAAAATGGAGCTAATTCATAAACAAGAAAAAATAGCTGACGATTTGTTTCAAGAACTTGAAATGATTATTGATTTTTCAATGCCTTTGTTTGCCGATAAAATAAATGCAGGAAAAAAAATGTACGATTACGTGGAGCAAAACTTATCGTTAAGTATGGTGGGTATCTCCCCCTTACGAAAAGAAGAAGGTTACCTGATTATAAATACAGACAATCAGAAAGAAATTTACGTTTACCAATATGGTTTTTCTATTTTACAAAATGTGCAGGAGCATGTAAAGCAGTTGTATACCGAATACATAAGTACGTATACGCATACTATTAACAACACTTTCGAGAAAATAAAACAGGATTTAATCTCTACCCGAAAAGAACTCCCCAATCCGGCTGTTTATGTCATAAAAAGTGCTGTTTCAGCACCATTTACCGAAACCCTTTTACCTATAGCCAAGCGCTTTTTTGTGCATAAATTTGCGGCGTAACAAATCCTAATTTTTTTAACGCTATAATTAGTTTAAATTTGTAGAATAAACCCATTTTATGCAAAAAAAACTATTTAGCACTGCATTTTTTTTATTAGTAAATATTGCTATTTACAGTCAGGTTATGTTTCAAAAAATATATGAAAAAGGTTCAGATTTAACCACCTCTTACGGCGCACAACAAACCAGCGATGGTGGTTACATTATGGCTGGTTTGCACCAGGTTTCTGCAACTGATTTTGATTACTTAGTAGTTAAAACAGGTGCTAATGGCGATACTTTATGGACTAGAACCTACGGCGGTATTGGTGATGAAGAAAGTTACGGCATGCAGCAAACTGCTGATGGAGGGTATATTTTTACAGGCATAGATAGTTCTTCTGGTTTAGGCAGTTATAATGTTTATTTAGTAAAAACTAATGCAAACGGAGATACTCTTTGGACAAAGTCTTACGGAGGAAATAATCAGGATTTTGCACAAGCTATTCAGCAAACTACCGATGGCGGCTATATTATTGCAGGGTACAGCAACAGTTTTAGTGCAGGTGGAGACGATGACGTATATCTTCTAAAAACTGATGCTAACGGAAATCTTAGCTGGAGTAAAACATACGGTGGTTTTTATGGTGATGCCGCTTTTGCCGTTAAACAAACTACCGATGGAGGTTATATTTTAGCAGGTTGTACAAGCAGTTTTGGTCTTAGCCCATATGGTAATGTAAATGATTTTTACGTTTTAAAAACTAACGCTACCGGCACACTTACTTGGAGTAAAACATACGGACAATATGGTGATGATTGGGCCTTTGGCGTTATTCAAACAAAAGATGGCAATTACGCCATTACAGGTCATACTAATGTAGACAGTACTGTTGCTTATAGCGATTTATATTTAATAAAAATAGATGTTAATGGGGATACTTTGTTTACTGAATCAGTTGGTGGCACAAACTACGAAGCAGGATTAGCTATTACAGAAAGCAACGATAGTGGATTGGTTATTGGAGGTTCTACATATAGTTTTGGAAATGGGTCAAGTGATGTTTATTTACTTAAAACTAATGCAAAAGGGAAATTTCTTTTTAATTCAACTTTTGGGGTTCCGGGAAATGATTTTGCATACAGCATATCTCAAACAACTGATAAAGGTTATTTACTTACAGGATATACAAGCAACGTAATTGTAAATAACAGTAGTTTTTCTTTAACAAAAACTGATTCGTTGGGCAACAGTAATAATTGTAACCAAACTACACCAACACCAACCATTAAAATTGGCGTTGGCGCTATAACTACACCGACAACTGTTGTTGGTACACCTGCAACCCTAACTGCGAATAACACCCATACAAAAATAAGTTACGGAGTTTCAGTTGTTGACCCTTGTCCGCCAACTACAAGCATAAAACAAAATGAAATTAAACAAGTGGCGTTCACAGTTTATCCAAACCCAAGTAATGGAAATATTACTATTAAAACCACTGACCTAAAAGAAAATACGCAAATAACTATTTACAATCAATTAGGGCAAATTGTATTAACCAAACAAATAAACAATGAGCTTACTAATTTAAATTTAAGTATAAGCGCAGGTGTTTACCAAGTACGTATTTTAAACGGAAACGAACTTATTTACCAAACAAAAATCATTAAAGAGTAAGAAATTTTTATTGCATGAAAGAGAAAATTGAGACTATACTTCAGGAAATAGAAAGCTTTTCGGCACAAAGTAAAGAACAAGTTGAAGAATATCGTATTAAATGGCTTAGCAAAAAAGGTGAAGTAACCGTTTTGTTTGATGATTTTAAAAATGTAGCACCTGAATTAAAACGTGAATTTGGCGCTAAACTAAATGAACTTAAAAACAAAGCACAGGAAAAAATAAATTCACTAAAAGAAAAATTTGAATCACAAAATCAAACCTCTTTTCAAAATATTGATTTAAGCCTTCCTGCCGAACCTGTTGCTGAAATTGGTTCTCTACATCCCATAAATATTGTAAAAAAAGAAATTACTAAAATATTTGAAGATATTGGTTTTACATTAAGCGAAGGAAGAGAAATTGAGGACGATTGGCATAATTTTACCGCACTAAATACTCCTGAAGATCATCCTGCACGCGATATGCAGGATACTTTTTACATACAAACAAATCCTGAAATTGTATTGCGTACACAAACTTCATCAGTACAAGTGCATTTAATGGAAAGCAATAAACCTCCTATTCGTACTATCTCTCCCGGGCGTGTATATCGTAATGAAACGGTATCTGCACGTAGCCATTGTCAGTTTCATCAAATAGAAGGTTTGTATATAGATACCAATGTTTCTTTTGCCGATTTAAAGCAGACTATTTTATATTTCGCACAACGTTTCTTCGGCGCTGAAACCAAAATACGTTTGCGCCCAAGTTTTTTTCCGTTTACCGAACCAAGTGCTGAAGTTGACATATCTTGCACTATTTGTAAAGGCGAAGGTTGCAACATTTGTAAATATAGTGGCTGGTTAGAAATTTTAGGCTGCGGCATGGTAGACCCTCAAGTGCTTACTAATTGCGGCATAGACGCTACTAAATACAAAGGTTTTGCTTTTGGCATGGGCATAGAACGCATTGCTATGCTCAAATATAAAATTACCGATATACGTTTGTTTTTTGAAAACGATATACGTTTCTTAAAACAATTTCAGTCGGCATAACATGTCAAGCCGTTTAGAGCAATTACAACAAATGTTAGTGCAAGAACCGCACGATGAGTTCTTGCAATATGCCATTGCCATTGAATATTTTTCGGTAAACAATTTTGAAAAAGCAATTGATTGTTTTAAAAATATTTTAAAAGCTAATGCCGACTATTTAGCCGTTTATTACCAAATGGGCAAGTGCTACGAAGAATTAAAACAAACTGAAAATGCCAAAGACATTTACAACAGAGGCATTGAGCTTGCTCAAAAACAAAACAAAACAAAAACCTTGAACGAGCTAAGAGCGGCGTTGTTTTTATTAGAAGATTAAATGTTACACTTAATATAGCTTAGTCAAATAAAATATTTAATTTTCCGGTATGTTATTAAACATTGCTTCAAAAAAAATAAAAAAAATACTTCTCATTCTATCATTCTTTGGTTTGCATTTTATTATGCCCGCACAACAGAATTTTTTTAACGTAAACACTTCCGACATTACGGATAGTGCCAAATTATTTTTTCAGGAACAGCTTAATTTTAATTCTCAAACCAGTTCAAACACCACTTTTACTTGGGGTTTAGGGCATGGCTTTGAGATTGGCTTCAACGTTTTTGGGGTAAATTTTGATAATCATCAAAAAATATTTTTAATTAACGATAAAGATTATACTGCCCCGCTTGGTCCGATTCTTTTAATCAACGTACAAAAAGTGTTTCATTTAAACGAGCATTTTAAAATTGGTGTAGGCACACAAAGTGGTTTAAATCTCACATCCTACTCCAAACAAATTAGACCTGTAACTTTTGATTATGCCACCTTTGTTTACCAACCTTCTCATAGATTAAAGCTGGTAACCGGGGCTTATTATGGCAATCCTTATTTTTTAGGTAGCGGAAATCAATTAGGTGCTATGGCAGGTTTTGAGTGGGCTGTTATTGAACATCATTTTCACATACAAGCAGATTGGTTATCAGGCAATAACTCAATGGGGATTTGGGTACCCGGAATGGTTATTTATTTCACACAAAATATATCTATGTCTTTAGGTTGGCAATTTCCAAATCCACACACTGCCAATTCTCAGGCCTTTGTATTTGAGTTTACATTCAGAAAATCATAACCCTAATTAAAGGTTAAATCCCTTTCCTTTCACGTAAGTCTTCTCAATATTTACTACCTTTATTGGAATGAAAAGAATTGTTTTCATTTTATTTATTTTTACCGCTCATCATTTTTGGGCACAATCCTCTTTTTCTTCTCTTATTGAAAACGAAAAAAAATCTTTCTTATCCTCACATAATGCATCTACTTGTGCTGTAAGCGATAATTATGACGTAAAATATTATCGTTGCCGCTGGAATATCGATCCGGCAGTAAACATGATTTCAGGAAATATTACTACTTATTTTAAACCACAATCGCCAATAGATAGCTTACAGATGGATGCCTCTATTTCCCTAAGCATTGATAGCGTTTTGTATCACAATTCAAAAATTAATTTTTCTCAATTAACAGGCGATGTGCTTCAGATACATTTCCCTACAAGTCTTACTGCTTTAGATTCAATAACGGTTTTCTATCACGGAGTTCCACCATCATCCGGGTTTGGTTCTTTTACGCAAAGCACACATGGTCCAAATCACGACCCAATTATATGGACATTATCAGAACCCTACGGAGCAAGAGATTGGTGGCCTTGTAAAATGACATTAACAGACAAGGCCGATTCGATTGATACATACATTACCATTCCCTCCGGTAATAAAGCCGCAAGTAATGGTTTATTAAAAGAAATCATTCCGCAAGGCGCAAACTACACCTATCATTGGAAACACAGACACCCCATTGCAGCCTATTTAATTGCCCAAGCCGTAACCAATTACACATCTTATACCGATACTGCGCAATTACAAAACGGTACGTTACCAGTATTATATTATGTGTATCCTGAAGACAGTACTGGTTCAAGAACTACAGATAAACAATTACTTAAAGTAATTCACTATTATGATAGTTTATTTATACCCTATTCTTTCTCCAACGAAAAATATGGACATGCTCAATTTGGTTGGGGCGGTGGCATGGAGCATCAAACGATGAGTTTTGTAGGAAGTTTTGCTATTGATTTATTAGCCCACGAATTAGCCCACCAATGGTTTGGCGATAGGGTTACTTGTGGCACCTGGCGCGATATATGGCTTAATGAAGGTTTTGCAGTTTATTGTACCGCCATTAGCTTAACAACCTTGTTTGGTGAACAATATTTTATAGATTGGAGAAACTCAACCAGTAATAACGTAACCTCTATATCAAATGGATCAGTTTATGTAGATGACACAACAAGTGTAGCCCGTGTTTTTGATAATAGATTAACCTACAATAAAGGTGCTTATTTACTGCACATGTTGCGGTGCATGCTGGGTGATAGCTTGTTCTTTCAAGGTCTTCGAAATTATTTAAACGACCCTACACTTGCTTATTCATTCGCTAAAACAGCCATGTTGCAACAACATTTAGAAAACGTATCCGGGCAATCGCTTACTACCTTTTTTCAGCAATGGTTTTATGGTCAAGGGTTTCCTTCTTATTTAGTTTTATATAATCAAGATGCAAATAATCAGTTAAAAATAACGCTTAACCAAAGTACATCAGATAATTCAGTTTCTTTCTTTGAAATGCCTGTACCTATTGAATTTAAAGGGAAAGGAAAAGACACTACTATTATTTTTAATCATACATCATCGGGGCAAGTGTTTTATGTAAACTTAAATTTTAGTGTAGACAGTATCTTTTTAGACCCTGATTTACATATTTTATCTGCACATAATAAAGTAATGAATGAGTTTGCTTATCTAAGAAGTCTACAATCGTTGGTAGTTTATCCAAACCCAACTACAGATATAGTAAATGTGGAAATAAATGATTTCTCTAATTTCCCTCGAAGTGTAGAATTATATAATGTATTAGGAGAAAAAATAACAAGTTTTACTCCGGCAGGAAATATATTTTCTGTTCCTCTTACCAACCTTGCTATTGGGACTTATTATTTAAAAATAATTTCAGAAGATAACGTTTACACACATAAAATTATAAAAGAAAACTAAGTTTTACTTTTTTAGTACAGGTAATAAAATAGACGAAGCATTTTTACCATCGTGATAAATGCGAACGGTTGATTTCACAAAATCTTTTTCATCGCAATGATAAATGTCTACAAACTGCTGCGGGTTTCTATCAACCAGAGGAAACCAAGAGCTCTGTATCTGAATCATAATACGATGCCCTTTTTTAAATGTATGTGCTATATCAGGTAATTCATATTTTACCTGTGTAATTTTTTCAGGCGTAAAGGCTTCCGGTTTTTCAAAACTATTTCTAAACTTGCCACGCATTATTTCGCCACGCACCAACATCTGGTAGCCACCCATCGGATACTTATCATTGGCTGAATAACTAAATGTATCAGGAAAAACATCTATCAATTTCACTACAAAATCTGCATCGGTAGTAGAAATGCTTACTAACAAATTAGCTACTACAGGTCCAGCCAATGTAACATCCTCATTAAGTACATCCGTTTTAAAAGTAAGCACATCGGGTCTGCGTGAAGCAAAACGTTGGTCATCTGTCATATAACTACGTGTACGGTCTAAATGAACATCTTCGGTATAAGGAACGGGTTTAGCAGGGTCGCTTATATATTCAGAGAAACTTAAAGCAGTAGCGGTTGGCTTAGCAAAACTTAAAGATTCTTTTTCATTCAAATAAATAGGTTTTGTCTCTATATTTTTTGGAGGCCATTCGGTAAACGTAGTCCATTTGTTTTCTCCGGTTACAAAAATATTCGCTTCCGAAATTTGTTTAGCATCACCTTCTCCTTTTAAATAGTAATTGAAAAAAGGCACTTCAATTTTAGAATAATAATAGTCGTTAACCCCCTTACCAAATTGAATGTTACCCAAACGACTACCATCAGACCTTGCCCATCCACCATGAAACCATGGCCCCATAACCAATTTATTATTTGTAGCAGGGCTTTGTTTTTCAATAGTTTTATACGTGTTCCATGCACCCCAGCAATCTTCGGCATCAAATAAACCTCCTGTAATAAGCATAGCAGGTTTAATATTTTTTAAATGACTTGTTATGGTGTGCGATTTCCAAAAATCATCGTAGTTAGAATGATTCATTTCATCAGTCCAAAACTTAACCGTATCACCCATATATAGTTTAGTAAGATTTTTAAGCGTTCCAACTTTCAGGAAGAAATCATAATTATCGTCACTATTGTAGTCAAAAGAAGCTGCTTCTTCTGTAGTAGGTTTTGGGCGAGGTTTGCCAAAATAATAATCAAAACCATAAGTATCTAACAGAAAAAAAGCACCATTATGATGTACATCATCACCAATAAACCAATTGGTAACAGGTGCCTGCGGGCCTACCGCTTTTAAAGCCGGGTGCCCACTTAGTGCCGCCATAGTAGAATAAAAACCAGGATACGAAATTCCACTTATACCAACTTTTCCATTGTTTGTGGGGATGTGTTTTACCATCCAGTCGATAGCATCGTACGTATCGCTTGCCTCATCTATCTCTTTAGGTTTTTTATTTTCTATATAGGGACGGATATCTTCAAACTCGCCTTCGCTCATATATTTCCCACGCACATCTTGCAGTACTACAATATATTTTTCTTTAAAATAATATTTAGTATTTCTGCTCCAAAAACTTCTGAATTTACCTTCGCCATAAGGAGCACAAGAGTACGGTGTACGCATAAGCATAATCGGATGTTTTTGCGAAGAATCTTTTGGGATGTATATAGAAGTAAAAAGTTTTACTCCATCACGCATAGGAATGCTACGTTCAATTTTATAATAATTAGTTACTATCCAAGCAGAATCCTGACTGGCTTCTTTTGCTTTTTCCGGTGAAATTTGTGCAGTAAGTGAGCCACACGTAAAAATTAAAAATAATAGTTTGCTAATTTTTTGCATAGATGTTTTTGTTGTTTAAAGTTTGATGCCAATAATGGTAACATCATCTACCTGATCTAAACTGCCCTTCCAATCATTAAAAGTGTTTCGTAAAATTTTACTTTGTTCTTCTAACGGCTTATCACTAATGGCAAGTAGTTTTTCTTCCAGTTGTTTGTATTTAAACTTTTTACCTTTTGGCCCGCCAAACTGATCGGGATATCCATCTGTCATTAAATAATAAACATTCCCTTTTTTAAATTCTACCGTATGTTTTGTAAACGGTTTCGGGTTATCGGTTTTACCAATAGATTGTTTATCGGCTTTAATTTCGTGCAATTGTTTATTTGAAATATACCATAGCTGGTTATTAGCTCCACTCCACGAAATTTGCTGTTTAGCTTCATCAATGGCTAATAAAGAAATATCCATGCCATCTTTTATTTCTTCGCCACTTTTTTTAAAGGTTTCTAAAACCAGTTCACGAGTTTTGTCAAGTATTTTTCCGGTATCGCGTAAGCCAAATTCTTTTACGGCGCTATTAAGCGCATTACTACACACTACACTTACCATGGCACCCGGTACGCCATGCCCGGTACAATCGGCCGCGGCAATAAAAATAATATGCTCAATCTCCTCCATCCAATAAAAGTCGCCGGCAATAATGTCTTTTGGTTTATACAATAAAAAAGTATTCGGTAATTTTTGCCGAATTAATTCAATGGGCGGAAGAATAGCATCCTGTATACGCTTAGCATAGTTAATGCTATCTGTAATGTCTTTATTTTTTTCTTCTATGATTTCTTTTTGCTGTTCAAGTTCTTCTTTTTGTTTTACCACTTCGGCAGTACGTTCAAGTACCTTATCTTCCAATATTTTTTTCTCACTAAGTAATTTGTGCTCTCTAAATTTTATATAAGCATACACTACTACTACAAATAAAATAGCGCATATAATATAAAACCAAATAGTACGGTACCAAGGTGGAGAAATAGTAAACGTAAACGTAGTTGGTTCCGCATTCCAAACTCCATTAGCACCCATTGCTTTTACTTTAAAGGTGTAAGTGCCAGGTGCAAGCCCCGGATAATCACGTTCGGTTTGCGTTGTAATGGGCGACCAATCTTTTTCTAAACCTTCTAACTGATACCTGTATTTTATTTTTTGTGGATTGCCAAGTGAAATTGCCGAAAACTGAAACAACAAATGATTTTCGGAATAAGGAAGGTTAAGCTTGAAAGGAAGATTGAACCATGGCATTACAGAATCTGCTTTGGTTGTCCAATCAACATCATTATAAAATAGTTTTACCGAAGTAATATGTGTTTGTGGTGATTTTTGGTTTTCTTTATCTGCGCTTGGGTCGTAACAAGTAAGCCCTTTAACAGTACCAATCCAAATATTATTTTGCTTGTCTTTATATATGGCATTATCATTACACTCAACTCCGGTAAAGCCATCGGTAGCGTTATAATTTTTAACCGAATTTATTTTCCAGGCATCGCCAAACGTAATTTTACTAAAGCCTTTATCGGTGCCAACAATCAGGTTTTTAGCATCCTGAAAGACAAGCGATTTAATAGAGTTAGAACCCAGCAAACTATCGTTAGCAACAAACCTTATTTTTATTTTACCCTGAGCATGCGCATCAAACATATAAAGCCCTCCATTATTTGTGCCTATCCAAATATTTCCATCTACGCTTTCAGTTAATGCTTTGGTATTTTTATGAAGCAAACCTTCCGCTTCATCGTATGTGGTAATTGCTCCTCCTCCACCGTACTTGGCTAAGCCACCACCGGTACCAAACCAAATATCTCCTTTTTTATCCTGAATAATGGCATTGACGTCTTTATCGCTCATCATAAGCGTTGACATATCTGTATTTAAAAACTTTACGCCATCGTACAAACTAATGCCCTGTTTAGTACCACACCACACTTTGCCGCTTTTATCAACTAAAATGCTATAAACACTATTATCCAATAAATCATGTTCAACCGAATAGTTAGTAAATGTTTTTCCGTTATACTTGGCTATTCCGGCATCAGATATAGCAGCCCAAATATTTGGGTTTTTAGATGATTTACCTGCTGAAATAGAAAGTATATTATTGCCCATTAAGCCATCATGCGTAGTGTAGTTTTTAAATTGGGGAACTGTTTTATCGAAATTCATTTGCACAATTCCGCCTGCGGTAGCCAGCCAAAAGTTTCCAACCGAATCTTGGTCTATGCCCTGCACAATATTATTTTGAAGCCCATCTTTTTCTCTGTAATGAGAAAACTTGTCGCCCATATATTTACATAATCCCTCACTATTGGTGCCAATCCAAATATTTTCTTCATTGTCTTCAAACACACATAACATTTGGTTACCAGGCAAGCCTTCCTTATCGGTATAATGGTCTAAATTAAATTTTGACAGATGTTTAGATGAAGTAACACGGTTTCTTATAATTCCATTTTCTGCCGAAGCAAACCACATTTCATTTTTGCTCGATTTAAAAATGCCCCAAACTTTTTTGGCAGTAAATTCATTATCGTGATTAAATACAGTAACTTTTCGTGAAAGCAACTCAAGCCAAAAATCATTTTTACTTGATTGTTTTGCAGGAGCAATGCTAAACACTCCCTCGTCAAGCATTCCAAACCATAGAGTACCCTCATTATCTTCGCCAATTGAAAGAATAAAATCGCTTGGTATTTCTTTTCCACCTCTAAGCTGGTCTATTCTAAAAGAATCTTTTTCGGGTGTAATAATATTTAAGCCACCAAAAGTAGCCAACCATATATGCCCTGCTTTATCCTGATGGATGTTGAATACAGAATTATTACTCAATCCCCTATGCTCATCAATAACCTGTACACGAAACGAATCTTTAGCCACCTGAGTAACTTTGTTTACCCCCCCATCATCGGTGCCCGCCCAAATATTTCCTTTTTCATCTTCTATAATTGATAAAACCGTAGTGCCCGATAAGCCATTTTTTTTACCGATAGTTTTAAATTTTAAACCATCATAGACAATAAGTCCTTTATCTTTTGTACCTGCCCATAATCTGCCTTTTTTATCTAATAACAAACTACGAACTATATCACCTGAAAAACCTTCTCTTTTTGAAAATGTTTTAAAGTTTATACCATCAAAACGACAAAGCCCGCCACCTTCTGTACCGAGCCATAAGTAACCATTATTATCCTGAACGATACAGTAAATAGTTGCCTGAGGCAAGCCCTGCTCAATAGAATAAACCTGAAAATTATTGCGTTGCCCAAATAAAGTAAAGGAAAATGTAAAAAACAGTAAACAATATATGAGTCTCTTCCTTATCATGTACGGTAAAGAACAAATGTAATAAACAAAAAAGATACGTACTGAAAAAAGAAAAGGTTACTTTTTTATAAAAATAAACTGCCCACCTTCATCTCCCGTATTTTTTATAGCCTGAAACTGTGGTGATTGCTCTGAGTTATTAGTTACCGGAATTTTTATGGTTGAGTAAAGCTGACTGGCATCATAAAACTTACTGGTGTTACCCGTTAAGGCTTTTAAAAAATAATACGCAAAAACCGAGTGCCCTTCTTTTCCTCCATCCATTACAGGCTCAATGCCACCTGAAGTAAGTGCCTGACGAGAAGCCAAATTATTTACTTCTTTATAATATCTCTCCGAATTTTCGAAAGGAACGCCAATGGTGTTTCCTCTAAAAATATCGCCGCTAAAACAAGCATCAGAAATTAATAAGGTGTGTTTTGATTTTATACCTGTTAAAAAAGTTTGAATGTCGTTATTAGAAATATAATCGGATGTAGATGTAGTTTGCGCGTCTACCGGAACCCAATAACCTTTGCCCAATTGTTGCTTATATTCTCCATGTCCCGAAAAATAAATCAACACATTATCTTTCTCCTTTACATTAGCGGCAAGCCACTCCATGGTAGTAATAATATTTTTACGAGTTGCCTGTACATCGTACAATGTTTTAAAAACATCTATTTTATATTTCTGTCTTAATAATGCTTCAACTGCCTTGGCATCTTTTACACCGTTTTTTAACGGTTGCCAGCTTCCGCCATATTTATCAACGCCAATAATCAACGCATAGTAATCACCTACTTGTAAGGTGGTTGATTTGTCAACATTCAAGCCTTTAAGTGGGTCGCCACTGCCACGATATTGCGTAGCGTTATCTTGATTAGCCGGCGCGCTTGGAGATGGCGTATTTGTTTTTTGATTTTGAGAAGGGTTTGTATTTGAAGCAACGGGTGTAGATGTAGTTCTATCTTCTGTAACCTTCACCGTATTAGCTGTGCCTGAGCCATCTTGCATTTCAACCGTAGCGCCTTTTATTTTTTGCGGGGTTGCTTCTATAAACACATTATGCCATAGTATAGTCATATCTACCAATTGCATATCCATGTCTCTTCCGCCTTTCATTTTTTCCCAAACAAGTACAAACCTATCATCATCTCCTTTATTAAATAAAATTGGTTTTGTTCTTGTATGAGTGCTTGCATATTCGTTACCATCGGGCATTTTTACAGCAGCTTTTGATAAATAAATAAAACCCATTTTATCGCCGTTATAAATGCACTTAAATTTCACATCGGTTTTAGCTGTTTTTTTATCTAAATCAACCATCGTACAATTAAAGTTTCCTGCATTGAAAGAGTTTTGTGAAGCAGGTAACTTAAAATCGGGCACAGAAATAGCACCTCCGTTAGGCGATACTTTGTATAAACCATCTACTACAAACGAGTAGCTTTTTACTGCATTATAAACGCCTTTTATATTAATTACTCTTGAGCCTGTTTCGTTAGGTTCAAGAATTAATGTTTTTTCTTTAGGATGAACTTCTGTGCCGTTTATAATAAACTTACTTTCTTCTGCTTTATAAATAATGTAATCAGCCGTTTTATTCTGAATTTTTAGTTTAAATTTTGTACCCCCATCGGTAGAAACTCCATCAACCAAATCAATAACCACATAATCCGATTCTACTCTGGCATCTTTATACTTTGTTTCTTTTTGCGCTGTGGCATAGTTTACCGCTAACCCAATAATTAATGTTAACGTTAAAAGTATTTTTTTCATTTAAAACTATTTATTGTTGTTTGATTCAAGCAAATTTAATCCTTTTCTGCAATTAGCAACATACAAGTGAGCCAACTAAATTTTAAACTAATTTGGCGTGTTTAGCTGTATTTAGTTGTAGTACTCTGCTTGTTCTTTCTCTAATGCCTTCGCATAACTCACCATTATTTACCAACGATTTTCCGTAAGAAGGAATCATTTCTTTTAATTTAGATTGCCACTCTTCTGTGTTTAGTTGGTCTTTAAAGCATTTTTTCAATAAATCGAGCATAATAGATACTGCTGTAGATGCACCCGGTGAAGCCCCCAATAAAGCAGCAACCGAACCATCGGCCGAGCTTACTATTTCGGTACCAAACTCTAAAACCCCGCCATGGTCATGGTCTTTTTTAATAATTTGCACACGCTGTCCTGCTTCCTCTAATTTCCAATCATCTAATTTGGCAGTAGGTACAAATTTCTTCAAGGCTTCTAGCCTATCTTCTGGCGACTGGCGAACTTGTTCTATTAAATATTTTGTAAGCGGAATATTATGTATACCCACCGACATAATAGGTATAAGATTATTTACTTGTAACGAATGCGGAAGGTCCATTAAAGAACCATGTTTTAAAAACTTAGTTGAAAAACCTGCGTACGGACCAAACAATAAAGCTTTTTTTCCATTAATAACACGGGTATCTAAATGCGGAACCGACATAGGAGGAGCACCAACCTCTGCCTTACCATATACTTTTGCCGCGTGCTGTTTTACTATCTCTTCGTTTTGGCAAATAAGCCATTGCCCACTTACCGGAAAACCGCCGTAGCCTTTAGCTTCAGGAATTTCTGTTTTTTCTAATAAAGGCAACGCACCACCTCCTGCACCAATAAACAAGAATTTAGTTTCTATAGTTTTTTTGGTGTGCGTTTTTAAATCTTTCATTTCAACTTCCCAATGCCCGTCTTTTCTTTGTTCTAAAAAACTAACCTCTTGGTTTAAATATAAACTAACATCAGACAGCGTTTCTAAATGCTTAAATAATAAACGGGTTAGTTCACCAAAGTTCATATCGGTACCAAGATCCATGCGGGTAGCCGCTACTTTTTGATCTTTAGCGCGCCCTTGCATTATAAGTGGCATCCATTCGGTAAGTTGCTCCTTATTTTCTGAATAAACCATGCCCTTAAATAGCGGATGGTCTTTTAATACATCATATCTTTTTTTAAGATACGCTACATTTTCATCCCATACAAAACTCATGTGCGGTATAGAATTTATAAACGCATGCGGGTCTTTTATATATCCTTTCTCTATTAAATACGACCAAAATTGTTTCGATGTTTCAAACGATTCAGCAATTTTAAAAGCCTTACTACCATCAACCGAACCATCTTCATGTTCAGGCGTGTAGTTTAACTCACAAAAGGCAGAATGCCCTGTACCTGCATTATTCCACGCATCGGAACTTTCGCCGGCAACTATATCTAATCGTTCATATATTTCAATTTTTAAAGATGGGTGCAACTCTTTAAGCATAATGCCTAAAGTAGCGCTCATTATTCCGGCACCAATTAAAATTACATCGGGGTGCGATGTGGGTGTATGATGTTTATGAAACAGATGTGCTATATGTGACATGTTTATTTAATTTAATTACTATTAACATAACAAATTTAGAGGTTTTTGGCTTATGCAAAAGCCTTTTTATTTTAAAAGCGGCAACAAAAAAGTTTAATTATATTTGTAGGTAAAATAGTTGCCCTATATGAAAAAGCTTGAAATAGCAGCCCGAGACCAAACACCTTTGATAATTTTGGATAAAGAAAATTCTATTTTCGAGATACGTGGCTACTCTTATCCTGACGAGGCTCTTGAATTTTATAGTGAGATAATAGACTGGTTTAAAGAATATATCAAAAACCCTAATACCGAAACAAAACTTATTCTTGATTTAATATATGTAAACTCTACATCCATAAAGTTTATTAATGAAATATTAAAAAAATTAGATGAATTATTTTTAACCGGAAAAACTGTTGCTATAGAATGGCTTTATATGGCCGACGACGAAGACATGCAACAATTGGGCAGTGTTTTAAAAGATTTTCATAAAGTACCTGTTACTGTTTCTGTAAAAAAAAACAGTAAAGAAAACGGTAAGCAAAAAATGTTTTAATCTGTTTTTACTTTAAAATTAAGTTCAGCGGAGCATTTATGCTTCTAAACGTAACTAAGCTCTACTTTATCTAACATAGTAATTTCTTAAAATTGGCTTGGCTTATAATTAATAGTCGTGCTGTATTTTCACCATGATTAACAACGGCGAAGATGAATTATACTGAAGAAGAAATCACGTATACAGAATTACATACTGAGTATGTGAAACTGTACAAAAACAACAAAGGTCTTTTAGATAGCATGCACTATGCAGCCTTTGTTCAACAAGGCATTTTGCCGCAAGAACGGCATTTTAAAAGATTGTTTTCTGATTACTTCATCATGTATAAACCTCAAAGCATTATTGGTGGCGATTTATATTGGGTAGGGCAAAAAGGCAATTTAAAAATTTTTGCTGTTGGCGATTGTACCGGACATGGAATAAGTGGAGCCATGCTTTCCGTACTGGCACTTAGTTTTTTAAATTATATTGTTTTGGGTAAAGATTTTACTTTAATAGGTGAAGTGCTGGATGAAATGGATAAAAAATGGATTGAAACTTTTCAGCAAGGCATAGAGTTAGGTTATAACAACGATTGGATGGAAATAGGCATTGGTGCCTATAATACAGAAACCAGAGAGTTACAATATGCAGGTGCTTTTAGTAAATTAACCTACATTGTAGAAGATGAATTGGTTGAACTGGTTGGCAACAAATATCCTATAGGTGGCTGGCAATTAGAAAAAGAGCGAAAGTTTAAAACGCATCAAATAATTCTACCAAAAAACACTACGCTTTATCTTTCATCTGATGGTTTTAAAGACCAGTTTGGTTATAAAACCGGTAAGCGATATGGCAGCAGACGATTAAAAGATTTTTTAAAACAGATAGTAAAACTCCCCATGTCAAATCAAAAAATAATAGCGGAAAAAGAATTTATATCATGGAAGAGTATAGAAGAGCAAACAGATGATGTATGTTTAATGGGCATTAAACTTTAAATTACTTCTTACTTTTTTCAGTAGAAACCGCTTCATAGTCTTTGGTAAATTTATCTAAAAAACAATCCGGTTTAAGCGTATAAACACCTTTATATTTACTTTCAAAAAAAATAGCAACATCCCAGGTGCCGGTATCTTTTTTATAAGCCGTAACTCTACTAACTACTTTTATCTTTCCTTTTTTAGTATGCTTTACTTTTCTTCCAATCAAATCATAAAACCCAGTTGCTTTATGAATAGCGTGTTCTAAGGTCATGTTAAAAAAATATTGAATTAAACATCCATTAATCTAAACGCGGTTAGGAGGGATTCTCCATAGGATGTTCACCATTAGATTTAGCGAAAATAAATTGAATTATCTACTTCCAATGTTAAGTTTTTTGGGTAGAAAATAAGTGCTTTACATTTTATTAACAATAGCTTAAAAGGGGTGTAACATGTAACTACAGCCAAGCACGTAACTTTACTACAATGAATTTTTAATGTAATTAACACCCCATTGTTTACAGAAACTATTTTCTTAACACAGGCTTTAAATTGAGTTTAACTCTGTACTATTTCTTTGTTATAATAAAAAAACAACCATGACAAAACCAACAAAAAAACCTATCCAAAATTTCCTTTATATATGCGAATGCATTATGCTTCGTGTATTTATTTTCTGCTCTTTTTCTAAAAAACAATATCATGGCTAAAAAAAGAAAAGTAAAAGTAGCCGTATTATCTGATGTTCATTTAGGAACCTACGGAAGCCATGCTACTGAAATGCTACGCTACTTAAAATCTATAAAACCCGAAGTACTAATTTTAAACGGTGACATTATAGATATATGGCAGTTTAGTAAACGCTACTGGCCAAAATCGCATATGCAGGTTATTAAACATATTACAAAGTTACTTGCCAAAGGGACTAAAGTATATTATGTTACCGGTAATCACGATGAGTTGCTGCGAAAATTTGTAGGTTTTCGCTTGGGTAAATTAAAAATAGTAAACAAAGTACTTTTAAATTTAGACGGTAAAAAAGCATGGATTTTTCATGGCGATGTATTTGACGTTACCATGCAGTATTCTAAATGGCTTACCAAACTGGGTGCACATAGTTACGATGCACTTATTATACTTAATAGGGTTGTAAATTTCTTTTCGGTTAAGCTGGGTTACGGTAAACTATCTTTATCTAAAAAAATAAAAAACAACGTAAAAACTGCCGTAAAGTTTATCAATAAGTTTGAAGATACAGTGGCGGATATTGGCATTGCAAATGGATATGATTATGCCGTTTGTGGCCACATACACCATCCTGAAATACGGCAAATAAAAACCAATAAAGGAGAAATCACTTATCTAAATTCAGGCGATTGGGTAGAAAATTTAACCGCGCTTGAATACAACGATAAAGCATGGACACTTTACAAGTACCAAGATGACCCAGTTGCACAAAACATAAAATTAAAAGAAGATAACAATGCTTACTTAAGTTCAGAACAGCTTTTTGAAAACATGCTGAGTGAATTTAAAATTAACCCCGCCACCTGATGAAAATATTATATGCTGTGCAGGCCACAGGCAATGGGCATTTGAGTCGTGCCATAGAAATAATTCCTCATCTTAAAAAATTTGGCAAAACAGATATTTTAGTTAGCGGCATACAAGCTGATATTGAATTACCTTTTGATGTAAAATATAAATTTAAAGGCCTGAGTTTTGTATTTGGCAAAAAAGGTGGCATTGATTATTTCAAAACCTACATGAAAAGCAATACGTTTCGTTTAATGAACGAAATAAGAAAATTACCAATTGAAGAATATGACTTAGTAATTAATGATTTTGAACCTGTATCTGCCTGGGCAGCTAACGTAAAAAAATTGCCCTGCATTGCTTTAAGCAACCAATGTGCTACCCTATCTCCAAGAGTTCCTCAACCTAAGCATAAAGACCCACTGGGTGTTTTTGTACTAAAACATTATGCCCCCTCAACCTCACAATACGGTTTTCAGTTTAAAAATTTCGCCGAAAATATTTTTACACCTGTAATACGAAAAGAAGTACGTGAATTAGATGTAACAGATAAAGGTCATTACACCGTTTATTTACCTGCTTATGATGATGAGCGGTTATTAAAAAATCTAACTCGTTTTAAGGATGTGAAATGGGAGGTGTTCTCTAAACACAATAAAAACGCATCTAAGCATAAAAACGTTAACATATACCCCATCAATCAAAAAGCGTTTTTAAAAAGCTTATCTTCTTGCACAGGCACTTTATGTGCAGCAGGTTTCGGGGCTACATCTGAAGCGTTGTTTTTAAAAAAGAAACTATTGGTTATACCCATGAAAGCCCAGTACGAGCAAATTTGTAATGCAACCGTTTTAAAAACAATGGATGTACCGGTTATGAAAAGTCTTAAGAAAAAACATGCAGATGTAATTGAAAAATGGCTTAACAAAGGCAAAATTATTGATGTAAATTACCCTGATATTACGGCTTCTATTTTAGAAAAAATAGTAGATACACATGCCGGTAAAGAAAATAATAATTTCACCTTTTCACACTAAACATATACTCCCTTGCAACTTAACAGTAAAGATTTTGGCAAAGATTTTATTTGGGGTGTTTCTACATCTGCCTATCAAACAGAAGGAGCTCATACTACCGACCATAAGGGCTTATCTATATGGGATGAATTTTCTACCAGGAAAAATGCCATCGCAAATAACCATCATGGCAATGTAGCTTGTAATTTTTATGAGCACTATAGTAACGACCTAAAGCTAATGAGCAGCTTAGGCATTAAAAATTTCCGTTTTTCTATTTCATGGTCACGTATATTGCCTTATGGCAGAGGTTTAGTAAACCTAAAAGGAATTGATTTTTATAACAAGCTAATTAATGAATGCTTAAAATATGGCATTACACCTTGGGTAACACTTTATCATTGGGATCTCCCTTTAGAATTAGAAAAACAAGGTGGCTGGACTAACCGCGATATTGTTGGATGGTTTACTGATTATGTAGAAATTTGTGTAACCAAATTTGGCGACCGCGTTAAAAACTGGATGGTGCTAAACGAGCCTTTGGTGTTTACAGGTGCAGGTTATTTTTTAGGCATACATGCCCCGGGCAGAAAAGGTTTAGCTAATTTTTTAGCAGCCACGCATCACGTAACACTTTGTCAGGCTGAAGGAGCAAGGGTGATAAAAAACATTTACCCCAACGCAAATATAGGCACCACTTTTTCATGTTCGCATATTGAGCCTTACAGGTTAAACAATAAAGATATAGAAGCCGCACGCCGTATAGATGTTTTAGTAAATCGTTTGTTTATTGAACCGGCTTTAGGCATGGGTTATCCTTTCAAAAAAATTCCATTAATTAACCGCATTGAAAAATACATGAAAGCGGATGATGAAAAATTATTGGCTTTTGATTTCGATTTTATAGGCATACAAAACTATACACGCGAAATTGTGAAACATTCTTTTTTCACTCCTTTTATTAAAGCATCTGTTGTTAAGGCAGAAAAAAGAAATGTACCGCTTACAGCTATGAACTGGGAAATTTATCCGGAAGGAATTTATCATCTTTTAAAAATGTATAATGAGTATGCCGGCATAAAAAAAATTATTATTACCGAAAACGGAGCTGCCTTTCATGATGAAGTAATTGATGGAAAAGTAAATGATAGTTATCGCATCAATTTTTATAACAATTACCTGCAACAAGTTTTAAAGGCAAAAAAAGAAGGGGTAAAAGTAGAAGGTTATTTTAGCTGGAGTTTTACTGATAATTTTGAATGGGCCGAAGGTTATCGTCCACGTTTCGGACTTGTGTATATTGATTTTGAAACTCAGCAAAGAGTGTTAAAAGAATCTGCACACTGGTTTAAACGATTTTTAGCGGTAGCACATAAAGTTGCCGAAATGCAACCGTAATGGCTTATCTCAATACAACTAATAACTTACTTTTTATCATCATTTTTTTACCTAAACCTTTTTATTCTTAATTTTTTCTATATTTAACAGAATAATTTAAGATGCAGGTACCCGATAATTGCCAGATATATGATTTAACCTGTTATTGGACTTGGATGGGTTCAGATGGCATTGGACGTACCAAAGTAAAACCACGAGCAGAAGTAACGATAACAGAATCTATGGAAAATTCTGCTGCTGTAAATAGATTATACACAACCAAAAAATTTCCGTTATTAATTGACGCTCGGAATATAAAATCAATAAGTAAAGAAGCCAGAGATTTTTTTTCTATTCAAAATCGTTCTACCAATATTAATTCTTTTGCCGTAATTATAGATTCACCTTTAAGCCGTATTATAGGTAATTTTTTTATGGGTTTAAATAAACCCAGTGTTCCTGCCAAACTTTTTAATAACGAACAAGATGCCATTATGTGGCTAAAACAATATTTGTAAGGAGTATGTCGTCAAATGAAATAGAAACAGATTCTGCTAAAATAAGGAGCGAGAAAATTCTTGAAGTAATTATGAGTTATGCTCGCCTTGATTTTAGTGAAAAAACTATTATAAGTGATAAAGCAGATGTATACGATGCCATTGGTGCCGGAGTTAACATGCTTGGCGAAGAGCTAAAAAGTTCGGTTGTATCGTTACGAGAAAAAGAACAATTATTACGCGAGATACATCACCGCGTAAAAAACAATATGCAAATAATTTCAAGCTTACTTAATTTACAAACACACAACGTAAAAGATAGAGATTTTCTATCCCTAATAACCGAAAGTAGAAACAGAATTAATTCGATGGCGCTTGTACATGAAATGTTATATGCTACCACTGATTTTAGTAAAATAAATTTCAAAGACTATACAACTACCCTATGCAAAAGCATTTACCAATCGTATAAAAAACCAGATATGAAGATAAATTTCTTTATTCATATACCTGTCAATATTTCTTTAGAAATAGATACCATGATACATTTGGGGATGATTTTAAATGAAATAATAAGTAATTCATTAAAGTATGCCTTTGATACTAATGAAGGAACTATTTCTGTTTTATTAAACCAAATGAATTCTAAATATTTCCTTTCTGTTGAAGATGATGGCAAAGGACTGCCCTTAGGTTTTAATCAAGAAAAAGATGGCAATCTTGGCATGCAGCTTATTCATATGCTAACGGAACAGCTTAATGGTAGTATGAAAATGGAAAGCTCAAGTGGAGTTATATACAAGATAGAATTTTAGGTTATTATTTTATTTAAGTCTAATAAGTTTGCTCATCCCAATATAAGGCCGTACTTTTCCTCTCTTTAAAAAAAATAACTATGGCAACTACTTCAGATATTTCTAAAAACTGTTTTATCAGATATGAAAATACGTTGTTAAAAGTACTTGAGTACGATCACATTACTCCGGGCAAAGGCAACACTATTTATTCGGTTAAATGCCGCAATATAGAAACCGGCAAACAAAGTGAAGTTCGTTTTCGTTCGGGCGAAAAAATAGACCTTGTGCGAGTAGATGAAATGGAGCTGCAATATCTTTATGCAGAGAATGAATTTTTGGTTTGTATGAATCAGGAAACATTTGATCAAGTACACATTCCAAAAATACTGTTTGCCGATACTATTAAGTTTTTGCAGGAAGGCATGATACTTACTATTCGTTTTGATGAAAATGAAAAACCATTAAACGGGGAGCTACCGAAATACACTGAGTTAGTAGTTACTTATACCGAAGATGGCAACAAAGGTAAATCAGTAAAAACTGCCGAAGTTGAAGGTGGCATTAGTATACAAGTACCCATATTTGTTGCCATGGGCGATAAGCTTAAAATAAACATTGAAACAGGCGAGTACGTAGAACGCGTTTCAAAATAAATTTTCTTCTTATTGTTTTTTTGGAGGCAAGGCAAATGCTACAGCATCGTGTTCAAAATGACCGTTATGAGAGCCATCGCAAAAAGGTTTGTTTTTAGACAACCCACAACGACAAAAAGAAACAATTTCTCTGCCACCTAAATCGTAAGCATTTCCATTTTTATCAACTACTTCCATGTCGCCTTCTATGCGTAAAGAGCCGTTGTTGTTTACTGTGATTTTTGTTTTAGCCATAATGTTTTTATTAAAATGAATTTATAAGGAGATTAAAATTTAAGGCCTTCGGCATCAATCATGGTTACCCATTTGCCCATTTTTTTCTGAATGACCCTAAAATGATGTTGGTCTTCGGGAGTAATGAAAGAAATTGCTTGTCCGGACGATTCTGCCCTGCCTGTTCTTCCAATACGATGAATGTAATCTTTAGGTGATCGTGGCAATTCGTAATTTATAACGCAAGGCAAATGTTTAATATCAATGCCTCGTGAAATTAAATCGGTTGCAACCAAAACCCTAAGTGTACCGGTTTTAAATTTGTTTAAAGCATCGGTACGCGCCTGCTGACTTTTTTTGCCATGCATGGCCATAGCATCTATTCCGTTTTTGCGTAGTTTATCAGCTACATTATCTGCTTTATAAGTAGATGACGCAAAAACTAACACTTGTTTCAATTCTTTGTCTTTAATTATATAGCGAAGTAAAGGGCCCTTTTTTTCTTCGCTTACATTATAAGCAGTTTGAGTAATAAGGTCTATATTATTTTCTTCTACTTCAATTTTAATAACTAAAGGGTCGTGCAATAAAATTTGGTTGATGTTATTTACATCATTACTTAGTGTTGCCGAGAATAATAAATTTTGACGTTTTTTAGGCAGTAGTGCAAATATACGGTCAACCTCCTCCTTAAAACCAAGGTTAAGCATTTTATCGGCCTCATCTAACACCAATGTATCTATCGTAGTTAAATGCACCGAATTTGATTCAACCAACTCTAACAAACGCCCTGGTGTAGCCACCAATACATTAACGCCTTGCAATGCCATCATTTGTGGGTTAATAGAAACCCCGCCATATACCGCCAAGGTTTTTACAGGCGTAGGTAGTGCTACACCAAACATTTTAAACACCCCTTCTACCTGCACAGCCAGCTCACGTGTAGGCACTAATACTAAAACATTTACATGGCGGTTTTTAGAGGTAATTTTACCTTGCAAATTCATTAAAATGGGCAATACATAACTGGCTGTTTTACCCGAACCTGTTTGCGCAATGCCCAATACATCTTTTCTGTTTAAAATAGCCGGTATAGCCTCTTGCTGAATAGGATAAGGCTGCGTATAATTTTGGTTAGCTAATGCTTTTAGTAAAGAAGGAGATAAACCTAAAGAAGAAAATGGCATATTATTTTTATATAACGGAGGCTAAGGTAGTTTAAATTAGTTTTAGTTACAGTAAACAAGCATAAACTCAAAAAATAACTACTTTTAAAATCAGATTGGCTTAAACATACATTTAGCCTAAAAACAGATACAACATGGCAACAGTTAGCATAAAAAAAGAATCGATTGATTTTTTAAAAATTCTTTCAAAAAACAATAACCGAGATTGGTTTACTGAGCATAAACAACTTTATACTAAAGCCAACGAAAACATTATTGCCTTTGCCGATGTTTTATTAATTGAAATGAATAAGCACGACCACATTGAAACTCCATCAGGTAAAAAAAGCCTGCATAGAATTTATAAAGATGTACGTTTTTCGAAAGATAAAACACCTTATAACGCACGTTGGAGTGGCGGCTTTAAAAGGGCTACAAAAAAATTACGCGGAGGCTACTATTTTAATATAGCGCCCGGCAACTCATTTGTAAGCGGAGGTTTTTGGGCACCGGAACCTCACGATTTACAGAGGATAAGAGAGGACATTGATTTAAATTACGACTATTGGAGAAAATTATTCGCTAATAAAACAATGGTACAAACATTTGGAAGCATGGTTGGAGAGCAGTTAAGTTCAGCTCCACGAGGTTACGCTAAGGACCACCCTGCCATTGATTTGCTGCGCTACAAACAATTTCGTGTTAGACATGAGTTTACCGACAAAGAGGTGCTTAGCGCCGATTTTGTATATAAAGTAAATGATGTTTTTAAAAAAATGCGCCCTTTTTTCAATTATATGAGCGAGCTGCTTACTACAGATGCTAATGGAGTATCTATTATTTAATGAAAAACCTTGCAAATGCAGGGTTTTAAGAATTTAAGAGAGAGAATACTTTTATGATAAATCTTTATTATAGTGTGTTGTTTTTATAAAAAAATACCGCTATTAAGGTTGAAAGAAAAGATCTAATTTTTATTATTCGGTAAAGTCGATAATATAGAGGCGACTTCCATTTTTTTTCTTCGTGAAACCTCAAGGGAAATATTATTTGTAAGTAAAATGTGAGGGACACTTTGATTAACAAATTTTGAAATAAATTTACTGTTTACAATAGTCGATTTATGAATCCTTACAAAACCAATTTCAGGAGAACATAATAGCTCATCATACTCTTTCAAAGACTTTGGTGTTATGCACTTTTGATTATTTAACAGGTAAATATTTGTGTAATTAATATCAGCCTGTAAATATAGTATCTCATTAACCATAACATATTCTGTTTTGGTTTTGTTATTAAGGCAAAGCTTCTGGGGAGTAGGAAAATCACTTAAGTTGCTGGAAAGCATCTTATACCTTTTATGAAACCCCAATAAATTTTGACTTAACTTAATCGCTTTTTCGACCGCTTGCTTCAAATCGGGGACTAAAACAGGTTTGAGTAAATAATCAAGAGCGCTAAATTTAATAGCTCGTAAGGCATAATGATCAAATGAAGTAACAAATATTACTTCAAATTGTGGATTCTGAAATCGTTCTAATAATTTGAATCCTTCGCCACCAGGCATTTCTATATCTAAAAAAATAAGATTGGGTGAATGTAATTTAATAAGTTTCTCAGCATCATTAATATTAGCTGCTTCAGCTAATATTTTGACTTCAGAACAATATGCCCTCAATAAAGCTTTTAGAACTTCTCGACTTTTATGTTCATCATCTATAATTATTACTTCTAAGAAACCCATCAAGCGCAAGTTAATTATTTATAAGGTTGAATTTAAACTATAAATTAACATAAATCAATGGGAAGAACTATTTCTACTTTTGTTCCTAAGGGCTGATTATTTTCATTGTACAAGTCAACAATTTCTATTTTCGCATTTGTTCTATATTCTTCTTTGAGAAGATTTATTCTATCAAATGTAATAGGTAATCCTGCAGATATGTGTTTCTTATTTGGCTGGTTAGCTGTTTTTGCTGCTTCACGTCCGATTCCATTATCAATTAATGTTATATGAAGCTCATCATTACTTATTCGGTAATTTAACTTTAATAAACCATCTTCTTTCTTAGGAGAAAGACCATGTCGAATAGAATTTTCTATAAAAGGCTGAATAAGCATTGGTGGAACTAATATCTCATCAATGTCAATATCGTTTTCTATATGAAGAAGAAATGTAAAAGGAGTTTCAAACCTGATTTTTTCTAAATCAATGTAAAGTTCTATAGTTTCAATCTCCTTAGCCAAAGGGATGACATTCTTTCTTGAATTGTCGAGAACAAGACGTATTAATTTTGAAAACTGAGCTAAATAATGATAGGCCAGTTCTTTATTATTTTCAAGTATAAAATGCTGAATGGAATTAATAGCATTAAATATAAAATGCGGGTTCATCTGTGCTCTAAGGGCATTCATTTGATGTTCTGCAATCTTCTTATTCAATATCGTTTTTTCCATCTCACGTTTTTCGATACCATTGACACGCCATTTTATAATTAAATATATCAAGAAAAGAACAGTAGCTATTTCACACAATATAAACCACCATTTTAGCCAAAACGGTGGACCAATTAAGAATATGATTTTAACTGGCGTCTTGCTTTTAATTCCATCATTATTTATTGCGTAAATTTCAAGAGTATAATTTCCCGGTGGAAGATTATTGTAATTGATAGTGTTGTAATTGGAATAATTGTAATCAGAATCAAATCCCCAAAGTTTATACATGTAATTATAATGGCCACTGCCTTTATAAGATAATCTATTAAGAATAAGTTTTAGATTGTTTTCATAATATTTTAGCGGGCTAACCTTTTTATAATCGTAATCTAATCCGTTTATTGTGCAATTAGAAACCATTATTGGTGGTGGAACAAGATTTTTTGTCAGGTTTAAAGTATTGAAAAAAAATAACCTATCTCTTGTAGCGCAAAATATTCTATTACCAAAAGCGGAGATTTTAATAATTTCATTTGACGGGAGCCCATTTGTTTCATTAAAAGATGTGAAGCATATTTTTTTATCAAAAGCAAAGTTTGCTTTAGTCAACCCTTTATTGGTACTAATCCAAATATTATCAGATGAATCTGCTGTAATCTCATAAATTTTATCAGAAGCTAATCCATCCTTTTCACTATAATTTATAATACTATCACCAGTATAGATATATAAACCTTGTTCATTAGTTCCAATCCATAAATTACCTTTTTTATCTTCAAATAAATAATTTAGACGAGTTTGAAGTTGTTTATATTGAGGTAAAAAGGGAATGAATTGATTATTTTTAAATTCTAAAATCCCTTTTTTATTTGTTCCTAACAAAATCCGTTTATCTGAATAAATAACCAAAGAAAACATTTTGTCGGGTAGTGGCAGGCTTTTGTAAAAATCGCGAAAATCTGTTGCAAAAAATACATTTCTTGTAAATCCGGCTATTTTATCTGTATCATATTTTGCTAATTGCTTTACGTACAAATGATAATTACTTCCCTTTAATTTATAAGCTAAGTACTTTTTGTTGTTATTTGAAATAATCAAATCATTTGAGGTAGCATAAATCCAAGTATTTTTTACTCTTGAAATACTTAACAAATCAGATAAGTAAGGAATATTTATAGACTGAGGCTTGAAAGAAAAATCTCCTTTTTCGATACTAAGTATTTTATGACCTTTATTGAGGCCGATATATAGTTTTTGATTGTCGCTAAAAAAACTTCCAACCTTAGTATCGTTATCCTCCCATAAAAAGATGTTTTTATTAAGGGTCATAAAAACACCCTTTTCAATTGTGCTAACCCATAATGTTTTCTCTTTGTCCAATAAAACTGATGATATAGAATTTTCCGATAAAAAATGAATTGGATTCTCCTTCAAATTTGCGTGAGGATATAATAAAAGTCCTTTTTTATATAAACCAATCCATAGATTATTTTCTCTATCTAAGTATATTGTAAATATTTCGGCACCCATTTCATAAATTTGAATTTTTTTATCTGGTTGAATAATTATCAATTTTTGCCTGTTCGGTATATAAATGGTGTTATCCCCACTTAAAATAGTTTTATGAAAAGAATTAAGAAGAACGTCATTACCAATAGATAACGTAAATGAACCATTAAGCAATTTGGTGTAAATTTTATCTTTTTTCTTAGAAGAGCCTCTTATACCATTACCTTGAACAATGCAACTATCAATATTGTTTTGAAAAATTACTAAGTCACAAGGGTGTTTACTATCTTTATCCAAGATAATTTTTCTGTAATTTCCCTCAGGGGCTATTTTAAGAACCCCTAAATCTTTAGTTGTGGAACAAAACAAAGTATCGTTTTGTCCGATAAATAAAGAAGATACAAATTCATGTCCTTCAAGTAATTTGTATAATTCTTTGTTTGCTTCAATCCCTTTTATTTCCCCTTTTTCATAATAATATAGAGCCCCTGATAAAAGCCTAAACCAAATTCTTCCGTGTAGGTCTTCATATATCCCAAGCACTACATTTTCCGGAAGCCCATCTTTTGTTGTAAATGTTATTATTTTATTTCCATCATATAAACAAACTCCAGCATCTGTGGCAAACCAAATGTATCCCTTTCTATCTTGATATATTTGGTAGACTTCAGAACTTGGTAATCCATCTTTAATGCCGATATTTTTCCAGACCAATTCTTGTGAAAAGGAAATTTTTGAACTAAAGAGATAAAAGAGAAATAAAAAATATTTCAAAATGATAACACTTAATCTTGATTTCATCTAATTAATATGGTTATCAAGTTTTCCATTCATAAATCGAACTTACTAAGAAACTGTAAATAAAAAAATTTCTTTTCGCCTTTAATTAATTTGCTTTGAAAGATTGGTAGAAATATCTGGCTATTGTACGGTTGCTCCGAAAATTTGCAGAAATAACCGTTAAATAAATATCTATGCCGTTAAATAAAAATTAGGAAGTCACTTATAACTTGCTTGATAGCTTGCGCAGAAATAAATTAAATTAACATGAAAAAATTAACAAAACCAAAAACATTGATGATTGGTGCCTTTTTAGTAGGCACTTTTTTTCAAAACCAGCTACTTGCCCAGTGTAATTGCTCGGGGAGTTATTTTATAGAGAACTACACTAATAACGCTGGGTGGACTAACGTAAATAAAGCCACAAATTTGATAGATGGAACGATGAATATTGGTGGTGGTGCTTGTACATTTAACCAAGTAACTGGTAATGTAGAAGTACGAAGTTACTTGCCTTTACCATCAACTGGATTAGACAATAATACATGGACAGCAGATTTTATATTTGAATTGACGGGAAATAATTCCAAAGCCCCTGGTCATTATTTGGCAGCTTTTACTGCTGGTACAACTGACCCTCTTCAAACGAGTTGTACGAATACTCAACAATGGACAGGTGCTAATTTTCAGTGCCAAACTTATACTACTACCAACCAAGATGGGATTTGGGTAGAATTGGAATCGCCAGAGCCTACTCAAACTAGCCTTGACCCTTATGCTAAAGGAGATTGGGCGTTTTATGCAGTATCTAAAAAAGGTACTACGTCTACAAGATCATCTGACAGCATTCTTTATCCTAAAAATGGAGCGCCTGGAACAAAATATTATATCAGATTACAACGTACATGGTCATCTCAAGGTGTGTTAAGTGTTTTTTCCGACCCTGGCAGAACACATCATATCCCAGGTTCTCCTATATGCTTTTCAATTGACCCAACAATTAGTAATTTAAATTATCTTCAGCATGGAGTTATTCCAACGGGAAGTTACTATCGATTGTTACAAGCTAATGTGGACAGCATGAAGATATGTAATAATATACCCTGTCCGTTTACGCTTAATCCTACATTCACTATAAATCCCGTTTTTTGCTTGGGTTCTACTATTACAGCGAATGCTACAGCAAGTTCTGGTACCCCCATGCCTCCCACCAGTTATGAATGGATGATTACCCAATGCGATCAGAATGGAAATGCTTATTGGAATCCTTCTACTACTTGGAGCCAATGGTATACAGGCTCACCAGGCGTGTTTACTTTCCCTTCTGCCGGTGCAGGAGGCCCCTCCTTCCTTCAATGCGGAAATTATTATCTTGTAGCCCTTGCTCTCTCTAATTGTGGAAACCAGTATCAGCCAACGGGGCAAAAAATATATATAGATTGCCCACCTAAGATAACAGTAAGTTCTTCTACAAATGCCTGTGTAGGCCAACCTGTTACATTTACTGCACAAGGAGCTACTTCCTATAACTGGTCACCATCTTCAAATCTGAGTGCCAGCACAGGTTCTGTAGTAAGCGCAACGGTTGCATCAGTAACTACGGTTTATAGTGTTACCGGGGCAGACTCGTATGGATGTAAAAATACAGCAACTGTGTCAGTAGTGCCTGGGCCGAACATTGTACCTAAATTTACTTTAACAGGTTCTTCGACTTCAGGTAATCCATATTATAATGTTGAAGCAACTAATTACCCTTGGTCCCCTACCACTGTTCCAGGGATGGGACTTGTTTGGGAAGTTGTACAAGTTGTGGCTGGTAGCAATCCACCTTTACCAACAAACACAGTAGTTACATCTGTAGTTAATCCTTATTGCTGGGGACCAGGAAGTTCAACCGGACCAGTTGGTCCTCCCGTTTGGTTTAACTGCTATAGTAATAATACACCAAATCCATTCCCAACCAGTGCTTCACTAACCTCTCCTACCTGTACATGTCCTGGAGACCCTATTGGTAAATTTCAAATAGGATCTGAATATATGATAACACTTGGTACATGGAGCAATGAATGCCCTTGGTCGTCAACCTACCAAACTGTATATTTAAATTGCGAGGGATGCAAATTTGAGATAAAAGAAAATACAGCAACTAAAACTACTGTTGAAGCCATAAAAGAATCTCTTAAACTGACTGAATTTGCTAATACAAACACTACTACTATTGTCCCCAATCCAAATAATGGTTATTTTACTATAGAAGGTACAACAACAGATATAAATAGTACCGTTGAAATATATGACTTAAATGGCCGAATGCTTTTAAACCAGAAAATAAATAATTCTATGGGTGTAAATGCCAGTGATTTACTGCCAGGAATATACAATGTATGCGTTAAAACCAATAATACAATTACTAATAAAAAACTGATTATCGTTAAATAAATAGAAAATAAGTTTTTTAATAAAGCCACTCCGTTCAGGGTGGCTTTATTATTATACTCTAATTTATCTCTTTCCATTTGTAGAATAAATCAATTATAATAAAAGTGAACTTTGTATTTGAAGAGGCACTTTTTACATTTCCTTTGTGTTCACACCCGAAATGTTTCCACCATTAACTAAATTCACATTTCCATTTTTCCACTGGTAAATAAGCCCTGTACCTGTAACTCCTACTGAGAAAATTGCCGGACTACCCGAACAAACTGTTTGGTTACTTGGCTGCGTTGTAATGTTTGGAGCTGTATTAATTTTTAAAGAAACTTTTATAGATGTATCATTAGGTGCACAAACTCCTGCAATAACTACATTATAAAAAGATGATGTATCAGATATATTTGTAGGGTTAATAGTAAGCGTTGCCGTGTTCACACCTGAAATATTTCCACCATTAACTAAATTTACACTTCCATTTCTCCATTGGTAAATAAGACCAGAGCCCGTAGCACCAACTGAAAAACTTACGGGGTTACCTGCACATACTGTTTGGCTACTTGGTTGTGTCGTAATAGTAGGGCTTGTATTAATGAATAAAGAAACGTTTATTGAAGTATCATTAGGCGCACAACCACCAATAATAAATACATTATAAAAAGATGATGTATCAGAAATTGTTGCTGGGTTAATTACCAGTGTTGCAGTAGTTGCACCCGATATGTTTCCTCCGTCAACTAAATTAACCATTCCTTTTCTCCATTGGTAAATAAGACCCGTTCCGATGGCAGTAACTGAAAATATTGCCGGACTGCCCGAACATACGGTTTGATTACTTGGTTGTATAACAATATGCGGGTTATTAAAATGTAACGAAACTTTTATAGAAGTATCATTTGGCAAACATGCTCCACTAACAATAACATAATAATTAGATGAAGTATCTAAAACAGTTACCGGGTTAATTACCAGTGTTGCAGTGTTTGCACCCGATATATTTCCTCCGTTAATAAGATTTACGCCACCTTTTACCCATTGGTAATTAAGGCTTGCCCCCGTTGCAGCAACCGAAAAGCTTGCCGAACTACCTGCACATACAGCTTGATTAGAAGGCTGTGTAGTAATGTGTGGGCCTGTGTTGGGATTTATTGTAAGCGTGGCTGTAGCCGAACCTAAAATATTTCCACCATCAACTAAGTTTATAATTCCTTTTCTCCATTGGTATGTAAGTGCTGTGCCTGTGGCAGCTACTGAAAAAGTTGCCGAAGCTCCCTCACATACTATTTGATCGGTAGGTTGTGTGCCTATAGCAGGCGCTTGCCCATAATTTACCTTTGGTAAAAACAGTAGCAAGATAATTGTTATACTAAGTAATACTTTACTTTTCATTTTAATTGGGTTTATTGATGAATAAATTTTCACAACGCAAAGTTGCGGTACTGTGATAAATTAAGTTTATACAGTTTTAGAAATAAGTTACATTATTCACTGTTTAAGGGTTGCAGCCATTTACAATTGAACTAGATGAACACTTATAGGATTATGATGCGCTATACACACTACAAAACGGAGTTAAGTCTAACCCTGATTTTATGATGACATTAGGAGATATTTTTAGAGATGACTATTATCCAACAACAATGACTTCTCACTAAATAGATTCATTTCATCTAGTTTACAGGTCAGCCTTGAAGCAGTAACACACTTTATTTATTTCTTTATTGCACTAGAAAATTATGAAGGATAAAAGGATTATTATCTTCAACAGACCCCGTCAAATAATATTGGAGTTTACGAAACTCTTGCACATGAAACAGAAACAAGCTATTGAGAAGACTAAGGTGAGTAAAGAAGAAGTAAAAAACAATATTAGTTCGGAAAAAACTTATGAAAGAAAAAATATCGGTAAAAAACGAAATGCTGCTTAAATCTTTTGCAAAAGGCAAAAGCAATGAGCAAAAAGATACTAGCGTTCAGAATTGTGTTATTTACACAAGGGTTAGTTCCAAAGAACAAATGGATAATAACCAAAGTTTAGAATGGCAGAAAAAGTATTGTATGGAATACGCCATTAAAAACAAGCTGAATATTCAAGGCTATTTTGGCGGGACGTATGAAAGTGCCAAAAGTGATGAGCGCAAAGAGTTTACCCGAATGCTCAAGTTTGTGAAGTCAAGCAAGGAAAAAATATCTTACATCTTAGTTTACAGTCTTGACCGTTTTAGCCGAACAGGAGATAGTGCTATTTACATCTCCGGTGAGTTAAAGAAAACGGGTGTAAATATTATGGCGGTTACACAGCCTATTGATACAAACTCCCACTCAGGCGCATTACAACAAAACATTCAGTTCATCTTTAGTAAATACGATAATGATTTACGAAGGCAGAAAACGATAGACGGTATGCGTGAAAAATTACTAAAGGGTGGATGGATTGGTGTTGTTCCTACCGGATATAGTTATCAAAAGGGTATGGAAAAACAAACCATTTACCTGAACGATGATGCCCCTTTAATTAAAATGGCTTTTGAAGACAGGGCAAAAGGACATACTTATCAGCAGATTGCTGCTAAGTTAGCTTCACTTGGATTAAAGAAGCATTTTCAAAAGTTTACAGAGATTTTTAAGAACCCATTTTATTGTGGTTATGTTTCACACAAGCTCCTAAATGGTGAAATCGTTAAAGGAAATCATCCTGCATTAATTGATGAGAATTTATTTTTGCGTACCAATGAGCTCAAAAAAACAGATGGTTTTAAATCAAAAAAGGAAAATGATTATTTACCGCTAAAAGGTCTTGTAAAGGATGCGGATAGTAATGCATCTTTTACGGGATATTTGGTAAAAAAAAAGGGCTTGTATTATTATAAGGCAAACAGGGTTGGCGTTAAAATAAATAGAAGTGCGGATATAATGCACAATAAGTTTAAAGAACTGCTTGCTAATTATACGATAGATTCGAGCCATATAGAGCCTTTAAAAATTCAGCTGCAATACACACGGGAAAACCTAACGGAAAGCAACACGAGCGAGAAAAAAGCCCTTTCCCTGAAATTAAACGAGGTGGATGTGGAGTTTTATAATCTTAGAAAACGCCACGCCATTGGCACGGTTAGTTTGGATATTTATGAGGAGTTTTCCTTTGAAATGAAACAGAGAAAAGAGGCTCTTGTAGTGCAACTTGAAAAGCTGAACCAAAAATTATCGAACCCGAAAGAGTTGATTCATTTTTCTTGCAAACTTGCCGCTAATCTTGCGCCTGTTTGGGCTTCCGGCGATTACTACCAAAAACAAATGTTCCAAAATATCATATTTCCTAACGGTTTACTATATGATGTGAAAATTGAGCATTATCGAACTCCTATTGTGAATTCTGCTATCGCCTGTATCGCCGATCTATCAAAGGGTATAGCCGAAATGAAAAACGGGAATCCTCTTTTTTGCAAAGAGAATTCCCGTTCAGTAGCGAGATCGGGACTTGAACCCGAGACCTCTGGGTTATGAATCCAGTGCTCTAACCAGCTGAGCTACCTCGCCATAAGTTTAGGGGCGCAAATATAATATTTTTTATACATCATAAAAACTCTAATTTCTAAATTGTGTTTTTATCACTATTTACGCCACTCTTGAGGCTATAAAATGATAAGTTATTAACACCAAAAACACTCTTTTTTTGTATCAAAACTCAAAATAAACCCTACCCCTATTTTTCGAGTGTAGGGTGCGGTGTAGGGTAAGGGTAGGGTGCGGTGTAGGGTAAATTGCAAAAAAAAGTTGCAAAAGTGGCTCATTTATTATACTTTAGTATGTAACTTTTTGGGAGCAATAGGCAACTTCACTTTTACTTTCCCGCTATTGCAATTATAGAGACCACGGTAACTCAACTGGAGCAGGGATAACATTCACCGACACCACCCTGCACTCACTATTAACTTTTTAATTCAAAGTGAATGCAGTATTATCAAACCAAATCGGTATTGAACAACTATGTCAATTATTAAAAATCAAAGAGCGTTCTGTTAAAGACAAACTAAAAGAATGGGGGGTGCAGATTTACCCATTAAACAACCCATACGCCAGAAACAAGTTCGTGTTGCTAGAAGACTTCACTCCTGCTTACGAAAAATATCTTAGAGGCAATACTCCAAATGAACCTGTTGAGGATAAACCGCAAAGTTTAACTCAAATAAAAGGCGAAATGGAAACACCAACACTAAGACAACCAGTAACAGGCATTTTTCTTATATGTAAGCATAAAAAGCCCTACAAAAGCAACGAAGCTATAACTTGTGATTGCAAGCAATTCAAGTACCAAGCTCATATTTATAATAAAGGTGTAAAAAACCCTTTTAAGCCAACATTACAAGCAAGCAACATCAAAGATGCCAAAGCAGAATACGAACACTTAAAGGCGGAATATATGCTTGTAGGGGGCAGAAAAGATTTATTGCTGAAACAACCAAATACAAAACAAGCCCCTGCCCCTACTCCTATATCTACACCATTGCCTTTAAAGCCACAAATCCAAATGGGGCAAACTGTTACGCCTGAATTTTTGATGCAACTTTTAGGGCAACAGCAGCAGCAACATCAAAGCGAAAATTTACTTTTGATTAAATGTATTGAAGCCTATTTACTTGAATTAGAAAATCAAAAAAGAAGCAAGCTTAATAATGAAGAGGCAAAAAGATTCTTAGATAAATTTATTGATGTACTTATAGAAGCTGGCTTATCTGTTGAAAAAATGTATTTCACCGACATTAATATGATTATAGCGAAAAATATAGGTGAAAAATTTAAAGTGCGTTACGGCTTTGGTAAATATTTTGATAAGGCAGTTGGCAGGTTGTTTTCCTTTTCTAAATATATTATAGAAATGTATGAGCTCAATAAGGCAAATTACTTTACGCCACAAAAAATTAAAAGAAGTCCAACCAGCCATAAAAAACCAATTATGTTTCCAGTAGAAGAGTTTGCACCACTTCTTAAAATAATAACAAAAGAAAATGGCTGGGGTGTATTCTCTGGGCAAAACAGAAATTGGTATAAGCCCTGGCTAAAGGATGCATTTATAATGGGCATTTTTTTAGGAGGCAGACGTGAATCGGTTGCCACTATTAAATGGTCGGATGTAATTTGGAAAAATAATTTACCAATTAGGCTGGAATATGAAAACTTAAAAGTAAACCGCCATGCGCAAATAGAAAAAGTTGAAGATAAAAAATTTGAAGGCGAAAATATAACAGGTGAGTTTGAAAAATATTTGATTCAGTTAGGCCTAAATGAAAAAAGGGGCAGTAATGAATTTATTATTGCCCCAAATGAAACAAGTCGCAAAAATGTAATTAAACACTGCTCTGTTGGGTTTTCACATTTTTATAGCAAATTAAACACAGGTAAAAAGTACCAATTTAAGCAACTACGTAAAACTAATTTCACTCTTAAAAAGCTTGAAGCTGATTTGGCAGGTGTTGAAATGAAAAATGTGCACGCAAACCCCATAACAACTAAACGACATTATATAGACCCTGTTGCAGTAGCTTATCACACAAAAAATAAAACAAAAATAAGACTGTTGGAATAATTTATTACCTGTTATAAAAAATGGCCTACCTGGATGATAAATGATAAAGATTCATTCCAACTATTCAGATTTCAGAGGTTCAAGAGGTGGAACTAAATAAATTGAAATTTATTTAGATTCTGAACTTTCTTTTTTTCTGTTATTCATATTTCATTTTTCAAATAAATTAATTGCATCCCAAAAAATTCAGAATTTTCAATAACACCCAATTTGGTTAGCCAATAGATATAAAAGACACAACGATTGTTTTCTACAACTGGTAATTGACCATCAGGATTTTTCTCCATTAAATTATCTAAATGTGCCAGATAAATTTTTTTCTGTTGTTCATGGTGGGCAACATTACCAATCTCCATATTCAATATTTCTTTTCTAATTGTTTTATTTTCCATCATTTGTAAAGCAATTTTTTTATATAAGAATTGTAGAGCCTTTAAATCATATTTTGGGTCAGGCATACCCCCTTTGTAAAATCCATCAACAACCATTATTTCTTCTGAATGGTCTGATTTTCTTGTTGATTCTTTTTCTAAATTTTCAGAATATTGAATTGCATATTTGCTAAGTCTTCCTTGTAGGTTAGCAAAAAATATAACCAACTTGTCACTTGCCTTATTCGCTATGGTATAAGAATTAATATTTTTGATAATATCTCCAAAAGAAGGAAGTAAATCTAAATGCTCATTTATGCTGCAAAAGTTGACTAAGGCATTCTCTTTCTCGTCTGGTAAAACCAGAATATAATCTGACTTGTTCTTTTTGTAATTCAAAATTAATGTGTCTCGGTGCTCATTTATCCACATTTTTTGTAGATTAATTCCAAGTTGGGTATTTGTAAAAACCGTTAGATTACCCCTTTGATTTTTGATGCTTTCTTTTAGACTTTTTAAATAATTACTCATTTTTTTGCTTATTAATTATGCCTACACACTTTATGGCTTTTCGGCTTGCTCCATTTTTGTTTTGATGATTCATTTTATGGTTGGTCTATGACCTATTATTTCTTCAGCTTTATCATACATTAGATTCTTTACTACATCAGACATTCCTGATTCACATAATATCGCATCATGTATTGGCAAAACAAATGCTTCTGGATATTTGATTGCAATTTCTCTGAGTATGTTATTTATTACAATCTCAGCCTCAAACTTTTGCAATCCAATAGATAAGTCTTTATAATTTTCCTTCTTAGACTCTGTAATTAATGCTGATACATTTGGGAAATGTTTATCAAAAACAAGTCTGAATTTATATTTACGTTTCTCATTTGAAAAGAAAACTCTGGCAAAAAAATCTATTTTAAAACTATCCTGGTTTTTTATTTCAATTCCATCAACTATAATTAACCGCATTATTTCTGCATAGAATTGCCCTTTAGAGGTTAGTTCGATATATCTTGATACATCTGAAGGGATTTCATCAGAAAACCTTTCCTTAAGGGCTTTAATAAATAAAAATGGTTGAAAGTTTGAGTAGTCGAGACAATATAACTCCTCACCTTTAAATCTTAAGAACTGCCTTAGTTCTGACGGCATTGAGGTTATGTTATAATAAACCCTATGAGTTGATTCAGGGCAGCTAAACCTATATAGTCCTTTATCTATCCTTACTAAGTCTCCTTTCCATTGCTTTCCATTTTCCTCGTCAAGGAAACGGTTCTTTGCAATGTATGACACAACTCGACCATCATTGTTTACGAATTCTCTCTTTTTATTTTTTAACCTTAGTTTAGCCTTAACTTGCTCCTCAATCCACCTATAGCCATTCTTATCAATAGAAAGTTTATGCGTATTGTCTCTGATAAACCTATATTCAGGCAGATTCTCATCTGATAAGAGTATATCCCATCTTGTTAGATTCTTTCTTTTAGTTTTTTCCTGAAATTCAACTCTTCGCTTTTCTAAAACATCCAGTGGTAAACCGCTCTCATTATATACACGCTCTAAGTGAGGTAATAAAACCGCTTTATTATAATTATCTGGTAAAACGCTCCCATTAATACTAACATTAAAAGCGACCCCATTGTTATCACTCTTAAAACCGCTCTCATTAGTATCATTTAATAAAGCGGTTCCATTAGTATTTTCATAAAGTCTACTTGTATTAATTAATTCCTTAAAGAAATTAAAATACTCTGGAGTTATACGGTATCCATAAGGTATTTCACCTTTGGGCTTACCATTCAATGGCTTGCAATACAGCATTTCATAATTGCATTCAATAACACCAAGACGAATAAGATTGTATTTCATACGAGTTATTATTGGCTGCCGTATTACCTTTCTCAAAAACCTATTAGAGATAAGAGTATAGTTCTCCTGGTCTAATTGGTTATTTATTATTTCCTTTAAGAAGAACTCGTACTTAGGAAGATGCAATCTTTCCTTTTTCAAGTTATTTGCCATAATAAATTCTTTTAAAAAAGAAAAAAAAACATCTTCTATTTTATTATGTTTATTCATCACATTTGTTTTTAAAAATTATTTTTATTTAATCAATATTTTATTTAGGTTCCAATTTCCCTTTAGGAAAAACAGGACAATACGATTCCTGTCTCTTCCGAAAGGTTGAAACCCGTTTATACTTCGCACTACCTCTTATTTGATTAACCCAGACAAAGACTCACGTTTCTTTGCCAAGCCTTTCAGATAAAAAGCCTTTATTCGCCATGTTGGTTGATTGTTTAACCCTCACTTGGTTAGAGCGAGTGTTGAGAAAAAGAAAGAATTATACGGAGCAAACCTTCAACGATTTATTGCTTAAGTAAACCGTTGCGTATAATTAGCATTTCAATTTTTAAGCAAAAATCGAAACCTTTTATTTCTATCCTCGTAGAAATACACTGAGGTAGGTGTAGCTCGTCTTCCTCGTTGTCTTCTATTATCTTATACGTAATATTTTAAGAAAAGTTTCAAAAAAGCTAACTTTTCTTGAAAATATTTTTGTCTTTATACATGACTAAAAAGAACGATAATAACTTCTGCTTTTTTCATGCTATGCAGCTTTTTGGTTATTCTTAATAAGAATAATTTCAATTTGAAGCTTCAAAATATTTCCTTCAGGCACTTCGACCCTTACGGTTTTTGTTTCTAATTCTTCACATGCTTTTATTGAAGATTTCTTCTTCTCTTCAACAACCATATTGTCTTGTTTATTTAAAGTTCCCTTTTGTTTTGTTAGTAATTTTAAAACCATTGCAACATAAGCCTTCATTGTACTCAATGGCTTACTACGTTCATTAGCTAATCGAATAGCTAATTCTTCTGGCTTTTCACCAGACAACAAGGCTTCTTCAATCACCATCTTAACTGGACTCGTTGAGATAAGCTTTTGTTCATTAGAGGTTATATTTTCTGTTTTCATGGTAGAAATATTAGTCAATTGATAAACATCTGGAAATTCTCTAATCATAAGGTCTTCTGGTATTGCTTTTACTTTATCCCACTGCTTCATGAAAAATGCAATGCCTGCTTCCTTGCAATCATCCCTAATTATTCTTGCCCAATCTGGGTTGAAGGGTCTTTTGCCATGACCAGATTCACCCCCTACAATGACTTGAGAAATATGCTTCAGCCAAGGTTTTAGATTTATAATATCTAATTGCGGCTCAACAGATAAAAATCTAAAACCATTTACTTCAAGCAACTGTGGAATAAGCTTATCGGCTGTTTCCTGGTCAACTGGGCTTGTTCCAAACATCACGTTCTTAGGAGGGTTTGTTTTCCAATTCTCTGGTATATACTTGTTTATATTTGAAGGTCTCTTGGTCAGAAGAAGGAACAATAAGTTTGGGCACTGTGGAACCAACTCATTAAAGAACTCCTCTCTCAAATCTCCTGTTGAATAGCCAAGTTCAACATGCTGTCTGTTCATTAGAGGTTTCGACTTCTCAAAAATATCCATCATTGAACCCACGAATACTTTGTGAATTTCATTTGCTTCAAAGGCGGCCTTTTGAAATTTCATTAATTCACTTTTCCATGATTTAACTTCAAGTCTTAGAACATCGTTACCCCATAAATCTTGACCCCATCTATGCGCTAATGCTTTTGCATAACAATTATCGCAGCCAGTATGAACTGATGTGCAGCCCCACCAAATATTGAGGCTATGATGCGTCCAGGAAATCTCTGTGTTTTTTGCCATTTTGTTTTATTTTTAAGTTATAAGGGTTTTGTTTGTTGAGCCCTCTTACTCTAATAGGGTCAAGAAGTGCAAAAAAAAGAAAATCGAATCGGGTTGAATATAAAGTATTGATAATCAAATACTAAATTGACTAATTTTTGATAATTGATAATTTTTATAAAGTTATACCTTTGCTGAAAGTTTATTTATAAAGTTATACCTTTGTTTTATGGAAGAAAAAAGTAAACCAGAACAGATTTATAAGCTGGATTTTGTATTCTCAGCTTTCCGACAAGTCGATAAATATGCCCTAAGATATGGTCGTGGTCATGGCAAAGAATATAGGGAAAAGGGCAAACCTGCTAAAGGTTGGATAAACCTAATTAGGACTACAATAAATTTTCCAGTTGGTTTAATTGCAAAAAAAATGGGTAAAAAACATGCCCAATCAATTATTGAATTTGAAAAGAGTGAAAGGGAAGAAACAATTTCAATAAAGAATTTAAGAGAGGTTGGTAGAACAATGGGAATGGAATTAGTTTATGGTTTCATTCCAATTGGTAATGCTGATTTGAAAACAGTTATTAGAAGGAAAATATCTAATAAAGTTGCAAAGGAGTTTTATCAAACTCCCAAAGAATTAAGAGAGCCAAAACATCCTAAGGACATCAGCAATAATAGTGCGATTGCTGCTACAGAAAGAAAAATGTTTTACGAATTACCAAAATCAATTTGGGAATAAATTATTAAGACTCTGTCTATGAAAACCTAAAGCTTGAAATTTCCTTATAATTTTATCCCTATTCATGGACAAACTATTAAACCTCATAAACGAACTGGATAGTAAAATACTATTTCATTCAAGGACAAACCCTGCTATCTCCAGAGCTACTGTAGGTTGGCATATAGAGCATTCACTACTTGTTATTGGCAAAACGATTAAAGCTCTTGAGAATTCAGACCCCAAGGACTATAAGTGGGAGTTTAGCCTGTCAAGATTCGTTGTCTATACCATGAACAGGGTTCCTCGTGGTAAGGGAAGAGCTCCAGAAGTCGTTCAGCCTAAGGAGGAGCCAAATAAAGACTGTCTTATGGCAAATATATCGCTTGCAAGAGCAAAGGTCAGAGAGCTTGACAGATTTCATCCCAAGCAAAATTTTAAGCATCCATATTTTGGCAAACTTAATGTCAGGTCAACAACCAAGTTCTTGAGGTTGCATACAAAGCATCACCTTAATATTATTAATGAAATAATAGATAACGGTTAATCTATCCTTCAAAATTTGAAACTTCAGGGCTAAAATTTAAACTTCACTCATTGCCGTTATGCGATTTTATTTTTGCTGCATGACAAAAATGTAATGTCCAAAACTGTGTTTTTATCGAATAAAAACACAACGACACTTTTTGTCGCCATCAATTCTGAATTTTACAAAAATTAGAAAATGAAACGATTAAAAAAACACCCTGGAACAAAACATTTACTTGACTTTTTTACTGAAAGGAATCTTAATATTAGATGTCTATATTACAATAAGCATCAAGTATTACCAAATTACCTTCAAATTGATTGGGTATATGGGCTAAAATTTGTTGAAGAATTAATGATGAAATATTCTGAAAGTATAATATACCAAAACTCAAATGACCATTATGACCCAAGGGATAAAGTAATTGCTACTTCAGACATAATTGTTGAATTTGATTCAGGCGAATGGTTAATGGCTGATAACCATACTTTAATTTATTTGTATATAACCGAAAAGTTGTTTTCAGAGGCCGTATTAAAAATTGAATCTAGGAAATATATTGCATCCTACTCAGAGCCAATGATGAAAATGTTTGTCAGGGACGGTGAAGGGCTTTCAACCCAATACTTTCCGATTTGTAAAACAGACATTGACCTAAACAAAAATTACAATGATGATATGATTTCTTATTACAATAATTTAATAAAAGAACTTGCCAATGAGAAAAAAAAAGGGTTGCATTTCCTATATGGTAAGCCAGGGACAGGAAAGACAAACTTCTTAAGGCACATAATTTCAAAGGTTGATAGGGATGTTATTTTTATTCCCTCAGGCATGACCGAGCTGCTATCTGACCCAACTATTTTTAATTTATTATCGCACAATTCTGGTGGAATTCTAATTATAGAAGACGCAGAGAAGGCAATTGTTTCAAGGGATTCTAATAGAAGTGACTCGGTATCTACATTGCTAAATATATCTGATGGATTGCTATCTGATATACTAAAGATGCAAGTCATTTGCACATTCAATACAGATATTACCAAATTGGATAAGGCCTTGCTAAGGCCAGGCAGGCTTTTAACAAAATATGAATTTAAAGAATTGGAATTAGAAAAGTCAAAGAGTCTTGCACTTGAGTTGGGTCTTAACAAAATTATTACCAAGCCACAAACTATTGCAGAACTATATAATGATAAGGAATCGGAGTCAATTGATTTTATCTCAAGAAAAGTTGTGGGCTTTAATTAAATAAGTATAAAATGAATAAAAGTGATGTATTAAAGGGTTTGTTAGATGTCCTGGATGCTGAATCAATTAAGCTAAAGGAATTAAGAAATTTGTTATTGCTGGCAGACAAAACAGAGAATGCCAGAGATGTTGAGGATATTGCAAATGACATGAATAACCTAAAATCAAATATTGTTAGGAATTACAAGGAAGTCATCGAAAATATGAGCAATCGAAATTTCTTGAATGACAACGTGGATTGATACTCAATCCACGTTATTATTTGATTCAGACTTACCTTTTAAATTATTATATTAAATTTATTACTTCTTACCAATTAAGAAAAGCTACTATGAGCACATACCTATGGAAAGTCATTGTAAAAAGGACTTGGAACCAAGTAAAGCCAGGAATGGAAGTTAAATTGATTGTTAAAGATAGTTCTGGTGAGCCATCAATTACGTACAAGATTAAACTAAGCAATGGTATGCCAAGAGACACTTTTGATTTTTTAAAAAGCTAATTTCTATGGAAGAAGTTGAGATTGGAGTGATTAGTAAAATGATAAAGAAAACAAGTAATTTAATGCAAGATATAAAATGAGCAACTTATTATACACAGTGAAAGAAATTTTTGGAGAGGAGAATGACTGTTATCTTTCGATTCACAAAAAGAAACACTACAATATTCCTCTGTATCAACGAGGTTATAAATGGAAAACAGCACAAGTGATTAAACTGCTTGAAGACATAAATAATTTTAAACCTGACGGAAATAAATTCTATTGTCTTCAAAATATTACTCTTGTACCTAATAAAATGTCAAATGTTTTCAATGTAGTAGATGGACAACAACGTCTAACAACATTGGTAGTATTGCTATCCTATTTGGGCAAAAAAGATTTTGTAAAAGGCAAAGTTCGTTTTCCTGAAAATTCAATAAGAGAAGAAACAAATAAATTCATCAATGAAATAATTACAGAGAATGAAGAAGAAATATTAGAAACAGATTGGGAAAGTTTTGTAAACGAACATCCTGATTTTAACCATCAGGATATCTATTATTTGTTCAATACAAATCAAGAGATAAATAATTGGTTTGTTTTAAATAAAATTGACAAAACAGAATATTTAAAAAAACTATTAAACCATGTTAGGATAATAGCTAATAGCATTTCAGACGACAGTAAAGAGGAAAAAATATTTGGTAATCTTAATTCAAAAAGAATTCCCTTAGACGGTTCGGACTTAGTAAGGGCTATTTTGATTACAAGGGTTGCAAACGAAGAAGGTCAAAGAGATTCAAATGTAAAAAATATTGTGAGAGTAAACGAACGGAGAGTTCGTATTGGATGGGAATTAGATGATATAAACAACTGGTGGAGCAAAAAAGAAGTACGCAACTACTTTAAAAGATTCATCTCAATTAAATCTGATGAAATAAGCGAAGGCAATAAATTATTTAAAGATGATAAATATCCTATCAATTTTCTGCTGCTTCTTTTCGCAGAAATACATGGTGAAAGCAAATTAACATTGGAGTTCATTGAAAAAAGCAACAACAATACTTTAGCATTATATAAAGAGCTATTAAAACTTCACACCACACTTAAAGATTGGTTTAACGACAGAGAAATTTATCACTACTTAGGATTTTTATTTGCACAAAGCAGTTTAAAGTTAAAAGATGTTTGGGAGTACTGGGAAACTAAAATAAGCACTCGAGAAGATTTTAAAAAATTTCTTAAAACTAAAATCAAAGCAGAGATACTTAAAGAAGATGCAGTAATTACAATAAGCAGTGACACGACCAACTGGTACGAAAATGAACAAGAAAGTTTAGTGAAAATCCTTGTATTACTTGATGTTTATTGGAGCACCAAAAATAATCAGCCCTTTCTACCAACTTCAGCTTTTGAAAAATCAGGACATGACATTGAGCATATTTTTCCTCAAAACCCAAAGGAAGTTAAAGATAAGAAGGCATATATTCAATTCATACAAAAAAACAAACTTTCAAAGCCAAATAAAATACTAATAGAGGAATTTGACAGCAATATTGAAGACCTTGACTTTCAAAAAAAAGTTGAAGAGTTTATTCAAGAATATACTGGCGAAATTAAAACGAACTCTATTGGAAACTTAGTATTGCTTGATGCTTCAAAAAATAGGAGCATTGGAAACAATCCATATTCAGTAAAACGAGCAGCATTGGTAGATGATATAAACCAAGGTACATTTATGCGACCACACACCTTAAAGGTATTTGTAAGATATTTTGATTCGGGTAAAAGTGAAAACAAAGATTTTACTCACTGGTCAAACGCTGACATTGAAGCAAACGCCAAAGCGATTGAAAAAACATTAACTACATTTTTTAAACAATAGCATAACATGGCAGTACAAAATTTTTTAGAAGAATCATCAGTTGAGCAATTAATAAATAAATACAACTTTATTATTCCCGAAATTCAAAGGGAATATGTTTGGGGTAACAATGACTTTAATATACTTGACAAATTTTTCAACGACATTAAGGAAGCTACTAAAGAAGGTAGTTCCGATGAAGAGGCTGCTTTACAAATGAAGAGCCTTGAAAAAATGTTGGAAAAGGCAGATGATAAGGATAAAGAGAATATCAAAAAACTTATTGACACATATCTTTCAAAGAAAGACTTGAATATTGGATTTCTTTATTCCTACAAGCCAGACTATTACATTTACAATGACAGGAACGATGATGTCTATTTAATAGACGGACAACAAAGATTTACTACTTTAATTTTAGCATTGTTCTATTTTGCTTTAAAAGAAAATGTTAATTACATAGAGTTTAAATCTTTTTTAAGGTTCAATGAAAAATTGGAAAAGTTAGCTTTTGATTATAGAGTAAGAACGATAACACATAATTTTCTTATTGAGTTAGTTGCTAATTGCAATACTATAGAAGACTTAATTGGCATCAAAGAAAAAACTTGGTTTTTAACTGACTTTGCAGGTGATGTAACTGTTAAAGCCATGCTTGGAACAATCAATAAATTACAAGAACACTTTAAAGACGACAATAATAACTATTATCAGTTTGTAAAAAAGCAAATTAGGTTTTGGCATTTTAAAACAGAAGAGACTTCACAAGGTGAAGAACTTTACATCACTATGAATTCAAGAGGGCAGCAATTGGCAGACCACGAAACTGTAAGAGCAAAACTTTTTGAAAATGAAAAAATTAAAACTCAACAAATTGAATGGGGGGCTAAATGGGAGAAATGGCAAGACTTTTTTTGGAAAAACAAATCGAAGGGAGAAAATGCTGATAATGGTTTGAATCAATTTCTACGCTGGGTAAATATTGCTGAATTTATCTCAACTGAAAATTTCAAGACAAGGGAATTAGCTGAAAAAGAATATAAAAAACTTATTTCTGAGAATCATGTTTTAGAAACAGTTTCATTAATAGAAATTGAACCTTATTTCAATTCACTGGAACTTTTGAAGACATATTATAATGAAGGCTTTTTCTCTTCAAGCCATTTCAGTAAAAACTTTTTAGCAGAATGGTTGACAGGGAATTTAAGTCAAGTAGATTTAATAAAACTTTTACCTGCTTTGATGTTTCTAAAAGACAAGAAACCAAAAGAAGAGTTGAATAGGTTTATACGGTTCTTTAGCAACATCACCAATCATACTGGCATATCAAAAAATCCAGATACCTATATTGTTGAGAGTATTCAATTAACAAAGCTGTTTTTAGACAAAGGCTTTTCTGACGTTACAGACCTAATACTTTTAAAAGATACTTCTAAAGGAATTTTAACGAGTGAGGAGGTTTGCAAGTTGTCATTATTTAAAAAGGAAACGAATCCAGCAATAAGACAGAACTTAGAAGAAGCATTTTGGAATACGGAAGATTTTAAGTTCAGTAATGGTAAAATTGGGCATCTGTTACAAATGTGTGATTACAATGACGACAAAGAATCCTTTTCTTACAACTCTTCATTTGATTATAAGACCATCTTAAATATTGATTTAAAAATGTTTCAAGAAATATTTGCTTCATACACAGAATTAATTAATCAAGAAAACGAAATGTGGGGCGACTTGATTGATACATCAGTTTATTACAAAGAAAATGAAAGGGTTTATGCAAATGGGAATTGGCATTTGAATAGTGGTTTTTTGAATTTAGTTTTTGAAAGAAAGGAAAATAAAAACATAGACTTTATTGAGTTCTTAATTTTAAAAGAGAAAGAATTTATTTTAAAATACGCAAACGAAAATGAAATTCAAACCGAAATTAATCCTAAGAAGCAATTATACATTTACTATATCTTGCATAAAAGAATTTTAAAAAAGTGGGGCTGGGATAAGTGGAATTTTGGCTTCTATGAAGGCAATGATTACCCAAACGTATCTTCTATTTTTGAAAGTAATAAAATATACCAAATTTATAATTCACAATGGCGATATAACATAGGTTACATTGAAAAAGACGGAATTTGGCTGCAAGATAATTTTGATTCCAATCGAAACTATATTGCAGAGTTAATCAACTGGGCAAAGATTTAAAATATGACAGTGCAAACACATTTTGAAAGCACAATTAAAAACCGCACAAGTCGCCACTCGTATAAGGATTATCTTATTCAACATTTATATCAAGTTAAATGAGCAAACAAGAATACATTTCCCGCTACCTCCTAATAATTAACTACCTCAAGCGAGGTCAGGCAAATTGGTCTGACGTTCTGAACCACCTGAAGACGCAATCGGAAATTACAGGGTATAATTATGTCATCTCACAAAGAACCTTCCAACGAGACATAAACGAAATCGGAAGCCTTTGGAATTTTGAAATTCAAAACAATAAATCTACTGGCTACTACATCCTTGCTCAAGAAAAAGAAGACAATGAGAACTTTCAACTCCTTGATTCATTTAATCTATATAATGCTCTTAGCCTTTCCAATAATTATAGTCAGCTTATTGAATTTGAAACTCGAATTCCAAAAGGTACTGAGCATATTTATGGCCTCTTACATACGATAAAGAATAGATTTGTTATTGAGCTTAACTACCATAAATTTTATGAAGATGAAGCTGAGAAGGTTGTTGTTCATCCCTATCTGGTTAAGCAATTTAAAGGTAGGTGGTATCTACTATGCATAAAGGAATCGAGTGGAAAAGTAAGAACCTATGGCCTGGATAGAATAATTGATTTTGATATTAGGAAGAAGAAGTATGTTGTTGACAAGGAATTAAACCTTGCAGAAAAATTTAAAAGTTGTTTTGGCATTATAACCCCCGAAGAACTAAAGCCCGAGAGGGTTGTTTTTTCTCTAAGTGCTGAACAAGCAAAATATATTATTACTTATCCCCTTCATGTTTCTCAAAGGGTTGTTAAGGAGACAAGAGATGAAGTAACTTTTGAAATCACGGTGTACATTACCTATGACTTGTTGATGGAGCTTTTAGGTCTTGGAGAACAGATAACTATAATTTCTCCGAAGAAGCTCATTAAAGAATACACGGCAATAAACAAGAACATATTAAATAAATATTGAAACTATGATAGAAAAAATAGCCAAAATTTGTTGGAACGATTATATGTGGAGTAAGCCTTCAGGCACAAATGGGAAAAGCCCAAGTGCTTCTGCTCATGAAAATTCTTATGGTTATGGCCATGAAGAATGGGTGCTTGATAAATCCAGAGTTATAAATGGATTTCACTATGGTTTTTTACAGCCTCTCAATCTGAAAACTGATAGACATGTTGGAAATAAATATAAAATTTGGCTATACTCTATTACTGAAAGACAAAAACTTCTTATTGGATGCATAGAGAATGCTATATGTATTTCACAAGATGAATCAAAAGATATTTATAAGGTTTATAAGAAAAAAGGTTGGCTAAATCAAATGATTGAAGAATTAGAGCGTGCAGGAATCAATTCTAAAGCATTGAAAAATACACCAGATTATATTTATTTTAATATTAAATTTAAAATTGGAAGCATCAAACTATATGATGAATTTAGAAAAATTTCATCAAAAGATAAAAACCTTACCACGACTCGATATAAGCTTCTAAATAAAGTAGCCGAATTCAAGTTTGAAAAAATTAAGGAAAGGGGGTCTGAAAGTTATTTGAGAAATGCGGTTTCAGAAACAACAGTAGACCAATATCACGTTAAAATCCAAAATGCACTTGCAAAATTACTTGCTAAGGATGGCAATTTTAAAAACATAAAAATTGAATCAAATAATATTGATGTGCAAGCTAATTCATTGGATGGTGAAGTCCATTTTTTTGAAATAAAAACGGATACTCCAAAAAATAATATTAGGCAAGCCATTGGGCAACTTTTTGAATATTCACTATTTCCAGAAAGCAATAAGGCAGATAGATTAATTGTAATTGGTGATGAAGAACCATCAAAGGCGGTGAAAAACTACATTAAACACCTGCGATTTAAAACTAAACTAAAATTGTTTTATCGTTGGGTTGATATGGATAAAAACACTTTATCCCCAGAAATTTAATTACACTTTTTTTAAATGAAATATCAAAAACTACTTCAGATTATCTCTTATGCATTTTATAATTTTTACCATAGCTAAAGTATCTAATTTACAATATTCAAGCAATTGCTTTCGTTGTTCATCTTGAATTTTCTTTGTTTGATTTTTTAATTCGGCATAAGTTGAGGATGCACTTGTGCCATCTTGAATTATTAATTCGTTGTAACTTAGTTCAGGTACAAGCACTGGTAAAATTTTTTTGATTGAGTAAGATTCATTAAAACCTGGGTGATAATATTGTTTCTTACGGAATGGAATCATAAGGTCAACAATACGTTCGATGATTTTGTCTATTTCAATTTCATATTGAGGAAAATCTCTTCTAATTTCTTTTAACCTTGAGATTTCAAAAGTTTGATTCCAAACAATGATGCTTCCTGCTTTTCCCAATACGTTGAGCAATTCTTTAATCAATGACTCACGAGGGTCGCTGACTCCATTACCAAGAAATGCTACATGTTGCAAATCTGCATCCTTGTTTTCTTGAATATGTAACGAATATTGAAATGGAATTTGCTGATAAGGTCGACTTTCATCAAATTCAGGTATCGCTGGCATTAAGGTCTCAAAGTCAAAGAAAAATAATGGATATTGAAGTTCACTTATAAATTCATTTAAGTAATCTTTATTAATGAATGCCTGGCGGGTCGAGTTTTGTACAGTAACTTCCTCTTCATTTACACAACAGTAATTTGTGAAATCGCAATCATAAGGCTTGTGGCATTGTGCACCAACTGCTATCGTTGGTTCTTTCCTTTGAGCAATAAGTGTTTTAAATTGAACTATGTTTTCTTTTATGAATGATTGAAGTTCCTTTGCTTCCGCCAATACACTTTCCTTGCTAAATAAATTTTGTACATCAATATCCCCTCGCCTTACATATTGATTGTCCAAGTACACAATAGATATATCTTCCAGATTTATTCCTGACTGTGTAATGACATGATACTGGAATGCTGCGTCCAAAATAAATTGCTCCTTTACCTTCGTGCTGCCCTTTACTTCATAAGCACACCACTTATTTTGCTCCTTCACCAATATGTCAATAGCACATAGAACTCCATTATAATTAAAGCAAGCCTCATATATTATTGTTGCCCCTTCCGTAATGTATTTTTGGGTTTGCTCCACAGATAAATGATAAGAGAAAGAATCTGGTGGCTCAGCATTAACTCCGCCAAGAAATAATTCTCTTGCGATTAGCCCAACGTTAGTACCTGATGAAAAAATAGAGGCTTGTTCTTCATCACCAGGATTCTTTAATTCAGGTCGAAACTTATGTAGGTAGAGTCGCTTAGGGCACTGGCAACCTAACATAAAAGTTGATTTACTTAAAATATGTTTTTTTGTTTCCATTAAATTTATAAATTAAAGATAGAGATTAAAATTTTGAGTTATAGTAAATACGATTTTTCTATTACTTGAATTGTTATTGTAAAATAACAGATACATTGCGACAAAAGATGACGTTATAAAATCATTTGTAATTGAGCTAATAATATCTTACAGTAATTGTGTTTGTTTCTTTGCACGTAGCCATAGCAAACGCACTGCACAAGCCGTGAATAACTTCCCTGTTGATGTAAAAAAATTCGATTCATTTAATTTTTTCGCAATATTATCAAAAGTCATTTTTGAATTTTCTCTCAGTAGAAGTATAAAGGACTCTGCTCGTTTATTATTTGGATTTTCTTTTGCCTTTTGTACTCTTTTGATAATAGAATTCTCTCTTGCCTTATCAGTCAAATTTTCTGGCTTACCAAGGACTACGCCTTTTTGCTTTGCGATTTGCAATCCAGATTTAACACGAGAGGCTATAGATTTCGCCTCGAACTCTGCAATTACACTAAGGATTTGAATCGTCATTGGTGAAGCGTGTGGATTATCAACAGCAACAAAATTAATCCCACTCTCCATCAACGCACTTGTAAAAGCTACTGACCTCGAAAGTCTATCCAATTTAGCAATCACCAATGTAACATCTGAGCCCGCTTTTTTGCAATGCTCTATTGCCTTAAATATTTCTATTCGCTTGCGTTTACTTGTTCCCGTTTCATACTCAGTGTACTCAGCAATTAATTCGTGGCCATTAACAAATTTTTGCACGGCTTGTTTCTGGGCTTCAATTCCATATTGATTTTGGTTCTTCTTTTGAACTGACAATCTGTAATAAGCTATATATTTCATAAAATTATAATTTGTTGAACATCTGTTTAACAGAGTATATAACGTGGATTTAAAAAAAACAGACCGTAAAATCTGCAATTTTTAATATCATCTTATAATGCCTCTGTGATTATATAACTATAATCATTGGTTTCTGGTTTTATAGGTTGAATTATTTAAAAAAAAGAAATACACTTCTATTTATGGATTCGGGATTAGTTTTTATAATATGAATACTGGGTGCGGTATAAAAAGACTCTATTAATCTCGAACTTGAATTTAGAATCTTCCCTTTGAGTTTTAAATTTCCCTAGAGGTAAGACATAGGTCGGAAACCACACCTCAATACAATTATTGAATTTCTTTTCTTCAAATACCCTATCTACAATGGTCGGATTTGTTTTAAATCCAAACCTTCTTCTCATGTGCCAAAGAGTATTGAGGTCAAATTCATTACCGTGAACAGCCATAAAAAACATTAACTCTTTAACTTTATCTAAGGAGAATGCAAGCTCCAAAATGGAAAGCGACTCATTAAAGTCGCTCTGTTGCGATAATTGATTCTTAATTAATTCGAATGCAGCATAGGCCTGATTGAGGTCTCGCACAGTTTTTCTTCCAACAAAGTCTTCCTTAGAATCTATTTCAACATAAATTCTGTTTTCGGTTTTAATAATCATTACAAATAAAGCTTGCCCATTATTATAAGGCAGTGTATAGTCTTCTATGATTTTAATTTTTAGCACAACTTCCATAATTATAAGTGAATAAAAAAAGTAGAATACTTACTTTAAGTAGTTAATGTTGTAGTAAAATTTGAACTTAGAATCTACCCCAGAGCACTTCCAATATCCTATGCTTCTTTTATTATCGTGGAAGAAAATATCTATTCTATTATCATACCCTTCATGTTCAAGAGCCATAAACTCCCAAGGTGGATAAATTTCATAGCTGTAGTAAGATTTTAATTCAACTATTTCATTAAAACTGTATTCAGCAAGTGCTGTACAAATAACAAACATCATCTCGACAGGTGTTCTCATTTTGAAACCTAAGTCAAGTATTGGGGAGGCTGTGTAGATGTCAAGGAACGTATTAAGTTTTTTATTAAGGTCTGTAAGCATCTTAAAGGCAATATTATAGTTCTTAGCAGGTATGCGCCCAATGAATTCATAAACCGTGTGGACTTCAACAAAAAAATTACTATCTATATTAATTACAGAAACCCAAAGGTTATTCTTAACCCCTGGGTATATTACTTCCACATCATCTATAATTTTAAATTCCACCGAGTAAATTAATTTTCAAATTGTGGTATGTGTTGATGAAAAGTACATATTCGGAAGAGTCCTGAGATGCAACAATACACTAATGCTAAGCCAGTAAAAATTACAATAAGGCTGGCCAATATTGAAGACATTGTTTCTGGCAGGAAGTTTAAATATTCTTGTATTGTTTTATCCAACTCAAATAATCCATCATAACCTATGTAATTGACATAAAATTGATAGATGCCAAATAGGACTATCCCCTTGGTTAGTTTTATAATTTTTCTTTTCATATCAAATATTTTCAAGTTTATAATATGCCCAATCTGCAATGCAGTCATCCCAACAAAGTATGCTTTGTTTTTTCATTTCTTTTGACAACGGTTTCAAAGTGTTGTCCAATACCTCTTCCCACTTGGTTTTTATGTGCTTGTCAACGAATTCCAAAGCCCAACCTGCAATTTGCTCATGTGTTGCAATGTATCCTGTACCCATGTCCTGCATCTTCTTATATAACTTCTCACTTATGAAGTCTGCCATTATTGATGCAACCATGCCTACTTCTTTTGCGTACTTTTTTTTATTCATTGCCGCTGTTTATTCTTATAGGTTGGAGATTCAGAAAAAAAGAAAATTCTTTGACGAGACTCGATGTTATTTATCTGCTAATTTATTTTGGAGGGTTGTTGCTCTTTTTTTAGCGTGTTCTAAGGTTTTAAGTGAAGTAAACGACCCTATTAAATTTAATTGTTCATCTCTCACTTGAACTACGTTAAGGTTGTTGATACCGCCATTGTAGTTTTGCATTGATATAAATTGTTGTGTCTTCATGTCTTTTATTTATAGGTCAAGGTTTCCAAAAAAAAGAAGGAATCTTATACTTCATCTTTATTACATCATTATTCCAACGTGCTGGGCAAGTTGTCTCAATGTCCAATGCTCCACAGGTTGCCACATAATAATTTCTATTATTTCGCCCTTGTGCTCAAACTCGTATCCATTTGCCATTTCGTTTAGAGTTTCTTCTTTAGCATTACAAAGGAAACTTAGAATAGCATCATCATCTCCTTCGTTTATGTTAGATATTACTTCTGAAATATTTTTCTGGGGAAGTCTGTGCTTTGCCATTTCCTCTTGAATTGGTAATGTATCTACATTTGCCCAAGTATGACAAAATCCAGTTTCTTTATCTAAATTTTTCTTGTTTGGATTGACAATTGAATGGTCAAACCACAAGCGAAGAATAATAGAAGGAGAGTAGATAAAATTCATTTCATTTACCTTTCCATTTTTTACTGCTTCTTTGAATTTAGCTATTGCTTGCTCTAAAAATTTTGTCTTTACGTTTGCCATAATTTTTGTTTTCATATCGTTATAGGTTAGGGATTCAGAAAAAAGAAACTCTATTCAAGTGGATTCCTTGTTAGGGAATAAAGAATTATTTTGATAGAATCATTCTCTAAACAAAAGGGGATGACAACTTTTCGTCTCGTTCCGTAAATACATGCGTGCGTATAAGACAAGTTGATTGTATCACCTTCATAGTAGATATTAGATAGTTTTCCAATTGCATAATCAAACTTAAAATTATGTTTGTAATAATTCAATATTTTGCTCTTTCCAAATTGCTTGATTGTTCGGTCAGACGTAAAAGACATCATTAAATCAAAAAAATTATTTCTATAAAGTGTCTGAAAGAACACCCCCGCACTATTTGAATAAATTAAAGATGGATTAGAGTAGGGCTTCTCTATTACTGGCTCTTTTGGTTGTTTTATAGTTGTTACTTGCTGAGGCTTATCCTCTATTGGTTTACAATAGAATAAGGTAATGCTTGCCAGTAGAATTATAATTGATTTCTTCATCTTATTTTCCTTTTACTTCGTTCCACACTTCTTCCAGTGTTTTTTCACCTGGTTCAAAACTTAGGTCTCGTTCAATGGATAGACCCATCGGCAATCGTAGTGCCACCATTTCCTCTAACGAAACAGTTCCTATTTCTGCAAAAGATGGGTCGTCAATTAAGCAGAATGACATATAAATATCTTCTTCCAAGTGCTCATACAACCACCATGTCCCATGCCCGCAAGGGTTAAACAGCTTACAGATTATCTTTATATCTTTCATTGCCTTCTCACTTGTGTCTCCTTGTTTAGCGAAAGCTTCCTGAATATATTTGGGAATTAGCTTCTGGATTTTTGGATTCATACTTTCTTTTCTCTTATAGGTTGAGATTTTGGAAAAAAAGAAAAACTCAACGATTTATGATTTCAAATTTCAATTTCTTAGCATCATCACTTCCAGTAAGAACTGCAAACAAGTGCTCTTTTTCCCACAGGTAAATAAATACTGTGATGCCACCTTTTGCTATATAATTTAGATGATAGCCAAATTTTATCTTAGTCTTAAATTCAATTTTGTTCTTGAGATACACTATGTGCTTTTGACCAAGTGTACCTCCAGTTGCCAGGGCTGCAAAAATCATTTTATCTATGTGAGTTAAGGAAAGACAATGCTTAGCGGCAATCTCTGCATCAATCAACTTATGATAACTCGCTAACCGCTTATATAGAATAGTGAAGAGTAGTTCTGACTTCCTCTTGCAATTAGTGAATTCTCTACCCAGGCTCTTTGTTCGGTCTGTTACTTGAACGATAAACCTGTTATTTTCTTGCAGCAACATTAAATAAAGCTCGCCTTTTGAGTATGAGAAGGTTTTCTCCTCTAATATTTTGAATGGAGTATTCACAGAGTACAGAGCTTAATTAGATAATAATAGAAGGTCAATGAATTTGAAGCGATAAAACAAATAACCATTAGCCACAAACCCATATTCTTTATGTCGATAGACTGTACCTAATTGATGAATGAAATCAATCATTTCGCACTTATGATAATCAAAGCCATCAACCTCATTTTGCTCAGGCAATCGGGTTTCATGCTTTATGCCAGCAATATATATTTCAAGCGGTTGTTTGTTTTTGCTCAGGTATGTTTCAAGATATGGTCGTCCTAATTTGTTTTTCTTTTTCATTGGCATCAGTTTCTCTTATAGGTTAGAGATTTCAAAAAAAAGAACTGCTAAAACGTTACTTCTATATCTGTTGAATTTTTTATTTCGAAAAGCAATAGTGCAGTTCTTTCAAAGGTCTCAGCATAATAGAAAATCTGGTTGTCTATTTCCCTTCCTTCTTCGGTTTCAATTTCGCCCAATCCGTTTTGCAATAACTTTAGGGTTTCACTGGGTGCTACGTTAAGCGGCAACCCTTCAAAATCTTTCACCCTAATAACAGGGATTTTGATTCCACTTTTCAGTTCTAAATAAAAATCTGGGTTTATCATATTATTTTACTTTATAGGTCAACGAACAATAGAAAAAGAAAGGAGGCGTTATTTACCCTCCCAATACTTGCAGATTACTATTCATTCCAAGTTTTCCTAAAACTTTTTGCATTTGAGCAATTGCTTTATAGCTTTCCATTTCAGCATCCACATCACTTAAGCCGTAATAAGCCTCCCCACTGTCCATTATGGTTGCAGGTGTCATTTTGTATGTAAGAAAATCTTTAGGATTTACCTGTGTAATGCGTGTAAACAAATCAGCATCGTACCACTCTTTTGTTTTAAGTTGCTCAAGATTGTATAAATATAAATTGCACTTTCCTCCAAAACTATCTTTTGGCGTTAATGGATAAATTCGTCTCTCTACTTCTTTAATGTTTCTCAGTTTTTCATTGATATATTTGGTCATATCACCGTAACCGTTATCAATATTCAAATCCATAGTGAACTCATGGCAGAAATCTTTGTTTTCTAACTTATCTAAGATATTGCCTGTAAAGCCTTTTGAGAATAGCATTTTTAGAGCGTAATGTTGCATGTCTTCCTTCATTTCATTTAACAGTGGAATGGCTTTACCTTGCTTCAAGCGTATTGGACAAAGCAAGAACTCACCTTCATCACTCATTCTCGCTTCTATATTTGGCATTTGCATTGTGAGTTCTTTAATTGCCATAAAAGTTAATGCTGCATTAAACTCATTTCCTTGCACTTTAACAAAGCCACATATCTCTTTTAAGTCTTCATTATCAATTGTAATCCAACCATTCTTAGCAAGCAGTTTATACGCTTCCACACGGCTTAATTTTTTCTTTGGTGAATGAATATCCTTATAACCAACTTTCACTTCCATCCCCTGCATCAACTCCTCCACTTTCTTTTCAATGTAGGTCATGTAGTCATAACCGTCTCCATTGTTTAGCTCTTGTCTTTGAATCAACTTAATATCATACGCCTTAACACCATTCCAGTTAGGAAAGTAATTAATTGGTTCAGGATAGAAAGATTCACAAGACCATACACCAGCAAATTTTCCAGAGGTATATTTATTTCTAACTTGAATAAAGGTTTCAATTTCACTGTCGGTGAATTTTTTACCTCCCTCTTTTCTGAATGTGTAATTAATTGTTCTGCCCATAGGATAATTTTTTGGTTATATCCTTATAGGTTAAGAATTCGAAAAAAAAGAATAATACTCTTTAGTAATTCTTTTCTTCATTTTATATGGCTATAAATGTGAAATTCAGAAAGGGGATGAACTCATAAGGCATCTTACGCCAATACATCGAATGAGGGTATAAATGATAATAAATTGCAAGTAAACGGTTGATTATCTATAGGCTTAAACTCGATAAGCGCATTATTGTGTCCATATCATGCACTTTATTTACCTAAGCAATTGAATCATAATTAACTAAGCCCAATAAGTGCTTATTTCATATCGTTTATTGCACCTACAGAATCAACAAGATTTACTTTGCTCATCAACTCTTTTCCAAAATGAATAGCACCAAGTGGTCTTGTAGTAGGAACGATTTTTATACCTAAAAATAGGCACGTCTTTTAATGTTTTAATTATGCGATATAAATTGGTAGAAGGAAGGCCTGAAAGCTCTACAAAAGAAGACCAGTCAAGATAGAACTCATTATTCGCATAAAGTTGCGGATAGGTGCATTGGATAAGATTATTTTGATTCATGGTGAATGCCATAATTTTCTAATAAATAGGAAGGGAAAATTCTTCTTCATGAGATTTTTT
>Ga0210394_10000788_pt1 | contig 58982 bp, 63 predicted proteins | sample IncBWC12MmetaG_FD_160121 | JGI IMG/M metagenome (GOLD analysis project Ga0210394, IMG submission 160121) | Forest soil microbial communities from Barre Woods Harvard Forest LTER site, Petersham, Massachusetts, United States - Inc-BW-C-12-M | ecosystem: Environmental > Terrestrial > Soil >...
CTCACACATACGAGTGGAGACGGCGACAGGGTTCGAAACTACGCCACATAGCTCACGAGCAGCGCGCCTTGATCATCGCGCTCGACGCCGCACACCTGTGCGGCCAGATCGCTCAAACCCCGCATCACCTGCTCGGCGTGTGCCGGCAATTGCATCAGGATCCGGAGCAGTTCGACACTGCCGCCAGGATCATCCGGGCGCGGCCCAGGGGTGGTGTCCTGTATCAGCATGGTCATGCGATCCATCATCTCCCGAATACCGATATACCCGTGGTCGGCTACGGCGGTCGCTGCGTCAACTTCCTCCGACTCTATACAGAGCCCAGGCCACCGTTTCCGTGTGCGGGATCGCATTCCGTCTCGCGCACGTCGGGCAGATTCACGCCCATGTCCGCCGCTACTTCTGCGCACGTGTCATATATCCCCAGGTTGCGCAGGTTGTTGGCCAGGAGCCGGCCGATCAGAAACTGCATCGATAGATAATGGATCTGCTTGGCGCCGGACTTGACTACCCGCTCTTCGGTCGCATTCATGGCCCGAATCACCGGCTCGCGGATCGCCAGTGCGAGCGCGAGGTGATAATCCAGGACGCCGTTTTGCGAGTTCTTCGCGAGCGTGACCTCAAGGTGGTAATCCACCGCGCTCCGAAGGGATTGACGGTTCGGAGTTGCGCCGGGCCGATAACTTGACCCTTCCTAACTACTTGAACTTGTTGAGAAACTGCCGAGGACGCTGCCGCCGACCAGGGGCAACCGCGTGTCAGTCTGCCTTCGGACGCAATAGCGGGGCGATCAGATCGAGCGGTAACGGAAAGACGATCGTGGCACTCTTCTCGTTGGAGATATCCGCCAGGGTCTGCAGGTAGCGCAGCTGCAACGATGCCGGCTGCTCGGAGAGCAGTTGCGCGGCTTCGGCCAACGCGTGTGCCGCCTGCTTTTCGCCTTCGGCATGGATCACTTTGGCGCGACGGGCACGCTCGGCTTCGGCCTGTCTGGCCATGGCACGGATCATAGTATCGTCCAGATCGATATCCTTGATCTCGACGTTGGTAACCTTGACGCCCCAGGCCGCGGTGTTCTGATCCAGGACCTGCTGTATGGCAGCGTTCAATCGGTCTCTCTGTGACAACAGCTCGTCCATTTCGTGTTGTCCAGCCACCGAGCGCAGCGTTGTCTGTGCCAGCTGACTGGTAGCCTCGTATGGATTGACGACCTGCAGAATCGCCTTCTCAGGGTCGACTACGCGGAAGTAGACGACCGCGCTCACCTTGACCGAAACGTTGTCGCGTGAAATCACATCCTGTTTCGGCACGTTGAGCACCACCGTGCGCAGCTCGAGCGTCTTCATCTGCTGCACGATCGGCAGCACCAGCCGTACGCCCGGACCCTTGACACCGGTGAAGCGACCGAGCGTAAACATGACCCCACGCTCGTATTCCTTGAGAATGCGGATTGCGCTCACGAGCACTAGCAGCAGCACCACGACGACGATCGGCAAAGAAAAATTCATCATTTTCTCCTTTCGTTCTAGGCCGGGTCGAGCCAAAGCGTCAGCCCTGAGACGCGGACGATTCGCGCCTGCTGCCCCACGTGCAGCGGCATTGCGGACTGCGCGTTCCAGAGTTCCCCGCCGTAGCGCACAACCCAATGATCATGTGCCTCTGTGACCACTTCGACCAGACCGCCCACCATGGCTTCGGCACCCGTGGCGACCGGTTGGCGCCGCGCCCTCGTTGCCAGCCACGCAATCATCGCGATGATCAGCGCTCCGGACACAGCGACTCCTGCGACCACCGGCAGGGCTACGCCCAAGCCCTGCGCCGGATTGTCGAACAGGATGATCGAACCGATCACGAATGCGGTCAGACCGCCGATGCCAAGCGAACCGAATGCCGGCATGAAAAATTCCAGCACGATGAGACCGGCGCCGAGAACGAGCAGCGCCAGACCGGCGTAGTTGACGGCCAGAAGCTCGAAGGCATACAGCGCCAATATCAGCGACAGTGCGCCGACGACACCCGGCAGCACCACGCCGGGGTTGTAGCCCTCAAGCAGCAGGCCGTAAATGCCAATCAGCAACAGCCCGTAAGCGATCGTCGGATGCGTCAGCACCATGAGCAGTCGGACTCGCCAGTCCGGAGCGATCCGGATCACCGTCGCGTCCCTGGTCTGCAGCACAAGTTGATTGCCGGCGATCTGCACACGGCGGCCATCGAGCTGCCGCAGCAAATCCGGCACGTCCTGCGCGATCAGATCGATGACGTGCTGCGACAGCGCCTCCTGCGCCGAGAGACTGGCGGCGTGGCGTACGGCGCTTTCGCCCCAGTCCGCGTTGCGCCCACGCAGTTGCGCCAGGCCGCGGATATAAGCGACGGCATCATTCACAGCCTTGCGTTCGCTCGCGGATGGCGGCTCCTTGGCCGAATCCGGAGGAGATGGCTGCGCCGCATCCGGGGCACCTCGCCCCTGCGACTCACCTCCAATGGAGATGGGCGTGGCCGCTCCCAAATTGGTCGCGGGAGCCATGGCGGCAAAGTGACTCGCGTAGAGAATGTAAGTGCCGGCGCTTGCGGCACGCGCGCCGCTCGGCGCTACATAAGTAACCAGCGGCACCGGCGAAGCCAGAATGGCCTTTATGATCGCGCGCATGGATGTGTCGAGACCGCCCGGAGTATCCATCTGCACGATGATCACCGGGCTGCGCCGATCCGCGGCATCGCGTATCGCCTGTTCCACGTAGCGGCCCATGGCTGGGCCGATTGGACCCTGGAGCTCGACCAGCGTCGCTGCGCTGCCTGACGGCTCGGCGCTCCGGCCAACGGAACCGCAGACCAGCAGCAGCCCCACCGCCAAGTATCGCGCGATGCGACGCCATTCAGTCCTGCTGCAACGAACCGCGCTCACTGCCAGGGACCTCTGCGGCGACCGTGGGCCGCCCAACGTCCGATAGTAGCCTGCCGCCGGCTCGCTGCGAAGGCGCACCTGTGTTCAAATCACTCAGGCATGACCCTGGAACGCGCGCTCAAGACCCGCGATATCGTGCTTTTCAACGTCGCCGCCATCGTCGGTATGCGCTGGATTGCACTCGCGGCTGCCAGCGGACCCTCGTCGCTCTTCCTGTGGGTGCTCGCCGCGCTGGTGTTCTTCGTCCCCCAGGGATTTGCAGTCATCGCGCTGGCATCGGCCCTGCCCGAAGAGGGTGGTCTGTACGTGTGGACTACGAAGGCCTTTGGGCCGCGTCAAGGATTTCTGGTCGGCTGGCTGTACTGGGCCTCCAACATCCTCTATTTCCCAACTCTCACGCTCTCGACGATCGTCTTCGCCCTGTACATCTTCGGTCTCAAATTCGCGCCGCTCGAGCAGAGTGCGGCCTTCACTGCCGGCGGTTCGCTGTTGCTGCTTGGAATCGCGCTGCTGCTGAATATCATCGGCCTCAAGAGCGGTCGCTGGCTGCAGAACATCGGCGGCCTGGCCACGTGGCTGCCCGCGGTCGCGCTGGCGATCGTCGGAGTCCTGGCGTTGCTGCACGGCGGTTCCGCCACTTCGATCACGCTCGATTCACTGCTGCCGTCATTCGGTCATCTGCCCACGGTGCTGTTCTTCGCGAATCTCTGCTTCGGATTCGCCGGCCTCGAACTTGCGCCGATGCTCGCCGGCGAGGTGGTGGAGCCGCGCAAGACGTTTCCGCGCGCCATCATCATCTCGGGATTCGCGATCGCGGCCTGCTACCTCATCGGCACGATCTGCCTCATGTGGTCGTTGCCGCCCGGTGAAACCTCGATCATCTCCGGCGTTAATCAGGCCATCACCAAGGCGGGGGCGAAAGAGGGGCTGTCGTGGCTCGGGCCCGCCGCGGCCTTACTCATGACCATTGGAGGTCTTGGCGGCATTGGCGCCTGGCTGATCGGCAGCGCGCGATTGCTGTTTGTCGGCGGCCTTGATCGATTTCTGCCCACGATCTTCGGCAAGACGCACCCCAGGTGGAGGACTCCCTACATTGCACTGCTGGTTCAGGCGTTGCTCTCGGCCCTGTTCATACTGGCTGCCACCCAGGGAGATACGGTCAAGGGCGCCTACCAGAAACTGATCAACGCAGCCCTGATCGTCTACTTTATTCCCTATCTCTACATGTTCGCGGCGGCCATTCGGCTGCGCGCCAACATCGCGCGCCAGAGTGGCGCCATTCCGATCCCCGGCGGTCGATGGGGCAGTCTGTTCTGGAATGGCGTCGGGCTGTTGACGACGACGGTCTCGATCCTGCTGGCGCTGATCCCACCTGAGGACGCCGTTGATAAGCGCGCGTTCTTTGTTCAGGTGCTGGTAGGATCGGCGGGATTCATCGTTGCCGGCCTGATTCTATATGCTGTGGCGGAACGTCGCCGCCGTGCCGTCCACTGATCGCGGTTGCCGATTGGCTTAGAATCCAGCCATGCACATCACCGCTACGGACCGCTATCAACGGATTTCATACGCGCATTGCGGCCGCAGCGGACTGCAATTGCCGCGTGTCTCTCTCGGACTCTGGCAGAACTTCGGCGGCGACAGCTCGTTTTCCAGCGCGCGCGACATGATCCTCAGATCCTTCGATCGCGGCATAACGCACTTCGATCTTGCCAACAACTACGGACCACCCCCCGGTTCAGCTGAGGAACATTTCGGGCGTGTCCTCGCCGCCGATCTGGCGGCGCATCGTGACGAGCTCATCATCTCCACCAAGGCGGGCTACCTGATGTGGCCGGGCCCATATGGCGAATGGGGCTCGCGCAAGTACCTACTCGCGAGTCTGGATCAGAGCCTCAAGCGCCTGAATCTGGACTACGTCGATATTTTCTACTCACATCGTTTCGACCCGAATACGCCGCTCGAAGAAACCATGGGTGCGCTCGCGACCGCGGTTCACAGTGGCCGGGCGCTTTATGTAGGCATTTCATCCTATGGTCCGCAGAAGACTCGCGAGGCGGCCGCGATACTCCATGACCTCAAGGTGCCGTTGCTGATCCATCAGCCCTCTTATTCATTGCTCAACCGCTGGGTGGAGCAGGGTCTGCTGCAGGTGCTCCAGCAGCAGGGTATCGGCTGCATCGCGTTTTCGCCGCTGGCGCAGGGCTTGCTGTCGGCCAGGTATCTGCAAGGGGTTCCTGCCGGCTCGCGCGCCGCCGCCGAAGGCTCGTTTCGCAAGTCGATGCTCAGCGCGCGCAATCTCGACAGCGTGCGTGCACTCAACGACATAGCGCAGCGGCGCGGGCAAAGCCTGGCGCAAATGGCAATCGCTTGGGTGCTCAAGGCTCCCGTCGTCACCAGCGCGCTGATTGGAGCAAGTCATTGGCAGCAGATCGAGGAGTGTCTGGGCGCGCTGCAACGCACGTCCTTCACTTCGGAGGAGCTTCAGGAAATCGACCGTCATGCCGAGGATGGCGGACTCAATATCTGGTCCGCACCCGGCCACTCCTGAGACGACTCAGCGCCGCTTGACCACTGGCGGCTGCCGAACCGGCCGTTGCCGCTGGACGCACTGCACCTGCCGGAAGAGGTGCCCTTGTCGGTGCCGACCGAACTGCTGCATCAGCGGCCGGACATACTCGCGGCCGAGGCCGCGATGCAGGCAGCAGCGTACGAAGCCGGCGCCGCTGCGGCGTTGCTGTAGTCCGCGAGCTATGGGCGCGGTGGATTCGACTGGTCGACCTTTACCAGCCCGGCGGGCGCCATCTGGAGTGTCGGTGGAACGCTGAGCCAGCCTTTGTTTCACGGTGGCGCACTGCGTGCGCAGAAACGTCAGTACGCCGATCTGTTCGATGCATCCGAATCGGCCTACCGGCAGACCGTGTTGGCCGCGTTCGAGAATGTCGCTGATACGCTGTCCTCCCTCGAGGAAGATTCGAATGCATTGACGCAGGCGCGCCGCGCAGCCGATGCCGCACTGCAGACGCATGTCGACGCGCAGGGTCGCTATCGACTGGGAGCTATTCCATGGTCGGCGTCCCTGGCAGCCGCGCAGCAGTATCAGAGCGCGCGCGTGACGTTGGCGCGCGCGCGCGCCGCGCGGCTTGGTGATACCGCATCGCTGTTTCAGGCAATGGGTGAAATCCCGAGCGCCCCCCATGGCGGGCTATTGCGCGACTAGCGGTAAACCGGCCAAATGCTGCTAGCATGACGGTTACTGGCTTTGGGGAGCGAGCGGCGTGGGATGGCGGGCATGGCTGGCTTTCGGGGCGCTTGGCATCATCTGGGGCATACCGTATTTCTTCATCAAGCTAGCGGTGCAGGAGCTATCGCCATTCGTGGTGGCATGGGGCCGGGTCGCGCTCGCGACGTTGATACTGCTGCCCATTGCCTGGCATCGCGGTGCGTTGCGTTCACTGGGTGCACACAAGCTCGCCGTGCTAGCCTTCGCTCTCGCGGAATTCGTCATTCCGTTTTCCGCCATTTCAATCGGCGAGCGCTGGATCGACTCGTCGGTCACCGGGATCCTGATCGCCACGGTACCGTTGACGATCGCGCTGATCTCGCGATTCTTTGGCCTGCATGAACCGCTGGGCGCAACGCGCCTGGCCGGACTGATGCTGGGCCTGGTCGGCGTGGCCGCACTCGTCGGGCTCGGAACAATCTCCGGCGTCAATGGCTGGGCCGGGGTGGGCTGCATGTTGCTGGCGACGCTTGGCTACGCGGTTGGGCCACTGATCGTGCAGCGGCACTTGAGCGGCGTGGACTCGTTCGGACCAGTGGCGGCGAGTCTCATGGTCAGCAGTGCCGTGCTGCTGCCATTCGCCGTCTATTTCTTTCCAAGCCACCTGCCGTCTGCACTGGCGTTATCGTCAATGGCGGTTCTCGGTACGATCTGCACGGCGCTGGCCATGTTGCTGCTGTTCTATCTGATCAGTCAGGCCGGCGCTTCACGCGCCTCCGTCATCACCTACATCAACCCGGCCGTGGCAACGTTGCTGGGAGTACTGGTGTTGCATGAGCATCTCGGTGTCGGGGGTGTCACCGCCTTCGCGCTGATTCTGCTCGGGTCGTGGCTCGCGACGCGAGGCACTCGGCGCCGTACGGCGGCGGACAAAGCGCTGGCCTGAGAGCAGTGCCGCGACAGGCGATATCTGGCGGGCGAACCTCGATTTCGGGGCCTTGCGGCAGCGGATATACTGCGCATCATGAAGTTGCTGCGCTACGGACCCGATGGGAAGGAGCGGCCGGGACTACTCGATGCCCAGGGCGCTATCCGCGATCTGTCGGCTGTCGTGGCCGATTTATCACCGGCCCACCTCGGCGCATCGGATCTGGCACGCATCGCGACGCTCGATCCGAAGCAGTTGCCGATAGTGATTGGCAAACCGCGTCTGGGAGTGCCGGTCGCCGGGATCAGCAAATTCATCGCCATCGGGCTCAACTATGCCGATCACGCTGCGGAATCCGGTCTGCCGCTGCCGACGGAGCCGGTCGTCTTCACCAAGGCGATCAGCTGTCTGACCGGTCCCTCGGATGAGGTCATGTTGCCGCGGGATTCAACCCACACGGATTGGGAAGTGGAATTGGGAGTGGTCATTGGCGCGAGGGCGCGCTACGTGGAGCGCGAGCGGGCGCTCGACTATGTCGCCGGCTATTGCCTGATCGATGACGTCAGTGAACGCGAATATCAGATCCATCGGTCCGGGACCTGGGACAAGGGCAAGGGCTGCGATACATTCGGCCCTATCGGCCCGTGGCTCGTGACACCCGATGAGCTCGGGGATCCGCAGGACGTCGACCTTTGGCTGGATGTCAACGGTGTGCGGTGCCAGAAGGGTAACACTCGTACGATGGTTTTTCCGGTAGCGGAACTGGTCTCGTACTTGAGCGCATTCATGACACTCGAACCAGGAGACGTACTGGCAACCGGCACGCCTCCCGGCGTCGGCATGGGAATGAAGCCGGAGCCGTTGTATCTCAAAGCCGGTGATGTGATGCGGCTGGGCAGCAGCAAGCTCGGCGTTCAGGAGCACGCGGTCGTGCCCTGGAGACGCACGTGACGCGCGTCCGCCATCAATTGCTGCCAGACGGCAGGTCAATGGGGGCGCAGTTGGTGCGCCCCGACATTGCGCAATCCTGAATCCGCGACATGCGCTGCAATACATGCACCAGCAGCAGTCCGGCCAGCACGATCGCAGCGACGACGATCAAACCGACTATCGCACGCCGACGCGAAACCGGGACATCGGGTTCAGGGGGCAACCGATCGGTCATTAATACTACGCTCCGGGAGCGTGGCGTCGAAGCACCGTCGTATGATAAGACATGCTGCCGCGAGGCGGCTCTGATTTCTGCGGCATCCACACTAAGGGGACACGCGCATGACTCTAAAAGCCAGAACACCATTGATACGCCTGCTGATTGCTGCCGCGGCATTCACCGCCGGCGTCGGCCTCACCAGCTCAGCCGAAGTGCAGTTGAAGCTGACCGGTGCGGAGGAGACTCCTCCGGTATCAACCTCAGCTACCGGCGTCGGTACGATTACGATTGCTGCCGACAAATCCGTCAGTGGCAGCGTCAAGACCACGGGCATCGACGGTACGATGGCCCACATCCATGTCGGCGCACCGGGAGACGCTGGACCACCGATCATCACGCTGACAAAGGGTGACAACGGAGTCTGGTCCGTACCGCCCGGTGCAAAGCTCTCGGATGAGCAGTACGCAAGCTACAAGTCCGGCAATCTCTACGTCAATGTTCACAGCGCCGCGCACAAAGGCGGCGAGATTCGCGCGCAGCTCCGGCCCTGACCGAGTTTTCGCATTGACATATTCGTCACCCCCCTCGAAGTAGGCCGGTCTTCATGTATGATAAAGGACGTTATCATACATTAGAGGCAGTAGGGCGAGCCTCGAACAGATGAACGCAGCGAAGGGTCTGAGGCTGACGGCCGGTCCAAGTCCTGGAATACAGCGATCGGTTCCCGCACTGTACGCGCCGACATCGCAAGCCGCGAAGCGCTTCATCGAGTATTTCGCCGCCAACATTCGCAATCCCAACCCGCGACGGGCGTATCTGCGCGCGGTTGTCGGCTTTTCCGCCTGGTGTGAGGCGCAAGAGCTCACGGAAATCGTCGATATAGAGCCTCTGCACGTGGCCGCCTATATCGAACTGCTGGGAGCGCGGCTGTCCAAGCCCTCCGTGAAGCAACACCTGGCAGCGATGAGGATGCTGTTCGACTGGCTGGTCGTGGGTCAGGTCATTGCGAGCAATCCAGCGGCTCCGGTTCGGGGCCCCAAACATACGGTGCGAAAGGGTAAGACGCCGGTTCTGGCTCAGGAAGAAGCTCGCGCATTGCTCGATTCGATCGATGCGACGTCGCTCATCGGGCTGCGTGATCGAGCCATTATTGCAACGATGATCTATACCTTCGGTCGCGTCGGGGCCGTCACCGCGATGCGAGTCGAGGATTACTACAGCCAGGGCCGCCGCGGCTGGATGCGCCTGCACGAAAAGGGCGGCAAGCGGCACGAAATGCCGTGCAATCACGTTCTCGAAAAGCTTCTGGACGCCTACATTACCGCAGCCGCCATCACCAACGATCGCAAGGGATATCTATTCCGTACGGCCCGGGCACGCAGCCGACAGCTGACGACCAACCCAATGGCACAGGCCGATGTCTACCGTATGGTTCGCCGGCGAGCATTGGCCGCCGGTATCAAGACCCGGATAGGAAACCACACCTTCAGAGCGACGGGGATCACCGAATATCTTCGCAACGGCGGCCGTCGCGAACTCGCGCAGCAGATGGCTGCGCACGAGTCTCCGCGAACCACGGCGCTGTACGATCGCCGGGATGATGAAGTGGCCGTGTGTGAAGTCGAGCGAATTGTGATTTGACGAGGGAGCTGCTCTATCGGTATCGCCCGATCGGGCGCACCGGTTCTAGCGCTCACATCGCCTTCAAAATCGGTCGCGCGCTGCAGCATTTTCGGCAAAAATGCCCTGTGCGGGAGAGCGCCGCGCGGCCACGGCGGCCCGTATAAAGGTCCCCGTCGCTCGGCATCGATACGACGTTCCGGGAGAAAGTCATGTCCAGGTCGCGCAGAGAGTTCCTGGCAGCCACATCGGCTGCCCTCCTTACTTCAACCGCCACGGCCAGCGCAGCCGATGCCGCTCAGAATCCGGAATCTGCCAACGCGGGCGATGCAACCCCAGGCGCACCTCCGGCCTTCGGCACGGCATCCCCGGTGGGTCCTGAAGTGACGACGGCGACATTTGCCGAAGCTGAGAGGCTCGTGCAGGTGGAGCTCACCGAGCCGGAGCGCGCTCAGGCTGCTGGAAATTGGCGCGACAGCATGGCGGCGCTGTTCGAGCGCCGCACGGGTCCGCGCAAGGTGGCTTTGGAGTCCACGCTTGCCCCCTACTCACGATGGGATCCAGTGCTCCCCGGGGAAAGAGCCGCTTCGCACCAGGATCGCTTCGTACGCAGCGACAGCGACGCGGGCACGTTGCCGGCGGCGGACACCGACATCGCATACGCTCCTGTCTGGAAGCTCTCGCGTTGGATCGAGTCGCGCCAGCTCACGTCGGAACGGCTGACGCATATTTACCTGGATCGGATCCGGAGATTTGATCCGACACTGCTCTGCATCATCACGCTCACATCGGATCTCGCGCTCAGCCAGGCGAAGCGAGCCGATGCAGAGATTGCAGCTGGGAAGTACCGGGGACCGCTGCACGGTATTCCGTGGGGCGGCAAAGACCTGCTCGATACCGCCGGCATCCGAACCACTTACGGCGCCGAGCCCTTCCGAGACCGGGTACCGTCAACTGACGCTGCAGTGGTTCGCCGCCTGCATGAAGTCGGAGCCGTGCTCATTGCCAAACTCAGTCTCGGCGCGCTGGCGTTGAACGATATCTGGTTCGGCGGCCAGACCATGAACCCGTGGCTGTTGGAGGAAGGCGCCTCGGGGTCGAGCGCCGGACCCGCGGCCGCTACAGCAGCCGGGTTGGTGGCGTTCTCGATCGGCAGCGAGACCGAAGGCAGCATCGTGGCGCCGAGCATGCGCTGCGGATTGACCGGGCTGCGCCCGACATTTGGCCGGGTGCCACGGACCGGGGCGATGACGCTGTGCTGGTCCATGGACAAACTGGGACCGATGACGCGCAGCGTCGAGGATACGATGCTGGTGCTGCACGCGATCTCCGGCCCGGACCCGGGAGATCTTGGAAGCGTATCGAGCCACATCGATTTCGACGCCGGGCGCAGCGTCAAGCACCTGCGCGTGGGTTACTTTCCGGATTGGATGGCGACCGCGACGGATGTCGACCGACACGCACTCGAACAGATCGAACGGCTCGGAATGCAAGCAGTCAAAGTCTCGATACCGGACTGGCCGTACGACTCCCTGAATGCGATCTTGTTCGCCGAGGCTGCGGCCGCCTTTGAGGAGCTGACGCTCAGTCGGCAGATCGACGAGTTCCGGGTACAGACGCCCGATGCGTGGCCGAACATCTTTCGACAATCCCGCTTCATCTCGGCGGTTGACTTTGTTCAGGCCGATCGATTCCGGCGCAAGGTCGCGCAGGAGATGCATCGCGTGCTGTCGGAAGTTGATTTGTTGCTCGTGCCATCGCTGCGGGACGAGATGCTCACCATCGGCAACTTTACCGGGTTGCCTTCACTGACTCTGCGCGCAGGCTTTGTGCAGGTTTCCGAGGCGCGTAGCGACTGGGCCCCCGATCCGAATCAACCCCCGCCGCGATTCGATCCGCCGCGCCGTGTGCCGCATGGCGTGACCCTGGTCGGACGACACTTCGACGAAGGTACGATCGCACGTGTCGGATTGGCGCTCGAGCGTTCACTCGACGTTGCTGCGGAAAGGCCACCCGGTTTCTGAGTGATGACCTGTATTCAGGGATGACGGTGGCATCCGATATCCTGATATGCCTCATTGCGCTCATCGCAATTGCCGGCGTCATCATCCGACCGTTTGCGCTGCCCGAGGCGCTCTGGCCCTTGATCGGCGCCGCATTGCTGGTGCTGCTGCGGCTGCTGCAGCCGTCCGATGCGCTCACGGGAGTCACAAAAGGTATCGACGTCTATCTGTTCCTGGCCGGTATGCTGCTGCTGTCGGAGGTTGCTCGTGAGGAAGGTTTGTTTGAGTGGTTAGCCGCCCTGGCAGCAAAGCACTCTCGCGGCTCGGCCACACGGTTATTTGCATTGATCTACGTCGTCGGCGTCGGCGTCACCATCTTTCTCTCCAATGATGCGACCGCGGTTGTATTGACGCCGGCCGTTGCCGCCGTGGCAAGGTCCGCGAGAGCCGAACGCCCCCTGCCCTACCTGCTGGTATGTGCCTTCATCGCCAATGCGGCCTCGTTCGTTCTGCCCATCTCCAACCCAGCCAATCTCGTGATCTACGGTACTCATCTACCGCCGCTGTTGCAGTGGCTGCCGCGATATACATTGCCGTCATTGCTTTCAATCATCGCCACCTTCATCGTCCTGCGCTTAACCCAACAGCGCGCGCTCCTACAAAGCATCGCCACCGATGTGCCGGTGCCGCGGCTTTCGCTCTCCGGGATGACGGCAGCCGTCGGTATCGCCGTAACCGCGCTGCTACTGCTGACCGCATCGGCGCTGAGCGTTCCACTCGGCGCCCCGACCGCTTTCGCGGGTGCCGCCACGGCGCTGGTTGTTCTGACCCGGGAAAGAAAGTGGCCATGGAAAACACTCGGCAGCATTTCCTGGGGCGTCATCCCACTCGTCGCCGGACTGTTCGTAATGGTACAAGCGCTCGACAAAGTCGGAGTAATCCTCGCCTTGAGCAGACTGTTGCAGCGGCAATCCGCCGAGGCACCCCTCCGGACCGCCCTGGCGAGCGGATTGTCGATCGCCGGCGCCTGCAACCTGATGAATAACCTGCCAGCAGGTCTGCTGGTCGGCAGCGCGGTTCAGAGGGCACAACCACCCGACGCGTTGATGCGGGCGGTGCTCATCGGCGTCGACCTGGGTCCAAATTTCTCCGTTACCGGGTCGCTCGCGACGATTCTGTGGCTATCGGCCCTTCGACGCGAGGGACTGCGCATCGGCGCCGTGGAATTCCTCAAGTTGGGTCTGCTGGTTACGCCACCGGCTCTGCTGCTGGCACTGGCCAGTTCGATGCTCGTTCGTTAGCGGCCCGTAGAATAGACGCGCAGATTGACCAGTGCCGCTTTGAGTAGCGGCGCGGACACGCCGCGCGCGGCACCGCGCTCGATCAGGTCGCCGAGGATGTGCTCCGCCTCGACGCGGGATCCGCTGCGCATGTCACGATACATGGACGACGCCAGTGATGATCCGATCTGCGTCATGATCTCGCGATGCCACTTCATGAAACTCTCCGACGGAACGTGTCCACATGCGGTCGCGACTGCGGCGCACTCGTCGATCAGTTGCTGCGACAACTCAACGCCGCCGTCGACGGCGACCACGTTCCCGACGGTACCGCGCATCAGACAGGTCACGGCTCCGAGACTCGCGAGCTGCACCCACTTCTCCCACATGGCCTGAGTGATGTCGGCCGCCGCGTGAGCCTCGAATCCCGCGCCCTGTAGCACGGCATCAAGCGACCTGATGCGCGCGCTGATGCCGCCGGCAAGTTCGCCGTACGCCAGCTGTTGAATTTCGGCGCGCTGCACGATTCGCCCCTGATCGTCTATCTCGCTGACAATCAGCGCGACGCCACCGATGACCGGCGGCGAACCGAAGCGTCGCGTCAATAGATCGAGCTGTCGCATGCCGTTGAGCACCGGCAGAATCATGGTCTCGTGGCCGACCGCGGGCGCGAAATCGTCGATCGCGGACTCCAGCGCATAGGCCTTCACGCTCAGCAGGACCACGTCAAATGGCGCCGCGATCTCATCGGAGGTCACGAGCGTCGGACTCAAGGCGAGATTTCCGTGGGGACTCAGAATTTGAAGTCCACGCTCCCTAAGGTGTCGCGCCCGTTCGGGGCGCACCAGAAACGTGACGTCACGCCCGGATTGGGCGAGCCTGCCGCCAAAATAGCCGCCCACTGCACCGGCACCGACGATCAGGATTCGCATGTGGAAGGTCCATTTTGGCGGGTTGGCACGCGCGATTTCCGGAGTGCGCGCAGGCCAGCATACGCCTAGCCTTGGCGCTGGCATAAGTCCGGTCGATACCGCTCATTTTCGACTGCGGTCACGACGCCGGCCGCGATTTTGGCGGAAGATCGCCGCATGAACTGGCGAACCGCCCTGGCGGGAGCCCTGATTGCGCTCGCTCTCTGGCACTTCCAGCAGGACTGGATGCTTCGTCCCGTGCACCCGCCGGATGGCGAGATCGCGCCGCTCGATCCGGTGCAGTCGAATCTCGCAGCGACACGCACCATTGCCAGTGGCCGCTGGCAACTACAGGCGCGTGCGCAGTACGACATTACAGCGCGCATCTTGAGTCGCGAAGTCTATCGCTTCGACACGCTGGCCGACTTGATTCCCGAGGATCTGGCGCTTGGCTGGGGGCCGATGTCCGACAATCGCGTGCTCGATCACTTCACGATCTCGCAGGCGGCTCGCTTTTATAGCTGGCATGCTCGCGACCGCATGCCGATTGCGCGTCAGGATGTCATCGATCACAGCGCCAACACCCACGTCATCCCGGCAAATGAGGTGGTGCGTACACAACTCAAGCGCCTGCGTGTCGGCGAAGTCGTGCGTCTGGGCGGCGTGCTGGTGGACGGCGTTCGCAATGACGGCGTGTATGTCCACACCTCGATGACGCGCAGCGACTCGGGGGCGGGTTCCTGCGAGGTCGTGCTGGTTGATTCGGTCGAGCGCGTGCGTTAAGAGGGATTTGCCAGTGCCAGGATTCTTGACGAGAATTTGCGCGCGCCGTCAGCGCGACGGAGGAACCCGAATGATACCGCTGAGATCTACATGGGCGCCGCTATACGCGGCCGCAGTGCTGATCGCCGCGCAACAGAGTCTTGCGGACGATATGTACAAGACGGTCGACCCACAGGGTCACGTCACTTACTCTGATCATCCCCAGTCCCCGGCTTCACAACGGATCTCCGTCGAGGTGAGAGAAGGCAATGCCGAGGAAGCGGCCCGACTAACCAGGCAGCAGGCGGCGATGGATGCGGAATCCGCGCTGCAGGCGAAGCAGGCGCGGCAAGATGCCGACGAGCAGGCCAAGAAGGCTGCGCAATTGGCGCAGCAACAGCAGCGATGTAATGCAGCACGAAATCGCTATGCGATGTTCGCGGCCGGCGGTCGGATCTTCAAGACCGACGCGCAGGGGAACCGGGTCTACTACTCGGATGAGGAAATCGACCAGCAGCGAGCACTGACCAAGGCTGCCATGGACAGCGCCTGCGGCTCTTAGCAGGCACGATCACGCCGGCGTGGCCGGCCCCCCACCTCATGTATCTTATTCGACTGCTACAATGGCCGCACGGACGCGGCGAACAGGGTAATGATCATGCCCATCATCACGGCGCTATATGCGGGGCTGCTCGGTCTCCTGGCTTTCGGCGTGGCGCTTCCGGCTGGCAGGCTGCGCGGACGCCTGGGGATTTCAGTCGGAGATGGCGGCAATCAAGAGCTGCTCTGCGCCATGCGCCGGCACGCGAATTTCACCGAGTGGGTGCCGCTCGCGTTGATTCTGATCGCGCTGCTCGAGTTGAACGGCGCTCCCGCGGCGGCCATCCACTCGCTCGGGTCGGTATTGCTGCTCGCCCGCGTCAGTCACGCGGTCGGTCTGCGGCCCGACTCGATCAAGAGCCCGGGACGCTTCGTAGGCGCAACCGGTACCGTGCTGGTGACCGTCGTCGCCTCGGTTTGGCTGATCGTGATCTACCTACGCCATTGAGGTCACGCTGCGCGTGAACAGGCAACCGCGTAGCCTCGAGGCGCAGCTGGCCACTGGAACGAGAACGCGGCCGTGAGCGCTTCCGGTCGGCCGTTTACGGGACCGCTGGAGTCGCCGTATGAGCCCTGGCATTACGCCTATTCATCTGCCAACTGAATCCTGAATTCAGATCCTGATCGCCCGGTCCGGCGCCAGTGGTAGCAGATCGGGTTCCAGCCAGGACCGACGCGCTGCCACTGAAAACAGCCGTTCACGCGTGTAGTGGCGCAGCGGCAGATCGCGATCGCCGTGGCGGTCAACGAGTTCCTGTGCGAGTTCGCTGAACGACCTGCTGCCGTCGACCGACTGCACGAATGCGCGGATCACGTGTAAGTAGAAACGCGTGATGGTTTCGTGATAGCCGGAATGGTCGGTATTCGCGACACCCGTCGCCTCGTTGTAGGCGCGTATCCGCTCGCGCAGCAGGTCCAGTGCTCGACCATCCGGATACTCGAGCGCATGCCACAGACCGACATGAAGATGCGCGAAATGCGTCCATTGGGACTTTGGCAAGGTGCGCGTGATGAAGCCGTGTACGACGGGGTCAAATTCCAAGCGGACTCCCCCCCTTTGCAGGATGGTTGCGCCGAGACAATCCGAGGATAGTCGGGTCGCAGAGCACGAGGTAAATAGAGGAAATGAACATGCGTACTGCAATTCCGTTGTTCGCGAGCCTCGCGACACTCATGGGTGCCGTGACTTTCCACGGCGATGCCGTGGCCAGGGAGAGTTCTGCCACCATTCAGACTCCGGTGCAGTTCAAGACCCAGCCGAACGCGATTTGCGCTGCGAGCGACGAGGAGCTCGAGTGGCGAGTGATTCCTGTTCGAGTTGGACCGAGAATGCCTTCGAATTCCGTGTGCACCTGATCGAGCTGCTTAGGACGCGCTTCCCATCAACAGCCGCGTTACGGCCCGGAAGGCGGGTAGTGTAATCGGATCGTTGGCGGCGCTGGACGCGATGGGGTGCGAGGCAAACCGCGCGATCACGACGTGTGCAGCCGGAACGATGTAGAGCCGCTGGCCGTGGATGCCCCGACCCTCGTATACCCCGAGGGCATCGTGAGATATCCACCACATGGTGCGATACGAGTATCCGGTCAGCAGCGTATAGCCTGCGCCGGCAAATTTGCCTCGGTCAGATCCGCGAACGATATCGGCTACCACGGCCGATGGAATGATCTGCCGCCCCTGCGTTGCTCCCTCGCAACGCATCATCTCACCGAACCGCACCAGGTCGCGCAGGCTCGCGCTGAGACCGGCGCCGCCCATTGCGACACCGATCGAGTCGACCGCGAGATATGCGTCCTCTTCACAGCCAAGTTGCGACCAGATCCGCTCGCTGAGCATGTCCGCCAGCCCGATGCCCGTGGCGCGCTTCATGACCCAGCACAGCACTTCCGTATTGACCGTCTTGTATGAGAACACGTGGCCGTGTTCGCCTTCCTGCCGCAGAGTCAAAAGATAGTCGTAGTAGTTGCCAGGCCCGGCATAGTTCGGCGGACGCGCCCGGAATCCGCCGGCGCGGAAGTAATCCCAGATGATGGCCCCCGGGTCGGCATACACTTCGGAACCGGCGATTCCGACCTGCATGTCGAGTACCTGTCGCAGACTTGCCGCCGCGAAGGCCGTGCCGGCCGTCTCGGGCAGGTAGTAGGCGACCGCTCTATTCTCATCTAGCAAACCCTCGTGGATCAGCGTCGCCGCCAGTGTGGCCACGTAGGATTTTGTGACAGAGAAGCACGCATGCGGCAGCTGCGGCGCGAGTGCGCCACAATAGCGCTCATACACCCGTCTCCCCCGATGCAGAATGAGTATGCCGTCGGTGTAAGTGCGCGCGAGCGATTCCAGCCAGGTGTGGCGCCGGCCGTCGAGATCTTCGAACGTCAGTGAATCGATCGTCGCCTCGCTGGCGGCAGTCGTCTGACCCAAATCGCCGGCGCCACCGCGACCACGCCACACCGCCGCCGTCGGGACGAGCTCTCGCAGATGCGACAGTGCCCAGCGATTCTGCGGAAACTGCAGAAACCGGTCATCCTCGAAACGCACTCGTTGGGCGACGGGAGGCGGTGCGCCCTGCATGAGGCCCAGAACGCCCGGCTCGCAGGCCGGCCCATCGGGATACTCAACGCCTTCGAATTCGAGCGTGCCGCTGGCCACCGCGGGAAGCTTCTATACGCCGGCGTACCATTCGTAGCCCCGATCTTCCCAATAGCCCCCCCTCCCCTGTCCGATGCCGTCGAGGCGAGCGACAGCCTCGATGCGCATCAGATACTTGGCCTGCTTATAACCGAGCTGGCGCTCGACCCGCAGGCGTAGGGGCGCGCCATTGGCCACCGGCAACATGCGTCCGTTCAACGCATACGCCAGCAACGTCTGCGGATGGAACGCATCCACCAGATCGATGCTCTCGTAATAGCCGCCGTCGTTGCGCTCGAGCTCATCGGCGCAGTAAAGGACGATGAACCGTGCATCGGGAAGCAGCTGCGCCATGTTCAGCACGGCTGCGAGCGGGACCCCGGTCCATTTGCCGATTGCGCTCCAGCCTTCGACGCAGTCGTGTCGCGTGATCTGGGTACGCGAGGGCATCGCACGCAACTCCGCCAGCGACAGGTCCAACGGTCTTTGAATCAGACCGCGCACCTTGAGGCTCCATTCAACGAAGTCGCCTGCGCGCAGGCGGTTGTAGAGCTCACTATTGGGGTTGGCAGTGCCGTTGGATCGGAAGATGGGCGAAAGATCAGCCTCCTTGAATTCGTGCGCCAGAGATTGGCCGACGATCAGGCGCTGCGCGCGATAGGTCAGATGCTCGGCGCTGTTGAGCACCCGTTGAAACGACGGCGAGCGGCTCAAACGGTCGCAACCTCCGAGCAACAGCCCGCCGAAAGCGGCGGAACCTCGCACCAGCAACTGCCGGCGTGTCCAGATCTGACGACTCATTGCGCTCTACTCGTTGGAACCGCATAACGGCCTGTAATCATCGACCGCACTTCGTTCCAGGGCCCGGCAAGAACCACCATGATCAGATGCACGGCGATGAACAGAGCGACCAGCATGGCGACGGCAAAATGAATCGTGCGTGCGCTCTGCCGGCCACCGAAGAGCGCAACCAGCCAGGGGCAAGCGGCATCAAAGCCGGGGGACATGGTCAGTCCGGTGGCCAGTATCAGCGGTGCGAGCACAAATATCACGCCGACATAGGCGAGTTTCTGCAGCACGTTGTACCGCTTGGCGGCATCGCCACGCGGGAACCTGAGGCGCAGATGGTCCCGGATATCGCGCCACAGATGTGAAGGCGCAATCTCGGCGCGCGTCGGCAGCAGATCGCGCCGCACATGACCGCTGCTGATACTGATCAGCAGATAGGTGAGGCTATTGAAAACCAGCAGCCAGGCGAAAAAAAAGTGCCAGCGGCGCCCGGAGGCAAGCCCTTGCCAACTCGGCAGCGTCGCCCAGTGTGGAAACCCGTGAGCGCCAATGGAAAGCAACGGTCGATCGGGACTGGCGCCAAATTGGCCCCAATATAGGTGCGGATCGGCATTGAAAATCTGCAAGCCGCTCATGAGCACCAGAAATACGCTCAAGGCGTTGATCCAGTGCAGCACGCGAGTTGCGAGGCTGTGGCGGCGGATAATCTCGGGTTTCTGCATGACTCGGACCCAAGCGACGCTGTTGGGTCATTGTAGTGCCTTCCGCGCCGCCGATGCGCATAAGATGCACGGCATGTGGCTACGACGATGCTTTGTCCTCCTGCTGGCGGCGGCGACAATGGCTGCGCTGCTCGGCGGCACCCGCGACGTCTCGGCGGGCGTGGCGCCGGCGGCGGCGCTGGATCAAAACGCCTTACGACAGGAGTTCCTCGCCGCAATGCAGAGCGTACGGCTCCCTGGGAGCGAAGTTCAGGACTCCGCCGCGCTGCAGGCGTACCCAATCTACGACTACCTCGTGGCCGCTCGCCTGCGGCGCGATCTGGATTTGCGACCGGGCGACGAACTCGACGCTGCCGTTGACGCGTTCCTGCAGGTCCACGGCAGGCTACCGGTCACGCGCGCGCTGCGGCACGACTGGCTGCTGACCTTGGTGCAGCGGCGCCGCTGGGACTGGTTCTTGCCGCGCGCGGCCGATGCGATCGACCCGGTGCTGATCTGCGATCGTCTGGAGGGGCGGCTGGAAAGCGGCTTAACCAGCGGTCTGGGAATCGATGCACTGGTGCGCTGGAATATGCCGCAGAAGCCGCCGCATGAATGCGATGGGGTGTTCGCGTGGCTGCATCAGCAGGGTTTGACAACGCCCGCGATGGCGGTGATCCGTACCCGCGCGGCATTGTCCGGCGAGAACCCAAAATTGGCGCGTGAATTCGCCGTCGAGCTGACGCCGCCGGCGGCGGCGGCGCTGCTCCAGTGGGCGCAACTGCTGGAGACACCGAAACCGGTGCTGAGCAACCTCGCTATCAACCCCACCCTGCCCGTCGAGCCGGACGCTCTGGATGCCGGACTGAATCGTCTGGCCCGCAGCGATTCCACGGCTGCACTGCAGCTGCTGCCACGGCTGCTTGCGCGACCGGACATGACGCCCGGGTTGCGCGGCCGATTGCAACGCGACGTCGCGCTCGGCGCCGCCTACGACCGCAATCCGGCCGCCGTCACGGCGCTCGATAGTGTGCCGACGGATACGACGGACGACGAGGTCTGGCAGTGGCGTGTGCGTGCGGCGCTTTGGAACGGGAACTTTGATCAGGCTCTGCATGCAATCGAGCAGATGCCGGCGACGCTGGCCGCACAGCCGCGCTGGCGCTATTGGCATGCGCGCGCCGTGGCGGCAACACGCGGTGACGACGCCGCTGCGCCGCTATATGCCGAAGTCGCCGGTCTGCGCGACTACTACGGCTACTTGGCGGCCGATCTCGCGCATCGCGGCTATGCGCTCAATGCGCAGCCGTCGCTGGACGATCAACCGGCACAGGCTGCACTGGCTGCGCGGCCCGGCCTGATCCGTGCCCACGCACTTTTCGACTGCAGCCTCTGGGACGATGCAGTAGCGGAATGGGCCAACGAACTGAGTGATGCGGATCCCGCCGTCAAGGTTCAGGCGGCGCACCTGGCGGCGAGCTGGGGCTGGTTCACGCAGGCAATCGCCACGCTGGCCCAGTCGGGGGAATGGAACGACGTGCGCCTGCGCTACCCGCGTCCGTATGGCGCGGCGATCGCACGGGCCAGTGCGCTGACACAGTTGCCTGCCGATTGGATCCTGGCCGTAATGCGCCAGGAGAGCCTGTTTCGAAGCGACGCGGTATCGCGCTCCGGTGCGCGCGGCCTGATGCAGCTGCGCCCGTCAACCGCTGCCGCCGTGGCTCGCCGTTGGCAGCTTCCTGCGGCCGCCCCGGACACATTGTTCGATCCGGCGTCTGCCCTCACCCTCGGCGCCGCTTATCTACGCGAAATGCTCGACCATTACGACGGCCAGTTGGGCCCTGCCCTGGCCGCCTACAACGCCGGCACGGCGCCCGTGGCGCGCTGGTTGCCGAATCAGCCGATGGATGCTGACATCTGGATCGAGAACATTGCCTACGGCGAAACGCGCGACTATCTGCAGCGCATATTCGAGCACATTGTCGCCTACGCCTGGGTGCGCGATGCCGAGCCGCCGCGCCTGGTGTCGTTGCTGCCGCAGGTTGCACCGGTATCCGTGGCCATGCGCGGTGTGGACCTGTCAGCGACGACCGTATCGCTGACAGATCCCCCTTGAGGCACTCGCGACCCCACCGGGCTGTAACTTTTCCGGGCCGGCGGTGTTTTGGGACTAAGCGAACCCATTTTTGTGCAAACGCCAACCACGGAGCCTGCCCGCTCAGCCGAGTTCACGACGTTCATGCGCGCCTATCAGCATATGGTCTTTTCGACAGCTACCCGTTTGGTGGGAAATGATGCGCAGGCTGAAGACATTGCCCAGGAAGTATTCGTGCGTGCCTATGCACACTTCGACGAATTGCGTGCCAGTCACACCAGTGGCGGGTGGCTCAAGACGGTTGCCACCAATCTCGCCATCAACCATCTGCAGCGCTATCGTCGACGCTGGCGCATGTTTTCGGAAATGGAGTCGAACGGAAACGACGACGAGCGCACGGAGTTCGACCCGTCGGCATCGTCACATACACTGTCGGCGGATCTCGACACCGAGCAGCAGCGTGCACTGATCGAGACAGCGCTGCAAAAATTGCCTGCGGACCAGCGCACTGCCCTGGTCCTGTACCACTTCGAAGATTTCTCTTATCAGGAGATATCGAAGCGCCTGCGCTCGTCGCTGGCCAAAGTAAAGACCGACATCCACCGCGCGCGCATGGCGCTACTGCCACTGCTCAAAGCCAGCGGCATCGACCGCAGTAGTCTGGAGGATTGAACAGCGATGACCGAGCGGAATAAAGCTGATATCGAGCTCGAACGACGGGTGCACCGCTCGTTGCGGGCATTGCCGCAGCGGCGCGCACCGCTGTCGCTGGAAGCTCGGGTGTATCAGGAGTTGTCGCGTCTGGCATCCCTTCCCTGGTGGCGGCGCAGTTTTGCGCATTGGCCGGGCACTGCGCGCGCCGCGTTTCTGCTCATCTCAGGCGGGCTGAGTGCGTTGACCTTTATCGGCAGTGCTCGCCTGGTCACGAGTCTGGTGCCCCTGCGAGGGTTGGGCGATTCACTGGCTTGGCTGAGTACCGCGGTCGAGGCCCTTGGATCTCTGGCCCGCGCTATTCCCTCGATCTGGCTCTATGAGGGGCTGGCTGTGGCGGCGTTGCTGTATGGGTTCCTGTTCGCGCTCGGTGCGGCTGCCTACCGCACGCTCTACCTCGACGCCTGAACGGCGGGTGGTCTGACACTATGAACATCTCGAAGCGGCTGTTGTCTGGCTTGGTTCCGATCGTGCTCTGTGCCATGACCAGCATGGCACTGGCGCAATCGAACCGCCCCGAAGCAGCGGACACGAACTCTGATCATCCGATCGAGCTGCATCGCCATCATCACCACCAGCATCAGGCGGACAATGACGACCTGGTCATGAGCGTCGGCAGTGACGCGCATCTACCCGCAGGCAGCCACGCTGATTCGGTCGTGTCGATACTCGGTTCGGCCATCAGTGAGGGGCAGGCCGGCCAGGTCGTATCGGTTTTCGGCGCCACGCGTGTAACCGGACCTGTGACCGATGACGCCGTCGCGGTGTTCGGCAGCAATTACGTCGACAGCAAAGTCGACGGCGACGCCGTTGCGGTATTAGGCGATCTCGAGCTGGGGCCGCATGCGGAAATTGGCGGCAATGCCGTCACCGTCGGAGGCAGTCTCACGCGCGATCCCGCCGCAATCGTCCACGGGGAGACGCAGACCGTACTGATGTCGCAATGGAGTGCACACTTTGACTGGTTGCGTACGTGGGCACGGCACTGCCTGTTCTACGGGCGACCGCTGGCGCTCGCGCCCGGGCTGGGATGGGCCTGGATCGTGGCCTTCAGCTTCCTGGCGCTGTATGTGGCGCTGGCGCTGATCTTTCCCAGCGGCATTATCCGGTGCGCGCAGACGTTCGAGTCCGAGCCCGGCCACTCGATCATCGCCTCGGTAATTGGCGTGCTGCTCTCCCCCATCGTGATCATCTTGTTGTGCATCACGGTGATCGGCATCGCCGCGGTTCCATTCGTGGTCCTCGCCCTGTTCTGGGCTGGTCTGTTCGGCAAGGCCGTCATGCTGGCCTGGCTGGGCCGCCGCTGCCTGGCGCGACGCGAAGCGGGATCCTCGAGCCCTCCCGCGTTGGCGGTGGCGATCGGCGGCGTGATCGTGCTGGTGCTTTACCTGGTACCGGTGGTCGGCTTCCTGGTGTACAAGCTGCTCGCATTCCTCGGCTTTGGCGTCGTCGTGCTCACGTTGCTGCACGCCGCGCGCGCGCGCCGAGTGGGTGCGAGCGGCACCACGATGGATGCGCCCGCGGCCGCCGCCTCGACGGCCGGTGCTTCAACCGTGGGCGCCGAGGCCGCGCCGGCATCAGAGACCGCCGCCGCAACAACTGCGGCGGCTACGACCGCCGGCACCGCGGTGCTGCCACGCGCCGGATTCTGGATTCGAATGGCTGCGCTGCTGATCGATGCGGTGCTGATCGGCATACTCTTGAACATTCTGCATCACATGGCGAACCTCGAACTGGTAGTGCTCGCCGCCTATGGTGCAGTCATGTGGAAGCTGCGAGGCGCGACCATCGGCGGCATCGTGTTCGATCTGCAGGTGGTACGCCACGACGGGCGGGAGATGGACTGGGCGACCGTCATCGTGCGCGCGCTCGGATGCTTTCTGTCGTTGGCCGCCGCCGGACTCGGGTTCATTTGGATCGCCTTCGACGGCGGCAAGCAGGCTTGGCACGACAAGATCGCCGGCACCGTGGTCGTGCGCACCACCAAGCGTATATCCCTAGTCTGAGATGCGAGCGCGACAGTCCGTCCGGTGCAATAGATTCGCCAGTGCCACACAGGCGTTCGGCACGGTGGTCGCGCTGCCTGACAGCAGAGACTCCGCATCCTGTGCCGAAAGATGCTTGCGCTCGGCGCGCAGCAGAGCCACGAGGCCGGAAATCTCGGCCGTAGCCAGCGAACTGCCGGAATAAAAATCGTAGTGTCCGTCCGGAGCCAGCGAGATCACATCGCGGCCCGGTGCATGTACGATGCCGGCACTGAGGATTGCGGCGGAGTTGCCATTCTCTACCGCGTCCACGGCAATCACATCCGGAATGTTCGCCGGAAAATCGTTTCGCAGGCCGTTGGTCGGCACGGCTCCGACCACGATCGCTCCGCGGTCCAGTGCGCGCAGCACCAACCGCGTGAGCAGCGGATCGCTGGGTCCAGCCAGGCTCAGATTGATGACGTCCGCATGTGCCTCAATAGCTGCGGCGAGTGCCTGTGCCAGCGTGAAGGAATTGCAGACCGCCTGCGCGCCCGTGATGGCGGCGCGCCAGCATGCTTTGTACAGCAGCAACTGCACCTCGGGTGCTACGCCGACGATGCCGATGCCGTTGTTGGGAACGGCCGCAATGATTCCCGCGACCGCTGTGCCATGAGCATCCTCGCCAAATGCGCGGCGGTCGTTATCGACGAAATTGCCCACCGCGGTTGCCGACGGCAGGTCGGGATGATCCAGCTCGACGCCGGTGTCGATCACCGCCACACGCACGCCGGCTCCACGGCTCAGCGTCTGCGCTTCGGGAATCGCCATCTGCTGCATGTTGCCCTGAAGCGATGAATAGGGATCGTTGTATGGATTGGAGGCGGTATCGAAGCGCTGCAGCGGCTGCACTGACTCCACGCGCGGATCACGCGCCAGCCGCGCACGCAATTGCTCGGGGTCGGCTCCTGCCGGTAGCGCGTACACCAGGCAATGGACCTGAAGCAGCGCGATCGGCCAGCTTGAGGTCTCCTTGAGGTCGTATTCGTCGGCAAGTGCCCGACTCGTGCTGCGCGCGCTGCCCCCGGCCTGATACAGGGCCACGCTGTCGTAGCCGCGAGCACTCGAGGCGGCGTGCAGCGGCGGCGGGTCGATCGGATTGCGCACCGTGATCACCACATAGTTCTGCGGCGCAGAGCGCGCCGCCTCGGGCAGCATGGCACGCGAGCCCAGAGTCGGCTGCGCGGCGCAGCCGCCCAGGAGGGCAAGCATCAGCACGGGAATCGCCAGCGTTCTCGTGTATCGACGGACCGGCGATTGAGTTTCTATATTTATCAAGTACTTACTCTACCAAGGGCTTCGCATGCACTTCGCCCAGCCGTGAGTACCCTGACCTCGCGCGATAGTTGTTCTCAAAATCGTAGTGTCGCCGACAAGGTCCAGGCCCCGTTGGCGCTCTGTTCCTCGAAGAGTCGACGCACGGTCTCGTCCGCGAAAAAGCGATTAACCTCCACTATCAGGCGCTGGTGAACATAAGACATCCCGAGGTTGCCCGCCCAATAGCTGACCCCAAACATTCGCTGCAGATCGTAGTAGCCCGTCCCAGCGATCAGCGAAAGGCTGCGCCACACCGGCCAGCGCCCGGTAACCTCCAGCGCGCCCGCCGGCTGACGGTGCGGATACCCCAGCGCGGAATACATGTTGTTGTTTGGTTCGTAAGAGATCGTGGCAGCCAGCCGGTCGAGATAGCCCACGCTGAAAGACAGCTCGTCATAGTCGTAGTGAGCCGGTCTTGGATCGTCCAGGTAGGCGTAGTGCGTATAAGCCAGCCGTGCGCTGAAGTCAGTACCGAGGGGTCGCGTGACCCCCGCGTAGAGATCGAGCTCCGCCGACGCGCCGCCATGAGGATAGGGGTTCACATTGGAGCCCCACGCGCCCGCGAACCAACCCATGGGACTCTGATAGTTACCGCCGAGCTGCAGCGCGCCACTGTCGTAAGTCTGGGATACGCCGCGATAAACGTATTCCGTGGTGGCGCCGATCGTGGCACTCCACGGACCTTCGGCCCATGAGACGCCAACCGGCAGCACACAAAGCGCCATCGTGACCGACAAGACTGTCGGCCGCCGCAGCCAATCGAGGCTCAACCGGAATTCCCCAACGCCGCGATACCTCGCTCCATTGATTTCACAGTATACGGGCTACCATGGACCCTCCCGCGCTCTGTCGATTTCGCCATCGCTGGTTCGACCTTAAGCCAGGATTCACACAAGGAGTGGTCATGCAATACCTGTTACTGATCTACCAGAACGAAGCCGAGTTGGCGCAGGCGACCGCCGCGGGGAGGACGCAGATGACCGAGGAGTATCGAAGTTTTACCCAATCGATCATTCAAAGCGGTCACTTCAAGGCCGGCGACGCGCTGCAGCCCAGCTCGACCGCGACCAGCATCCGGGTGCGCGAAGGCAAGACTCTGCCTACCGACGGCCCTTTCGCTGAAACGCGTGAGCAGCTCGGAGGTTACTATCTGATTGAGGCCAAGACGCTGGATGAGGCCATTGCCATTGCGGCGCGCATTCCGGGCGCACGCACCGGGTCGATCGAGGTCCGGCCCATTCGAGTCTACAAGTGACCGATGGCCGGTAACGGCATCGAGGCAGTGTTTCGCAGCGAGGCGGGTCGCGTCCTCGGGACGTTGATCCGCCTCCTCGGCGATTTCGAACTCGCCGAGGAAGCTTTGCAGGATGCGTTCGCGGCCGCGATTGAAGCCTGGCCGCAATCCGGCCCACCCGACGATCCGCACGCCTGGCTGATCCATGTCGGCCGGCATAAGGGCATCGATCGCCTGCGTCGGCGGATATTGCAGCGACGCACCCTGCACGACATGGAGGCCCACGCGCAGATCGAAGCGGCGCTGCAGGACGTCGGTTCGGCATCAGATCACCAGATCGGCGATGACACGCTGCGGCTTATCTTTACCTGCTGTCACCCGGCACTCAGTCTGGACTCACAGGTTGCCCTGACGCTGCGTGCGGTATGCGGTCTGTCGACCGAGGCCGTGGCGCGTGCGTTCCTGATCAGCCCCGAATCGATGGCTCAACGGTTGGTGCGGACGCAGCGCAAAATCCGCGTCGCGCGCATCCCTTACGAGACGCCGGAATTGCGGATTCTCGATGAACGTCTCGATGGCGTGCTCGCGGTAATCTACCTGGTATTCACCGAGGGCTACGCGGGCTCGTCCGGAGCTGCCCTGATGCAATCGTCAATGGCCGACGAGGCAGTACGACTTGCGCGCCTGGTCGATTCCCTGCTGCCGGCCCGCGCAGCGGTGCTGGGACTCATGGCGCTGATGCTGCTGCATCGGGCGCGACATCCGGCGCGCGCAACTCCCGAGGGCGACATCATTCTGCTCGAGCACCAGGATCGCACTCTGTGGGACCAAACATTGATCTCCGAGGGCGCTGGTGGAACGCGCGTTGCGCACCGCCGGTCCGGTCAGCGGCTACGCGGTGCAGGCGGCGATCGCAGCCCTGCATGCGCAGGCGCGTCACTACAGCGATACCGACTGGCCGCAGATTGCGGCGCTTTATGCCGTTCTGATGCGCATCCAACCGACCGCTGTCATCGAGCTCAACCATGCGGTCGCGGTCTCGATGGTGGATGGGCCGGCGCGAGGGCTGCAACTGGTCGAAGCGGTGGCCGCGCGCGGTGAGCTCGCAGGATACCATCTGCTGCCGGCAATACATGCGCAGCTGCTGCAGCGATTGGGGCGATACGAGCAGGCTCGCGAGCGTTATGGCGCAGCACTGGCTCTGACCAGACTTGAACCGGAACGGCGACTGATCATGACGCGCCTGGAACAACTGCCCGAACCCAATCACTGTTGACGCTTATGCGGGCTTGCGTCACAGGCTCCCGGCCAGCAACGGCGTCCAGCGCGCGGCACGGCGCGACAAGCGGGCGTCGACTGATTCGCCGTCGTAGTGCATGGCGATCGGCGCCGGCAGATCCTGCGGAATCGGTCGCAACGTGCGCAGATTGACCAGCCCAAATCGTGCCGCATCCACCTTGACGGTTGCGCCGAGGTAAGCGCCGCATTTGCAGCAGATCAGAAAGTCGGCGGTGCGGCCCCCGAAGCGGTAACGCTGCAGCGGGGCGGCGTCCGCGGCGCTGAAGCTCAGGGATCCCGCGGGATCCGACGTGGTCGTAGCACTGTGCAGTCGGCAGAACGAACATTGGCAGGCTCGAACGGGCCACTCTCCGGGTGAGAGATCGGTGACGTAGCGATAGTGCAGCGCGCCGCAATGACAACCACCGCGATACTCGCTCATTCGGTCCCGCTCCGAGTCGCCTCGACCGGACGCTCAATCACACCACCCTTCATGACGAATGACACGTGTTCCAGGCTGGCAATATCTTCGAGCGGATTGCCGGCAACGGCGATGATATCGGCGTAGTAACCCGCCTTGAGTTCGCCGATCTGTCCCGACCAGCCGAGCAATTTGGCACCGTTGATCAGATCGGCCTGCAGCACGGCCAACGGCGTCAGACCGTACTTCACCATCAGCTCGAGTTCGCGTGCCTGGGTTCCGTGCGGAAACGGACCGACGTCCGACCCCACTGCGAAAGCAATGCCGAAAGCGAGCTGCTTCTTGAATTCTCTTATCTTGTACTCGAGCAGCGCGCCCTCGCGCTGCGCCTGCTCAACGTTGCCGGCGTGCTGCGCAAAATATTCGAACACCGTAAACGTGGGGACCGCCGGAATGCTCTTGTCCTTCATCAGATGCATGGTCTCTTCGCTGAGCTGCGTGGCATGCTCAATCGAGGCCACGCCAGCCTGCGCCGCATAGAGTGTGCCGGGTTCACCCATCGCATGCACCGCGACGACTGCACCCTGGCGCGCCGCCTCATCGACGGCCGCCTTGAGCTGCACCGCACTGTACTGATACGGCGTATGCAATACGCCGTCCCGCAACTTGTCGGGGCCGGTCTCGTAAATCTTCACGAAGTCCGAACCCTCCTTGTGCTGCTGCCGGATCACGGCGACGATTTCATCAACGCTGTTGGCGTAAGTCGCATTCGAAGCGATGTGCTGCGCCGGGTTGAAGTGGATCGCGTCTTCGTGCCCGCCGAGTATATCGATCGCATTGCCGCTGATTCGAAGGCGTGGCCCCGGGATCAGGCCGCGGTTGATGGCATCACGCACCGCGGTATCCGCCGAACCCGCGCCCTCGGTGCCCATATCGCGTTCGGCCGTGAATCCAGCCATGAGATCGGCCTTGGCAGCGAGCGCCGCGAGCAGCGTGCGCTCGGGTACCGACTCTTCGACTGTCTGCAGATCTTCGGTCCCGGGATGAAGGAACAGGTGCACGTGCGCATCGATCAACCCCGGCAGCAACGTGCGATCTCCGAGATCGATACGCTCTGCGTTCGCAGGGTGCGGCAGCGAAGTACCGATGCCGCTGATGCGCTCGCCATCGATCAGGACTTCGGCCGGCGCCAGAACACGCCCGGTCTCGACCTCGATCAGACGTGCGGCATGCAGCAGAATGGAATGCCTATGGGGCGCCGCTGCCGCGATCTGTGCCGGCGCTTGCGCCGCGGCGGCCGCGCACCAAGCGGCCGCGGCCAACACTCGCGCTCGCGCGCGAATGATCATTCCGCGTAGAGCGAGCGCAGAATCCGGTCCAGGCGCGGGACGTAGGCGCGCTCGTGCTCCGGGCTTGATCCACGCTCGCGCACGATGGCCGGATTCTGAGAGCGTGTCGAGCGCAGCAGGTCAGTTAACTTGGAGCGGTCACCGGCCGCATAACGCGCCGGATTACCGTTGACGATGAGACGTTCCCCCTCCAGGGCCACCGTATCACCCGGAACCGCAATCACTCGCTTGACCAGGGTCTTGCCATCGCTCGGGGAATCCCAAGCCGATCGGAAACCTCCCATCAGCAGCAGAAAGATCATCACTCCGCGATATTCGCGGCCGTAGCGGATCAACGCGCGCCCGATTGTCGCGGCCGTCATGCGAAGACTCTAAGCGACGGGCTGTCGCGGAAGCAACTGCGGAATCGCGCGGATTTCAGAGCACTTCGACCGCGCCGCCGTAGGCCGCAAGTACGCGATCGGCCGTCACGAGCCGCAACGGCTCGGCAAACGCCTGCGCCAGCAACAGGCGATCAAACGGATCGGTATGATGCAGTGGCAGCCTACCGACCGCTGCCGCGTGAGCAGGCGTGACCGACAGAGCATGAAAGCCGCTCGGTTCAATCGCGTCAGCAAATGCCTGCGGATCACCGTCGATCTTGCCGAGGCGCGATTTGATCGCGATCTCCCAGATCGATGCCGCCGATACAAACACTGCCTGCGCCGACGAAAGATAGTCACGTGTCGCGGCCTTGAGCAGTCGGCTCGCAGTAACCGACCAGATGAATACGTGCGTGTCGAGCAGCAGTCGCATCAGCGGCCATCGAACTGCGCCAGCATTTCCGGCGGCAATGGGGCGTCGAAATCCGGTGCTACCCTGGCCCTGCCCTTCAGCAATCCAAAGCGCAATTCACGTCGCTCGGGCTGCAGCCGCGTGAGGCGCGCTACCGGTTTGCCGCCGCGTGCAATGATCACGTCCTCGCCAGCGGCGGCTTGTTCCACCAGCTTGGACAATTGAGTCTTGGCCTCATAGATGTTGATGGTGCTCATATTGCATTACCGTCGATTGCGCGACTTCACCTAGTCTAGTCTGGTCAACTGCGAGTGTCGACGTACGGGGCGCGACGTGTCTTGCGCGCATTCGCGCTCTTTGAGTTCTTCGGTTGGAATACTTCGTCGGATCTACTAGAGGTATTACAGGAGCTAGAGGGGGAACATGTAACTCATTGACGTATATAGGGAAAGTGACTCGCTTACGGAGTGATGCAACGCCACGGCGCCAGAGATGCGATGCGCGGGTAAGAGCGATGCCACGCCCGACCGGTAGAGTTGCAACGCGCGGTCCACCGAGCCGCCCAGGAAGATTCGATAAATCAGCCACTTAGTGGTGACGCGGCAGAGATGCAACGCCCTCCCCTGCGAGCTCTCTAATGTACTAATTTTCCAGCGAATTCCGCTTGCAGGGGACCATGCGGGTGTTTCGGAACGGCAGAGATGTGACGGGCTCCTCCCCGGATTCTTAGTGCGCCGTCGACGATCAGCGCGCGAGCGCGCGCTGATCGCGTGGGACGTGTGGTCTTGAAGGTGTCAGCAGCAGCCCGACGTCGGCGGGCTTGACCCGGGCTTCCGGGTACACGGCAAGTACACGCCTCAACGAGTCGAGGAAGAAGTGACGGAACTTGCGGGGCTGCGAATAGCCGTGGCCAAACTGCCCGGAGAGTTGTGCCCAGGTGACGGTATTCGGCCGACTCAGGTGGAACAGCCGATGTACCAGCCAGGCGTAGACATCGAGATCCATGGGGCTCTTACGCAACTGGCGGATCGCGGCAGTGGATAGCGGCGCGGAGCGCTCGAGGATGGACTGGAACAATACCGACGACAGCACCAATGAACTGCCCTGCCCTGCCACTTCGCCCTCATCCCACCACAGCCGGGCTTCCTCGGCGAACAGCGCCTGCCGGATGTGCAGGCCGGTTCGGCCACTGCTGTCTTGAATGTTCTCGTCGATCGATACCGCACAATGAATGAGTCGCAATAGTTGATTGGCGTAAACGCGCAGCGAGCCGCGCTCGCCGCGTGTGATCGGAACATCGAGACAGCGCAGAAACTCATGGATCGTGCGGCCGAGGTAGATCTCGGGCGAACGTGTGCGGACCGCTTCCGAGGCGCAGTAAATGGTTAGCAGCCGCGCCGGTACCCCGTAGGGCAATCCGGTGTCGCGACGTGTCGCGGACAGCGTGAGCTCGAGCCAGCCGTTGCGACGTGTAAAGCTCGCCGTATCGCGTGGATCGCCGTGCGGAAATGAGCACTGGATCAGCGGTACATACTGAAACGATATTCCGGCCGTGAGCGCAGCGGGGGCGCCCGAGACTTCAGCAGGCGGTTGTGCTGCGGACGCTGCGGTCACGGGCCCCGTCTCGTTGTGCGCTCGCACCCGCGATGTGGCCAGCAATTCACTGACTGATGCCAGAGCATGACGCGGGGACTTTCGGGCTCGATCGAGTGCGCGGCATCGCGGCGGTTCCGGCAAGGCGCTGACCGGGATCTCCGGAAACCGTGCGCGCACCAGATCCGGGGGATATCCGCTTCGAATGAGCTGCGAGGCCATGCGGAGAGTCGAGAAGCCCAGATCCGCATACAGACGGCAGGCTTTGTCTATCTGCGCGATATAGTCGGTCCTACCCGTCGCGTCGGCCATGCCGCTGCATCCACCCTACATTATTTGGATTCATGCACGGATTTCTGTTAATTTCGCCCGGAAATCCGTGGATGACGGCCTCCACAGGAGTTGAGTGTGCCAGCGGTACGCGCGATTGACAAGTTGGGCGATATTCTAGCCAGTAGCGAGACTTTCCTGGATCGAATGCACGCGCTCGGTGCAGAGCCTCACCAGCGCAAAACCCTCCAGCGCTTGTTCAGCCCGAGTGAAGCAGCGACCATGGTCGGTCGCGACCGCACTACCCTTGCGCGCGCGGAGGCCGAGATCGGACTCGGGGAGGCTCCGCGGAATCCGGGTAACAACCGCCGCGTCGGCTATACCCTGGCGCAGGTACAGGCGTTCCGGGCTCACTTTGGCACCCTGCCGTGGCGCGACCCAACGACCGACGCGCCACTCGTGATCGCCTGCCAGAACTTCAAGGGCGGTGTCGGCAAGTCGACGACCTGCGTTAACTTTGCCCATTACCTGGCGCTCAAAGGATACCGCGTCCTGGTGATTGATACGGACAGCCAGGCGACCACAACCTCGATGTTCGGCTATGTTCCTGACGCGGATATCACGCAGGACGATACGGTATTGCCCTATCTTGCGAGCGATCAGGCATCGCTCGCCTATGGCATCAGGCCGACCTATTTTCCCGGCATTGATCTGGTGCCGGCCTGTCTCGCGCTCTACGAGGCCGAGATCGCCATTGTCATGCGCGTGGCGGCACAACCGACGCCAGCACAGCGGATTGCATTCTTCAATGAGCTCAAGTTTGGCATTCAAACCGTGGCGAACGCATACGATGTGATTCTGGTCGATAGCCCCCCTGCCCTCGGCATGATCTCAGTCAACGTGCTGATGGCAGCCGACGCGCTGCTCGTTCCGTCAGCGGCCCGCATGTTCGACTTTTCGAGCACCGTGCAGTTCTTTCGAATGGTGCACAACTACATCGGACAGCTCGACCCGAATAAGGCTTACCGCTGGATCTCGGTTCTGACGACCCTGTTCGACCGCCGCTATGAGAGCCAGAAGCAGTTCTTTGAAGTCATGCGGGCGTGCTTCGGGGACTCGGTATTTCAGCGGGTCTTTTTCCATTCCAGTGCGGTTATCAACTCCGCAGCGCAATTCATCACCCCATACGAGCAGACAAAACCCGATCGCGCGGTGCTTGAGATGATGGATAACGTGTTCGCCGAGATTGAGCTCAGTTTGCTGCGCGAATGGCCCTCCAAGGCCGCGGCGCTGAGCCAGCGCGGCATCACATGAACCGGAACCCCGCCCTCAGTTTCGTGACGAAACCAGTGTAACGCATTGAATTGTAAAGCTAATCCATCTTTAGGCGTAGTGCAGGAGGATTCATGGCCAGCAGGATCTTTGGGGGAGCCAACCTGAGCGATATCGCACGCGCTGCCCGCGAACGACCGGAGACCCCGCACCCCGATGCAGACAAGACGGCTCCGGGCCGTCCCGTTCTGGCCGCGGCCGAACTGGCCCTGACCGGCCGGGTTGTGCCCCCACTGGAGCGTGAGAACATTTTCTCGGTCGACCCGAAGCGCTGTCGCGCCTGGGGCTACCACAATCGAACCTCCGCCTGGTACACGCGTGATCGCTGCCAGGACCTGATCGAGTCCATCGCCAAGGATGGACAGCAGGAGCCAGCTGTGGCCCGAAAGCTCAACGGCGATCCGAATTTCGACTACGAACTGATCTACGGCATGCGGCGCCGGTTCGCCTGCGAATTCCTCAACATGCGCCTCAAGCTGCGTGTCATCGAGGCCGATGACGCGCGCGCCGCCGTGCTGATGCATATCGAGAATGCCGACCGCCAGGACATTACCCCGATGGAGCGCGCTTTATCGTTTCAAACCCAGCTCGAGGGCCGGATTTTCCCGACGCAGGACGCGCTGGCCGATGCCATTGGACTCACCAAAGGGCAGGTCAGCAAGCTGATCAAGGCCGCCACCCTGATGCGGCATGCCACTGTGTCACAGCTGTTCGCCGACAAGAGCGCGGTTCCCGTGGACGCGGCGTACAAACTCGCCACCCTGTGGGATCGACCGGGGGCCAAAGAAGTCATCCTCAAGGCAGCGCAGAACTTGCTGCAAAAGGAGCGGGCAGGGCGGTCGCCAGCGGATCTGCTCAAAGCGCTGATCGCAAGTCTGGATCGCTCGCGCCATTTTGATCCCATCCGGAGGCAATACAATCTTGGTGCGGCCGGTCGCGTGACGGTGACCCGCAATGCCAGGGGAAAAGTGACGCTGGCATTCCCACAGGGACTTTCCGACATCGACAAGGAATCGGTCCTGCAAGCGGTCGAGCAGATCCTGAAGGATCTCGTCTAGCGTGAAACATTCCCGACAGTCACCTGGGTCAGAACTATTCCGTTATGATTATAAATCATAGGGTTACGTGACGATAATTCACGCTACGCGTGGAACAATACTTTGGTCGCGAGCATAATCAAGTTCAATGGGTCCATGGACCCATTGAAAGAATTCGGCTAGATTTCGAATTATGAATCGCAAGCTCAGCGATACGCAGATCGCCGCCGCGGTCCAGACCTTGCGTAATGAGGGTCAACGCATCGGTTGGCGCTCGTTGCGCGCGCTGCTCATGAAACAGTGCGGGGCTGCCGGTAGAACCGACCGACTTCGCGCGGCATGCCAAGCGTTCCAGCGACCGGCGGTAGAACTCCCGCAAATCGCCGAATTACGGCGTCAAGGGGACGACAGTGACCGACGGCGCCTTGAGGCGCAGCAGGAGCGGGACCTCGCGCTCGCACGCGCACTGCGTTCCGAGGCGCGCGAGACCGCCCACCAGGATCGATGGGCCGCTGAAATTCATGCCCTGCGCGAGGCGGTAGAGCAGCTCAAAGGTGAGCGGGCGCGACGCCAGACTCTCGAACACCAGATCGTGCGACTGCAGCGCGAGTTGCAGGGTCTATACAGCCGGCTGGCTCGCTACGAGGGCTAGCGCGTGCGGCGGCGCTGGTCGCGCGCGCAGTTCCCCGATTGAGCTCGCTGCGCGATTTCCGATCGGCGCACGTACGTCCTGGAACCCGACGCCGTCCAAGCGATGCGGCACTCGATGCACTCGCGAGCTATCTGTCGCGCAACACGCCGAATCGCTGAACGGCTACAGCCCCAGCAGTACTGCGGCGAGCTCGTCGGGGCGACTGAAGAAGGGCGAGTGGTCGGTGTCAAGCGTGATGCACTCGCGGCAGGGCAGGGCGGCCTGCATCTGCCGTTGGGCCGCATGCGTGATGGCGCGGTCGGCGGTGCATTCCACGTAGACGCGAGGTACGCGTCCAAATCGCTCGGCGCTGATGCGGACGGGGGTCGCCAGCGGCGCGAGCGGTTCCGGCTTCAACAACGACATCGCCAGTGCAACATCATCGTCGCTGCACTGACCATAGAACGCAGGGCGCACAGCGTCCGCGCGCATCGTTGCCGTCAGACGATCGTCGGCAACGATCATCGCGGGCGGTACCAGCGACCCCGGGATATGCGCGGCTGTCTCCTGCAGCGACACGCCGTCTTCGAGCAGAAAGGCCGTTACATAGACCAGTGTCCGTATCCGCTCCGGAATCCGCTCGGCGACGGCCGACAGCACTATGCCGCCGCGACTGTGACCGACGAGCACTACGGGTTCCGGCGCGGACTCGATCAGCGCTGCGATCTGGCTGGCCCAGCGATCCAGTGTCACATGGCCGGGCGGAGTGGAATCGATTCCGAGCGCGAGCAGGTCGGGCGCCATGACGCGGTGTGACGCGCGCTGCAGCCGGGCGACGATGCGATGCCAGCACCAGCCGCCGTGCCACGCACCATGCACCAGAACGAATGTGGCCATCGAAGTGCGCTCCCTGCGTCCGGTGTGAGAGCATAGATTGTGCGTGCCGCAATCTACTACGGTCGCCGCGATCTGCGGCTCGAATCCGCACCGGAACCTGAAGCCGGACCGGGCGACGTCAAACTGCGAGTGCTTTATAACGGCATCTGCGGCAGCGATCTACACGAGTACTACGACGGACCGATCACGACGCGCACCACGCCACATCCGCTCACCGGTGTCTTGAATCCAGTGATCCTGGGGCACGAACTGTGCGGCGAGGTGGTCGCGCTCGGCGACGGGGTCGAGGATCTCTCGCCCGGCGAACTGGTCGCGGTCGATCCGCTCGAGAGCTGCGGGAGCTGTGGCTGGTGTCTGGCAGGGCAGTATCCGCACTGTCCGATCGTTGCGCTGCACGGCTATAACCGCAGCGGCGGCGGGCTGGCGGAGTTCACGGTGGTGCGCCGTTCGATGGCTCACCGGCTGCATCCGCAGCTCACGCCGATCCAGGGCGCATTGATCGAACCCTTGTCGGTGGCTTGGAACACGGCCAATCGCTGCCGACTCGAGGCTGGACAGACCGCTGCGATTCACGGCGCCGGACCGATCGGGATCGGTGTCTTCCTGACTCTGCGCCGGCGCGGCGTCGAGACGCTTATCTTCGATCCGTCGCCCGGGCGGCGTGCAGTGCTCGAGCGGTTGGGCGCGCGCACGGTACTCGACCCGACCGACTGCGATCCGATCGCGGCGATACGCGATCTGACCGGCGGGCACGGCGCGCACGCGTCGGTGGATGCCGCAGGAGGTGCCGCCGCCTTTCGCGCGACACTGCTCGGCACTCGCGTCAACGGCACCGCGGTCGTGGTCGCGATTCACCACTCACCCATCGTAATCCCGCCGTTCGATCTGCTGATGCCGGAGGTCTACCTGACCGGCGTCGCGATGTCGGCGCACGCATTTCCGAGTGTCATCGCGGAGTCCGCGCGAGGTGCCTATCCACTCGAGGGCTGGGTCGAGACGATTCCGTTCGATGGCATCGTCGAGCGTGGCCTCGAGCGACTGCGGCGTCAGGACGGTCTCAAGATTCTGGTCGAGGTGCAACAGTGAAGATCGATGAACTGTTCAACGTCGCGGGCTATGGGGTGATTGTGACCGGCGGTGCGAGCGGCATCGGCTTGGGCTATGCAGAGGCGATGGCGGCGAACGGTGCCCGCGTGACGCTGCTGGACCTTGATGCCGCGCGGATCGAAGCCGAAACCAGACGCCTGACTGCGCGTGGCTGGCAGGTGCGCGGCGAAGTCGTCGATGTCTGCGATCACGCTGCCATTGAGCGCGCTTTCGACGCCGCCGTTGCCGCTCATGGCCGCCTCGATGTCGTGTTCGCAAACGCCGGCATCGATTCCGGGCCGGGTTTTGTCACCAGCTGGATCGGCTCACAACGTCCGCGCAATCCCGAAGGTGCGCTCGAGCGCTACAGCGACGAGCGCTGGAATCGGGTGATCGATATCAATCTGAACGGAATTTTCGCCACTCTGCGGGCCGGGGCGCGACTCATGCGACCGCAGCGCTCCGGGCGCATGATCGTGACCACATCGGTGGCCTCCTATCAAGTCGAGCCGGTGATCGGTGCCGCGTACATGACTGCCAAAGCCGGTGCGGCGCATCTCATGCGCACCGTCGCGCTCGAGCTGGCGGCGGACAACATTACGGTAAACGCCATCGCGCCGGGTTTTTTTGTCACGAACATCGGCGGCGGTCACGCGAAGAATCCAAGCGTACAGGAATCGGTCGGTAAAGTGATCCCGATGCATCGTGTCGGTTTTCCCGCCGACATGGCCGGACTGGCACTATTCCTGGCCTCGCCTGCGTCTGCCTATCTGACCGGCCAGCAGATTTCGATCGACGGTGGCTGGTCGCTCGGCGTCGCGGATTGACAGCGTCTCGAAACTCGGCGGAGGAGGGGAGAGTATGGGATTGGTCGGTTTTGGACAGCCCGATAACGGCGTCATCCAGATGTCGTATGTGGTGCCGAATATTCATGTCGCGATCGACACCTGGATTGCAAAGCTCGGAGTAGGGCCGTGGTTTCTGCTGGACCACTTCACCGGCATCGATCCGAAGTACCGCGGCGGTGAATCGAAGGTCGACGTGTCGATCGCGATGAGTTTCGCGGGCCACATGAACATCGAACTGATTCAGCTCAATAATCAGGAGGCGTCGGTCTATCGTGATTGGATCGAGCGTCGCGGTTATGGATTTCACCACTGGGGACGTGCGAGCTGGCACTTCGATCAGGACATCGAGCGCTATCGTGCAGCGGGGCACGAGCTGGCATTTATTGCCGGCGTGCCGACCGGCGGGCGCGTCGCCTACATGGACACCACCGCTGAACTGCCGGGCTATGTGGAACTGATCGAGCTCGGCGGCGGATTCGAGCCGGCGTTCAGCAAGTTCTATCGTGCCAGCATCGGCTGGGACGGCAAGGAGCCGGTGCGCCCCTTCATCTGACCGAGACTTCGAGCAGCAGTGGCTCGATGGCAGAGAATGCCTGTCGCAGCGCTGCATCGAGCTGATCGCAGCGATCGACCTTGATCGAACGGAGCCCGTGTCCGGCGGCGAGCGCACAGAAATCCAGCTGCGGTAGCCCAATGCCGGGCAGCGAACTGATCCCAAAGTGATGTCCGAACTGCTCCAGCGCTCGGTAGCTGCCATTCTTGGCGATGATGAAGGCCACGGGCAGTCTCAGCTGCGTGGCCGTCCACAAGCCTTGAATCGAGTACATCGCGGACCCGTCCCCCAGCAAGGCGATCACCTTGCGGCCGGGCTTTGCGAGCGCGACTCCAACCGCGGCCGGGAGCCCATAACCCAGGCCGCCGCTAGCGCAAGTGAAGAACCCGTCCTGTTCTGTAATCGGCAGGTGGTCGTGCAGCGCACCGCGACTGCTCGGTGCCTCCTCGACCACGATGCTGTCAGCGGGTCTGAGTGCCGCTATCTGCTGCAGCAGATAGGCGTCAGTCAGGTGGTCGCCCGAAAGAGTCGCGGCGCGCGGCGGGATCAGCGGCGGCGCGCGTTGGGCGCCGTGCGCCGGCGCGGCGGCCGAAGCGACCAGCAGCGTCGCGACACCGTGCTTGAGGCTCGTGACGATGGAAGTGCCGATGGGCGAACGCGCGGCTGATGCCGGATCGTCGGTGAGCTGTACCAACCGCGCGCCAGGCGGAATGTGCGGCCCGTGACCTTCGACGTGGTAGGTGAAAACCGGCGCACCGAGCACCAGTATGAAATCGGCCCCGCCCAGTCGCTGCACGATACCTTCCCGATCGGCCGGCAGAAAACCCGCGAACAATGGATGCTTTTCCGGGAAGCCGGTGCGCGAAGCCATGGGCGCGACCCAGACCGCCGTTTGATAATGCTCGGCGAGTGCAATCGTCTCGTTCCAGGCATCGTCACGCGCGACCGATGCGCCGACGACAAAGATCGGTTGACGTGCCCAGGCGAGCGCGGCGGCGGCCTCCTGCAGCAGGCGCGGATCGCCAGCGACCAGCGAACTGACCCGTCGCGCCGCAAGCGGCTCGCATGCGCGATCCCAATCGTCGACCGGTATCGACACAAATGCCGGCCCGCGCGGCGGCTGCATCGCCACGTAGTAGGCGCGTGCGATCGCCGCCGGGACATCTGCGGCCCGCGCCGGCTCGCTGCTCCACTTGATGTAGGGCTTGGGCAGTTGCGGTGCCTGCTCCGAGTACAGGAAAGGCTCGAAGGGCAGGATCGAACGTGCCTGCTGCCCGGCCGTAATCACGAGCGGAGTCTGGTTACGGTACGCCGTGAATATGCTGCCGAGCGCGTGACCGACGCCGATGGCGGAATGGAGATTGACGAGCGCGGCATCGCCGCGAGCCTGGGCGAAGCCGTCGGCCAGTGCGACCACGACCGATTCCTGCAGGCCCAGCACGTAGCGGAAATCGGCGGGGAAGTCGCGGAACATCGGCAATTCGGTCGAGCCGGGATTGCCGAATACGGTCGTCAGACCCAGGTCGCGCAGTAGAGTCAGGACGGCTTCGCGTACCGTGACCTCGGTCATGGGCGCGGCGCGAGTCAGAGCCGGATCACGACTTTACCGAAATGCGCGCCATGCTCGAGATGCCGGTAAGCGGCGGGTGCCTCCTCGAAACTGAAGACCCGATCAATCACCGGCTCGAGCCGGTTCGCGGCGATCGCAGCGTTGAGACGCTCGAAGTGTCCGCGCGAGCCTACGAACACGCCCTGAATGCTGGCCTGCTTGCCGAGCAAGCCGTAGGGACTTGGAGGTTCACCGCCGCGTCCGGTCAATACACCGATGAGCTGAATTCGACCACCGATCGCGGCTGCGTTGATCGAGCGGCCGAGCGTCCCCGCGCCGCCCACTTCTACCACGTGATCGACGCCGCGACCCTGCGTCAGTCGCAGCACCTCGGCATCCCATTCGGGCGTGGTGCGGTAATTGATGCCGTCCTCGGCTCCGAGCTTGCGTGCCCGTGCGAGTTTCTCATCGCTGGATGAAATCACAAGCGCGCGCGCGCCGGCGAGGCGTGCGAGCTGCAGCGCGAAAATCGAGACCCCGCCGGTCCCGATGATCAGCACGGTCTCGCCGGATGTGACCCGTGCATTATCGACCAGTCCATGCCAGGCCGTGACCGCAGCGCAGGGCAGGGTGGCGGCAGCCTCGGGCGACAGATGCGGTGGGACTGCCACGGTATCCTGTTCATGAAAGACGGCCAGATCAGCGAGCACGCCGTCGGCCGGTGGTGCGCCGAGCGATACTACGGGACCCGGCGGCGTCCGACCGTCGATCCAGCCCCGAAAGAAGGTACCGCAGACGCGGTTCCCGACGCGGAAGCGGGTCACGGCGTTGCCGACTGCGACGACTTCGCCTGTCCCGTCGGAGACCGGAATGGTATTGGCCGATACGGCGCCGCCAAAATAGTGGCCGCGAGCGATCATCAGGTCCCGGAAGTTGAGCGATACAGCTTGCATCTTGACGAGGATCTGCCCGGCCTGCGGGACAGGATCCGGTCGCGTTGTGCGCTTCAGACCATCGAGCGAAGTGCTTCCGGCGACGATCTCATAAGCGCGCATCGTGTGACCTCAATCTTAAGCCCTGAAATGTGTGTACTGATCCGATCCTATCGCCACGCTAATCGATTATCGCAGCCTGTCAATACCGACGCTGGCCGACTGCTGCGTTGAAGAAATTTGCTGGAGGTTGTTGCTGCGACGCGTGCGCTCGCCGACGAACCGCTTTTCGCTTTAGGTCGAGTACCTCGGCGTCGTCGGGGACACTCTTGATATTACGCGCGCAGACTTCCGGGTTACCACTCGGGCCATAAGACTTGCGCGCTGTTGTCGATGCTCGCGCGCTCAGCAGCGTCGGCGGTTTACGCCCAGAGCAGCAATACGCTCGAGGAGATCGTGGTCACCACGGCGCAGAAGCGCGCTGAAGATGTGCAGCAGGTTGAGGTCGAACCGATGAAACTGCATGATACCGTGCTGACCAGGACTTGAGCCGACATGGTATTAGAGCCGCGAGAATCCTGATGACGGCAGGCCATGCAGGCGAACTCCTGTGGCGTCCGGGCGCGGAGCGCCTGGAGCGTGCCAATCTGACGCAATACCTGCGCTGGCTCGCGCAACGCGGCCGGCAATTCGACTCTTACGCCGATCTATGGCGATGGTCGGTCGAGGATCTCGACGGCTTCTGGGGATCTGTCTGGGAGTACTTCGAGATCCGTTCCTCGAAACCGTACGAGCGCGTGCTGGCGCGGCGTGAGATGCCGGGCGCGCAATGGTTTCCGGGCGCCCGACTCAACTATGCCGAGCACGCGCTGCGGTCCGAGCGCGGCAACGCCGAGGCGCTGCTGTACCTGAGCGAGCGTCACGGTCTAAGAGCATTGACGTGGACGGAGCTTGGTGCGCAGGTGCGAGTACTCGCGACCCGGTTACGGTCGCTGGGGGTCGTGGCTGGAGATCGCGTAATTGCATATCTTCCGAATTCACCCGAGGCGGTTATCGCGATGCTGGCCACGGTGAGTATCGGTGCAATCTGGGCCAGCTGCGGACCGGATTTCGGGACGCGCGGTGTGGTCGATCGGTTTTCGCAGCTTGCGCCGAAGATAGCGTTCTGCGTGGATGGCTATCGATATGGCGGCAAAGTGTTCGATCGTCGTGCCGAAGTTAGTGCCATTCTTGCTCAGTTGCCGACGCTCGAACGCGTCATTTACGTCCGGCATCTCGAGCCTGCGGAGGATTTCCAGACCCCGCATAGCATGACCTGGGAGAGGGCGCTCGATGGGCCGCAGGTACCGCGCGAGCAATTCCAGTTCGAGCAGGTACCGTTCGATCACCCGCTGTGGATCCTGTTTTCATCCGGTACTACCGGCCTGCCGAAGCCGATCGTGCATTGCCACGGCGGCACGACGCTCGAGCAGTACAAGGCGATTACGTTTCACATGGACATGCGCGCGCGCGAGCGCATGTTCTTCTTCACCACCACCGGATGGATGATGTGGAATTTTCTCGTCAGCGCGCTGCTCGTGGATGTCGTGCCGGTGCTCTATGACGGCAATCCGGCCTTTCCGACACCCGACGTGTTGTGGAAGATGGTAGCCGATACGCGTGCCGGTTTCTTCGGTGCCAGCCCGACGTACATCGGCCTGCTCGAGAAGGCAGGCATCGTACCGAAAGACCTGTTTGATCTCGGCTCGCTGCAATCCATTCTGCTGGCCGGTTCACCGGTTAGCGCCGAATGCATGTCCTGGGTCTATCGAAACGTCAAGGCCGATGCTTTCGCACATTCGGGCAGCGGTGGCACCGATGTATGTACCGGGCTGGTCGGTGGCGTCGTGACGCTGCCCGTGTATGCCGGCGAGATCCAGGCACGCCAGCTCGGTGTTGCGGCCTATGCTTTCGACGAGCGTGGCCGCGCCGTGATCGACGAGGTCGGCGAGCTCGTGATCACGGCGCCGATGCCGTCGATGCCGGTTGGCTTCTGGAATGATGCCGATGGCAGCCGCTACCGCGAATCGTATTTCGATCTGTACCCTGGCGTGTGGCGGCATGGAGATTTCTTCGAGGTCAACGGTCACGGCGGCTGCTTCGTGCTCGGCCGCTCAGACGCGACGCTCAATCGCCACGGTGTGCGAATCGGCACCGCGGAGGTCTATCGCTCTTTGATCAGCGTCCCCGAGATCGAGGACGCGCTGATCGTCAACCTTGATCTGCCCGGCGGTCGATTTTTTATGCCCCTGTTCGTCAAGCTGCGCGCAGGCTTGGTACTCGATGACGCGCTCAACGAACGCATCCGGGCGCAGATGCGCCGCGATTATTCGCCGCGGCATGTTCCCGACCGCATTTACGCGGTCGACGCCATTCCTTACACGCTGACCGGCAAGAAGATGGAAGTGCCGGTGCGACGCATCCTCATGGGCGTGCCGCCCGACAAAGTCGCCAATCGAGCCGCCATGGCGAGCGCTCATGCGCTCGATTACTTCATCGAGTATGCTCACAACCAGAAGGATTATGCGTTGCCCGTTTGAGCCCCCGGCAGCGTACGCTCCTGATCGATATGTCGATCACTTTTGGTTGAGCCGGCGATCGAGTGTCCGGTGCCTCATGGCACCCTGATGCCGCCCGTGCGGCTGCGCTGTGCACTGCACACCAGCGCGCGCGCACATTCGTCCAGTCGCCGGCGAACGATGTATCGCGCAACGGTCTCTTCCCGGTCCGAGAACAGGTGATGCAGATAACGCGGCGTGATCTTGCCGGCCTCAGCCACGCGCGTCGGCGTCAGATCGGGATCATGCAGATGTGCTTCGGTATAATTGATGATCCGGATACACGCCGCTCGACGCCTGCATTGGGATGGCCACGAGGCTTTCCGGACAGCTGTCAGTTGCGTAGTCGTTCCAGTGCTCAGCTGGCGGCGATGGTCGAGACCGATCGTCGAAAACGAATCAATATGCGCCATCGCGATAGCCCCCAAGCCATGGACTCGGGCTCTCGTCCCGGTGTCGGGAGTTACATAAAACAATCAATTCGTGCCACCAATTCCTTCAGCTGATATGAGCTATTTGGGGCGGGAATCGTCACTTTCGCTGCACTACAGCATCTTGATTATCTAGCACTTACGAGTTCTATCAGGGGGGAATCCACAAACATGAACAGCGACCCGCGCGAAACCCTGGCCACGAGTCCGATGACCTTCCGGCAGATCCTGGTGGTGGCTATCACCGTGGGACTCACCGCGCTGGATGGGTTCGACGTGCTCTCCAGCAGCTTCGCATCACCCGGCATCGCGCGGGAGTGGGGGATCGATCGGGCTGCGCTTGGCGTGGTGCTGTCGATGGATCTGCTCGGAATGGCATTGGGGTCGATAGTTCTCGGTGGAGTAGCGGACCGCATTGGTCGACGTCGCACGCTACTCGGTTGCTTGGCGCTCATGACCTTAGGAATGGGCATGGTGATCGGCGTGCGCGGACTCGCTGCGTTGTGTTTTTGGCGCATCATCACCGGCCTTGGCATTGGCGGTATGCTCGCCGCAAACAACGCGGTAGCGGCGGAATTCTCGAACGTCCGCCGCCGCGATCTATCGGTATCGATCATGGCGATCGGGTATCCGCTTGGCGCGATCATCGGCGGCTCCATCGCCGCGCAACTGCTAAAAGGCGGCAATTGGCGCGTGGTGTTCGAGTTCGGCGCCATCTGCACTGCGATGTTCTTTCCGTTGGTTTACTGGTATGTGCCGGAGTCGGTCGGCTGGCTCTGCCAGGCACAACCGGGCAGCGCGCTTGAGCAGGTCAACCACAGCCTGGCCCGCCTCGGGTACCCCCGAATAGAAGCCCTGCCGCCACGAACTCCCAGGCAGAGCCACGGGATGTTCATCGACATCTTTCAACGTGGACGCGCGCTCATCAGCGTGCTCGTGACCGTGACCTATTTCTTTCACATCACGACGTTCTATTTCATCGTCAAATGGGTACCCAAGATCGTGGTCGACATGGGCTTTGCCCCCTCAGCCGCCGCCGGGGTGTTGGTCTGGACCAATGTCGGCGGCGCCGTCGGCGGTGCGGTTCTGGGGGCTCTGACTCAGCGCATGGGTCTACGGCCGCTGACGATCGCCATGCTGGTCGGCTCGACTGCAATGGTCGCCGCGTTCGGGCACGGTCAGACCAACCTGGCGCAGCTGTCGCTGATATGCGCCCTCGTGGGGTTCTGCACCAACGGCGGCGTGGTGGGAATCTACGCGGTACTGGCCCGAGCATTTCCGACGGAATTGCGAGCCACCGGCACCGGCTTTGCGGTTGGAATGGGCCGCGGCGGCGCGGTGATTGCCCCGATCATCGCCGGCCTGCTCTTCGTGGCGGGATTCGGGCTCCAGGCGGTCTCGATCATCATGGGTTCCGGCTCACTGATCGCCGTGCTGTGCCTGGCCGCGCTGCCGGCGCGGGCACTGACGGCGCATGGCGCGGTGAGCAAGCCAGTGTGACCCGACTCCGCATTTGCAGCGCGGAATTGTGTCCTACCGTCCGTATGGATGCGTCTCGCACAGACTATAAAGGAACCAAGATCGCGCGCCGATACCACCTAATCCTCAATTGAGCGCAACGCGAAGCTATGGCTGCGCCAGCGTGAGTGCCGGCTTGCTCGGCCGTGGTGCGTACGCGAATTTGCCGGCGCTAGCGCGGTACGATGGCGATGCCCCATGGACTGTCGCCTGCCTTGATGCGCTCGATTTCCTTCTCGCTCTTCAGATCGACGACTGAGATGTCGTTCGATGGCCCATTGGCTGTGTAGAGATACTTGCCGTCCGGTGACATGACCATGCCCCACGGACGGGTACCGACCTTGATGCTGTTGAGCAGTTCATAGGAGTGACTGTCGAGCACCGAGACCGTTGCGGCGCGACCATTGCTGACGTAGATCTTCTTGCCATCGAGGCTGACTTTCACGCTCATGGGTCGTGAGCCTTCAGGCAGCATCACGGTCTTGATCACCTTGTAGTTGGCGGTATCGATCACGTTCAGTTGCCCGGTCGATTCGGACGGAATGAATCCGATAGCGGTACCCGGCATGAACGCCATGCTTCGGGGGCGTGGTGGCACCGAGAAATGTCCAATCGTCTTGTAGCTCGAGGTGTCGACCACGAATACTTCGCCGCCCGCCTCGCAGGTTACGTAAAAGCTTTTGCCATCGGGTGATGTGGCGACACCCTCGGGTTCCTGGGCAATCGGAATGATGTGCTCGACCTTGCCGTTCGAGGCGTTGACGACACTGGCGGTCTTGACGTCCTCGTTCGAAATGTAAAGTTCAGCCCCGGACTTGCTGAGGGAGAATTCCTCCGGGTCGGAGCCCACGAGCAATTTGCCGGTCAGCTTCTTCTGCGCCACGTCGATGATGCCAATGCCATCGGCCGATTTATCGGCGCGCGATGCTTCGTCGTCGTTATCGTCCTTGCCCCGCTGGAATACCGCATTACCGCTGGCATCGATCTTGGGCACCGCGATCGGCGTTCCGCTCAGCGCCACGTAGATCAGTTTCCCATCGGGACTCGCATGAATGCCACGCGGGCGCTTGCCAACAGCGATGGTGTCCACCGTCTTGAGATCTCTGGCGCTGATGACCGTGACATCAGCGGAGCGCTCGTTGGAGACATAGAGCTGGAAATTCTCGCCGCTTTGGGCGCGCGCCACGAACGGCAGCCATGTCAGCAGCGCCAGATTGGCGATGCCGAAGGCGGCAGCTTTAACGCGTGCGATCATCTGGTTTCGACCTCGACTCATGACAAAGACTCCGACGCAGGGAGAAAAGTTCCCTCAAAGTATAGGCGCGCGCGCCATGGAGATCACGCCATTGCGAGCCGGCCGGCACTACTCGCGGAAAATGAACACCTGCAGGCCGGCGATTCGCTTCTGCTTGTGTCGATTTCTGGATAAGCCGGAGCGCTGAAACAGCCAGCGATTGCTGCTCTCGATCAGTTCGCTGATCTGCAGTCGGAATACTCTGACAAATTCGCGGAAGTCTTCGTTGGAGACGTTGACATAAGAGGTCCGATCGGGCCAGTTCTCCAGAGCCGCGGAGTTGGCTCGCCGATTGAAATCCGCGGTGCCGAGCAGGCGCCGCACCGATCGGATCGAATACGCCAGAATCGGCAGCGAGCTCCCGGTGAACAATACGGTGCTATTGAGAAGCGCAACCTTGTCCCGTCCTATTCGTTCGATGACCCTGGCATCGCATCCGACCGCGACCACGTCTGACACCGTCCGCTCGGGAAAGAATTCGCGCGCCAACGCCGCAAAGCTGCAACCTTTCCGTTCCTGAATCGCCAGAACCGCGGGTCGGCCGGTTACGTCGCGATACGCGGGATCTTCGACCCATTTATTGGTGAGCTCAGCCAGGCGCTGCGATTCCGCGAGAACCGCAGTGGTGCTGGCAATCTGGCCCGAGTCTTCGGCGGCCGCGCTGGCTGCGAGCTGCGCCAGGCGTTTGCCCTGCAGTCCGTGACTCTTCAGCGTCGCCATGCAGACGCCGATCAGCTCCCGCGCCAGCAGTTCCCGCAGACCTTCATCGCTCCCGACCGCTTGGCGCTGCGCGGGGGACTTGCGTCGCTGTCGGGCTCCGCCCGTGTTGTCACCGGTCGCTCTCATACCGACTCCCTCCGGATTCCATTTCAGCGTTCAGTCTCGATCGCCGCCAGTCCGACCCTGACGCGCTGGCTCGATCGTCGTCGCCTGGAGCCACTGGCTTCGACTGCCAGCTCCTGTTCCATGGCCGCGAGAAAATTGCCTGCCCGACGCGCGATCAGATCGCGAACGAAGGGGGCTCTGGCCGCATCGACTTCGATGGCCGGCATCGAATCGCAGAACAGCGGTGTGTCCGGTCGGCGCAGGTTACGCGTCAGCGTTTCCAGCAGCTCGCGCGCGCGATTGCCCATTTCGGCAATATTGGCGGCATTGATGCCGTGCAGACGAAAGCTGCGGTTGCGTACGCGTACGCGGTGCTCGGACAGCATCTGCACCAATCCGGCGCGACGCAGTTCGCCGAGCACCATGCTCGGGGCGACGCCGGGCACGTAGGCGAGTGCCAAGGAGTTGAAGCTGGGCTCCTGGTCCTTCTCCGACAGATCGCGCGGCTTACCGCTGCTGTCCAGGTATTTCGGATCGGAATGCCACGCCTCGAGCAACCGGCTCGCTCGGTGACCCTTCTGCTCACGCGCAGCCGCAATCCGTGGCGGCTCGGCCAGAATGCTGCGCACGAAATTCCGATGCACACCGGTCACCAGCGATACTCGCACGTCGGAAGGCTCGGAATCGCCGGTGCTGTACCTGGTCAACCAGTCGCGCGCCGTGTGCACGAAGACGCTGCGCAGCAGACTTTCGGCTTCGGGGCTGGTGATGCCGAGCTCCAGAAACAGCTCGACCAGCGGTTCGACCGCCGTCATGGCGGCGCGCGCCAGCGCCGTCTTACCGGGTTGGACCATGCTCAGTCCCGCGATCTCATCTTTACCTGCCATTATTATGGCATATACTAGTGCTATAATTGTAGCACAAGGAAGATCGGAGGCACTTCGTGAAGCCGCGCGTACGCAGGAGTCCGGACCCGAGCGCCGCGCGCGAGCCGGCCACGGTGGTCGCGCCGGCGGTGCGCACCGGCAATGGCGGACGCCTGCGCGGCGTCGCCTGTCGCGCAGGAGCGCGCCCGGCGCGGCGTGGCGACCGCGAGGCCGGTACCGGTAGGTATTTCTGCTACTACGTGGACGCGAACGGCCGTCAGCATTTCAACTTCATTCAGCAGATCTGGCTGCGCCCGCAGGTCGAGATGGCAGTGACTTCGATCATGACCGTCGCGCTCGAGACTCTGGCCGTCAACCTGCTGACTCAGGTGACGCGAGACCGCAATTGCCCGGCAGCCGTCGGGGTTACATCGAGACGTGTCATGCAATTGGCACGCCTGTTCTGTGCGGAGTGCCTGCTATCGGCGCACTCGGATGGTTGGGTGATGCCTCGCGTCAGCGTGAAGTCCTGGTTTGCGGCGCATATACGCGCTCGGCGGCGGGGGCCGCGCTGACTGCAGCGCGGTTCGATATCATGGGCCGCATCATGGCCCGCGTTCTCGAAGCCCGACAGCTCGTCAAGCAATATCCGCGGGTTCGAGCGGTGGACGGTGTGAGTTTCCAAGTGCCGGAGGGCAGAATCTGCGATTCTTCAGCGCGCTGTACCACCGCGCGCATCAGCAGCGAGGAATTGGCCGGAGGCATTCTCAATGTGATCGGCACGCCGATGATGGTGATCTGCGGCGTTTTCTTCTCCATCGACGGTACGCCGCGCCTGCTACAGATGTTGGCGCAACTGCTGCCCTTGACGCACCTTGTCAGCGGAGCACGAGCGATCATGCTCGACGGCGCGGGGCTGCATGCGATCGCGCCCAATCTGCTGGCGTTGACGGCGATGAGCGCCATTTATCTGGTACTGGGGGCCGCCATGTTCAAGTGGCGGCAGAACTGAGCCGACATCCGATGGCAATCAGTACGCTGGCCTCGATCAGTTCGATCATGGCACCAGCCGTGTCGCCGGTCGTGCCGCCGAGTCTTCGTACTAGCCACGCGCGCAACGCCACGAAACACAGGGTGGCGGCTGCGATCGCGGTGGCGCCAAGGACGCCAAACGTAACCAGCGCGAAACCGAGGCTCGCGAGCACCGCGGCGGTGGCGGCGCGGCGCGGCAGGTGCGCGGCGTGTGCCGAGGCGATGCCATCGATACGGATGTATGGCGTGCAGGCAAACAGCGCCGGCATCGCCGCTCGCGCCAGAAATGGCGGCAACAGCAGATCGATCCCGCGAGTGGACGGAATGGCTTCGATGGCCGCGAACTTGAGCAGCAGCACGGTGACAATTGCGGACGTGGCGCCAGGCCCGGCGTGCGGATCCTTCATGATGGTGAGCATGCGCTCGCGTTCGCCGCGGCCGCCGATCCAGGCGTCGGCGCTATCCGCCAGACCGTCGAGATGCAGCGCCCCTGTCAGCCATACCCACACCGCCAGCAGCAGGCCGGCTCGTAATGGCGACGGAACGCCGCCGCTCAGCCCGGCGTCGAGGCCGCACAGCAGCAGACCGAGCAGCAACCCGACTACGGGATACCAAAGCAATGACTGGCCCAGCTCCAGCGGCTCCGGCGGCCGCGACAGCTGCACCGGCAGCCGCGTCAGAAACTGCAAGGCGATCCCTAGCGGGCGCAGCATACCGGCACGTCAGTGCGCACTCGCCTCGGCGGTGCGCAGAAAGCCGCTCATATCCCACAGGGTAGCGTAGGGCACGGCGATGTCGAGCAACCGCTCGGAGGCGCGCGGGTCGAGCGCGAATCGCAAGACGCGCATCGGACCGCCGTGCGTCACCACCAGTATGCGCTGCGCGGGATCGCCCGCGACCAGCTCGTTCCATGCCGACAGCACTCGCATGCGCACGGCGGCCAGCGGTTCGGCCCGAGGCGGTGGATGGCGCACCGGTTCCTGCCAGAAGCGTTGCAATGCTTCGGGCGCGCTCTGCATCAGCTCGGCGGGGCTGCAGCCCTCCCAATCGCCGAAATGCATTTCGCGCAGTCGCGCATCTTCGTTGAAGGGCACGTTCAGGCGGCGCGCGCAGCAGGCGCCGAAGTCGGCGCAGCGTCGCGCGGTCGAGCTCACAACGCGGTGCCAGACATGTCCCGCAACCGCCGCCCACATTTGTCGCCACCCTTCCCTCGTGAGCACGGAGTCGGTGCTGCCGCAGAAGCGACCGGGAGCCGAGGTGCTGCCATGGCGCAGCAGAAACAGCTGGCTCATGCGAGCTTTTCGGATACGCCGGCTTCATCGAAGCTGGCCATCCGATCGTGCAGATCGCAGGCCAGTCGCAGCAGCGGCACTGTCACCGCAGCGCCGCTGCCCTCGCCAAGGCGCATGGCCAGATCCAGGATCGGCTGGACCTGCAGCGCCTGCAGCACCTGGGCGTGTCCCGGTTCCCGCGAGCGATGCGCGAACAGCCACCAGGCGCCGGCGCCGGGACAGAGCCGCTCTGCGATCAGCGCGGCAACGCTGGCGATGAAACCGTCGATCAGGGCGGGTAGCCCGGTGCGCGCGCAGGCCAGGTAGGCCCCGACCAGCGCCGCGATCTCAAAGCCGCCGAGCCGGCACAGCGCCGAGAACGGATCGTGCAGCTCAGCTGCGTGCAGTTTCAGCGCGCGGGCGACAACCTCGGCTTTGTGCGCGACGCCGCGCGGGTCAAGTCCCGAGCCGGGTCCGACCAGACTGATGGGTTCTGCCGTGAGCAACGCGCAGGCCAGCGCGGCGGCGCTGGTGGTGTTGCCGATTCCCATCTCGCCGCCGATGAACAGCTCGTCGCCCCTGGAGCGCGCCAGTTCGACACTCTCGGCTCCAATGGTCATTGCCGCCTCGCACTGCTGTCTCGTCATCGCCGGCTGGCGCGAGAGGTTGGCGGTCCCCGCGCCCAGGATGCAGCTGTGTACCGACGGTAGATCTCCGCAGTCGCTCACGGTACCGAGATTGATCACCTGAAGCGATGCGCCGAGGGCGCGAGCCAATACGCTGATGGCGGCACCGCCGCGCGCAAAGTTGCGGATCATCTCGACGGTCACGGCCTGCGGGAACGCCGAGATGTTCTCTTCGGCGACGCCATGGTCGGCCGCGAAGATGCTGATATGAACTCGATCGACGCGAGGACGCGGACGGCCTTGCAGTCCCGCGAGCCGAATGACCAGTGCCTCGAGCACGCCGAGTGCACCCGGCGGCTTGGTCAGTGAGTCTTGCCGCAGGCGCGCCAGATTCTCGGCCTGCAGATCGTGGCTTCGCGGCGGCGCGAGTAGGCGTTCGAGCATCGAGTCAGCCTTTGACGACGTGGGGCAAGCCGGCGATCGTGAAGATCACGCGCTCGCAGAGACGTGCCAGATCCTGGTGCAGGAGACCGGCTTCGTCGATGAAGCGCCGCGTCAATTCGCCGAGCGGCGCTATCCCGAGGCTGCACTCGTTGCTCACCATGATGATGTGTCCCGGCAAGCTCGGAAGCGCCGCGAGCAGCGCGTCGCGCTCGCGTGCAAACAGCGATTCATCCTGCGCGCACAGCAGGTTGGTGAGCCACAGGGTCAGGCATTCGATCAGGACGCAGCGACTCTGAGCCGCGTGCACTCGTGCGGCCTCGGCGAGTGCGATCGGCTCTTCGACGGTTCGCCAGTGCGCGGGGCGTCTTTGACGATGTGCATGGATGCGCTGCTGCAGCTCGACGTCGTCCGCAATGCGCGTGGTGGCGACGTACACGACCTGGAGTCCACTGTCGCGCGCACGCTCTTCCGCCAAACGACTCTTGCCCGAACGCACGCCTCCGAGAATGAGTTCCTTCATGCGATGGGCCCAAGCGGTGCCAACAGTCTCGTGAGATCGAGGTGGGCTTCGGCCGCATCGGCAACGCGATCGATCGCGCGTTCGCGTATCGCCGCATAGTCCAGCGGCTCGGGATCGATGACGCCCATCCAACGCAGCAGTGCGGTACACGCTGCCACACCGTCGAACAGCCCGTGCAGGTAGGTGCCCATGATCTGACCATCGGCACTCAGCGCGCCGTCACCGCGGCCGCCGTCGAGCAGCACCATAGGATGGCGCAGAGCCGGGCCGTGGCTGATGCCGGCGTGGATCTCGTAGCCGAATATCCGCGCGGCCTCGATTTGCAGGGTTCCACTGACATTGCGCAGTTGCTTCCCCGCATGCAGGGCGGTATCGAATTCGAGCCAGCCGAAGCCTGCACTATCGCCCGCAGCGCCTTCCAATCCTTCGGGGTCACTGATGCAGCGGCCGAGCATCTGGAAGCCACCACAGATGCCGATCAGTTTGCCGCCGTAGCGCAGGTGGCGATGCAGGTAGTGCTCCCATCCCTGCGCACGCAACCACGCGAGATCGGCGCGGACACTCTTCGTGCCAGGCAGAATCACGACATCGGCCGCTGGCGGCGCCTCGCCGGGTCCGACGAATCGCAGGTCGATCTGCGGATGCGTGCGGAGCGCATCGAAATCAGTGTGGTTGCTGATCCGCGGCAGCACCGGCACCAGTACCCGCAACGAGCGTCCAGTCACGGTGACACGATCGCGGCTGATGGCATCTTCCGCGTCCAGTGTCAGCCCCTGCAGATAGGGCAGTACGCCGAACACCGGCTTCGCGGTTTGCTGCTCGAGCCAGCGCAGGCCTGGTTCGAGCAAGGCCAGCTCGCCGCGAAAGCGATTAATCACGAATCCGATGATGCGGGTGCGCTCGCTGTCGCTCAGCAGTGCCAGCGTGCCGACGATGTGAGCAAACACACCGCCCCGATCGATGTCGGCGATCAACAGTACGGGGCAGTCGACTGCTTCCGCGAATCCCATGTTGGCAATATCGCCGGCACGCAGATTGATCTCCGCAGGCGAACCCGCGCCCTCGACCACGACCACCTCGTACTGATTCGCGAGGCGGCGATAGGCGGCCATCACGGCGGCGTGCGCGATGCGTTTATAGTCGTGGTATTCGCCGGCACGCATATTGCCCACGGCGTGGCCGTTGATGATGATCTGAGCCCCGACATCGCTATTGGGCTTGAGCAGTACGGGATTCATGTCACTGCTCGCGGCGATGCCGGCGGCCTGTGCTTGCAGCGCCTGCGCGCGACCGATCTCGCCGCCATCGACGGCAACGGCGCTGTTCAAGGCCATGTTCTGAGGCTTGAATGGGGCGACGCGTACGCCGCGGCGTTGGAGCACGCGGCACAGCGCCGTCGTCAGCGTGCTTTTGCCGGCATCGGAGGTGGTTCCCTGGATCATGAGGCAGCGGTTGTTCACGGCCCGAGTGCCTCACGGCTCAGCGAGCACGCGATTGCAGCGGCGATCCAGATGATCACGCCGCGTGCGACCAGGCGCAGCGCACGCGCAATGTCCTGAGCCTGCGGTTCGGCGCCCTGGCCGAGCGGCGGCCGCGATTTCCAATGACCGTGATAGAAGGCCGGTCCACCGAGGCGGAGATGGAGGCTGCCGGCCCCGGCAGCCATGACCGGCCCGGCGTTCGGGCTTTCCCATCGTTTGCCTTGTTCCCGCCAGCAACGCAAGGCATCGCCGAAATGTCCCAAGAGCGCGTAGGTCAACGCGGTCAGTCGTGCAGGGATCAAATTCATCACATCGTCGCAGCGGGCGGCCACCGAACCGAAGAAACGATAGCGCGGCGTACGGTAGCCCCACATTGCATCGAGCGTATTGATCAGGCGATAGAGCAACGCACCGGGTGCACCGGCGAGCGCAAACCAGAACAGCGTGCCGAACACCGCATCGTTGCCGTTCTCGAGCACCGACTCGACCGCGGCGCGTGCGACATCGACCGGACGCATCGCCGCAGTATCGCGACTGACGATCAGGCCGACCAGCCGCCGGGCGGCGGGAAGGTCTTCCCGCCCCAGCGCTGCGGCGACAGGCAGCGCATGCTGATGCAGGCTACGATGACCGAGCGTCAGGTATAGCAGGACGACCTGGAGCACGACGCCAACGCGCGGCACCGACTCGATCGTCCATGCCGCGAGAGCGGTGGCAGGGACCACGGCCAGCAGCACGGCCAGGGAGCCGCGCCAGCGCGTGTGCACGGCACCGGCGTTTTCGCCGGGGTGCAACAGGAACTCCATTCGTTGGGCGCAGGTTCCGAAGCCGACCAGCGGATGCCAGCGCCGCGGCTCGCCCAGGAGCCGATCCAGTGTCACTCCGGCAATCATGAGAAGTGCGGCCATGCAGTCTACAGGCTCGCGCACGTGGCAATCAGCGTCTGCAACTGCCGCAGACCGTCGGCCAGTGTAGCCGGTAGCGGCACGCGCCGAAAATTCACAGCTCGATGCCCTTCTGCGCGCGGATGCCGGCGTTGAAGGCGTGTTTGATGACCCTCATCTCGGTCACCGTGTCGGCCGCCTCGATCAGCTCCGGCGGTGCGGCGCGGCCTGTAATGACGACATGCTGATTTACCGGCCGTGCGCGCACGCCTGCGAGTACGTCTGGCAGTGCAACGTAGCCGTGGTTGAGCGCGATATTGAGTTCATCCAGCACCAGCAGCTTGATCGACGCATCCCCAAGCATGCTCAGTGCCTGCCTCCACGCGGCGCCCGCGGCGCGGATGTCGCGGTCCCGGTCCTGAACCTCCCAGGTGAAGCCCTCGCCCATGACGTGGTAGCGAACTTCGGGAAAGCGGCGAAAGAAGGCCTCCTCGCCGGTGCTGAACGTGCCCTTGATGAACTGCACGATGCCGACACGCATCCCATGTCCGAGTGCGCGAGCCAACATGCCGAAGGCGGACGAGCTCTTGCCCTTGCCGCTGCCCGTCAGCACCAGCAGCACGCCGCGGTCCTGTGTCGCCGCGGCGACCCGCGCGTCGACACGTGCCTTGCGACGCTGCATACGCAGCCGATGCTCCTCGGCGCGATCTGGCTCGTCGGTAATCATCAATGCTGTGACAGATGTCGCCCGGCTCCCGGGCGTGCCGATACCAGCCGGGCTCCGACCAGCCGCACCAGGACCGTCAGGCTGACATAGACGCAGGGTACCGCCAGAAAGTGCGGGTACCAGTGAGCAAAGTTGGCCGCCCAGCCTGACATATTCGCATCGGCGTGGCGGCCGCCGAGCCAATAGAAGCTGCCATTCGTGAGCGCAAAGCAGAGCGTGGCCGAGACCACGACGCTGAGTGCAAGCCATGCGATCGGCCGCCACGCGACGGCATTCCATTGGCGTGCGGCCCAGCGGCCGCCGAACCAGAGCGCGGCATAGGCGGGCAACACAAACAGGTACGCGACCGACAGACAGTAGCTGCTGATACCCAGGTGCGCCGTCGCGACATAGTCGATCATGACCGCCTCCACCAGCAGCAATGCGAAGGCACGAAAGCGATACAGATAGAAGCCGCTGAGAAAGAACACCGCCCACGACGCGTCCGGCGGGTAGTTGAGGTGAAACAGACGCGTGACCAGCATGGCGGCCGCCAGAATCAGCAGACCGGTCACACGCTTGGATGGCAATGAGGGCATGGCGAGACTCCTGATGCGTCAATAATTCAACGGGTGGTAGCGCAGCGTGATGTAGAAGGCGCGTCCAGGCTGGTTGTAGTACTGCGCGGTTTCGTAGTGCTTATCGAGCAGGTTGCTCAATCGCAGCTGCAGCAGCCATGTGCGGCTCAATTGACAGCCGCCGCGAAGATCGGTGGTGCTGTAGCCGCCGAGCGACTGCGTGTTGGCCAGGTCATCGAATCGCCGCCCGGATTCAAACCAGGTCAGGCCGAAGCTGAAGCGCTCGATCTGGCGGTCGATATCCCACCGCGCCGTCTGTTCGGCACGTCGTGGCAGCAGCGCATCGTTGTCGCCGGGCGTTCGGTCGCGCGGGTCGAGCAGCGTCAGCGCCAGCTGACTGCGCCAGGACTGCCAGTTCCCCGCCAGAGTTCCTTCCAGCCCGCGGATCAAAGAACGGCCAATGTTGGCAGGCGATCCGGTGGCGGCATCGTACGTAATCAGATCGTCGACGTGTGTCTCGAAGCCAATCAGAGACCAGGCCAGGCTGGACATGCGGCCACTCACGCCCACCTCGACACTGCGAGAGCTCACCGGTTTCAGGTTCGGATTGCCGTATCCGGGATAGTAGAGATCGTTGAAAGTGGGAGCTTCGAACGCGGTTCCGTAAGACGCAGTAAGTTTCAGCGCCGGCGTCAGTGAGTAGCCGACGGCTGCGCTGCCCGTATAGCGCTGACCGAATTCCTGATCGTGATCGGAGCGCAGGCTCGCCTGGATCTCGGCTGGCCCAAAGCCACCCTCGTATTGAGCGAACTCTCCCGTGTCCGAACGCGAATTCACCGGGTAGGGCGTATTGCTGATCAGACGATCCTCGACGTAGTCGAGCCCGGCGATAAGCTGTTGCCGCGGCGCGAATTTGAACTCGTTTTGCCAGCTAACGCTGTTGCGGCGGCTATCGAAGTTATCGACGTAGACGCCATCGAGGTAGTCGTTCGAGTCATCTTGGCTCTGACCGCCGCTGAGCGTGCTGCGCCATATGCCGAAGCTCGGCAGCGACATCGTCCCGCCGAGCACTTGCTGCGCTACGCGCGAGCCGTTGACGACATCGCCGTCGAACTGGTTATCGCCATAAACGCGCAGCCAATCGGCCGACAGCTCGAGACCGTTGTCGAAGCGATAGCCGCCGCGCACCGAACCGGAGGCGTTCCAAAAGCCGTCGTCACCCGGCGGGGGATTGACAAAGCAGCCGGCGAAGACTGGTGCGCCGACACCACGGCACGCCGGAAAGCCATTGGTGTGCAAACCGGCAACGCTGACGCTGTACCAAGCGTGCTCGTTGCCGCCGGACAACCCGCCCTGTCCCTGCCACGTCGAGTAAGTGCCGCCGCTGACGCTCAACGATGGTGTCAGATTGCCATCACCCTTGCGAGTGAATATCTGGATCACACCGCCGATCGCGTCCGAGCCGTAGAGACTCGAGCGCGGTCCGCGTACGATCTCGATGCGCTCGATCTGATCGACCGGTAGCTGTTCGAACGCCGTCGTTCCAGTCGAAACCGAGCCGACGCGGATGCCGTCGATCAGTACCAGCGATTCGTCTGATTCCGTGCCGCGCACGAATACGGAACTGACCTTACCCAAACCACCGGTATTGGCGATCGATATGCCCGGCAATCCCGTCAGCAGTTCCTGCACCGAGTGCGGTTGCAGCCGTTCGATGTCATCGCGGGTGATGACGGTGACGGATGCGAGTGTCTGATCGGCCGGTTCCGCCGTGCGGGTGGCAGTAACGATTACCGGATCCAGGTCCAGATCGAATTCAGACTCAGCAGACAAAGCCGGCCCGGCGCTTGCGAGCGCGAGCGCGAGCGATACGAAACGCCTCAATGTCCTCTCCCTGTCCGCGCGCCCCGCGCGAATCAATGGTGCTAGCCAACAGGGCAGGGAGGGAGAGACGGAGCAGGTGCGAGAGCGGCTGGGAGACGATCCGGCACATGGTCCGGCATCGCCCACCGCGTGCCACCGATCCCACCTCAGGCCGGTCTACGGGCTCGCGCGTGGAATTTCTTCCTGGAATCAGCACCTTCCCGTGCTTGCGCACAGTGGTATATCGCTGTTCCTTCAGACACGCTTACCGTTGCGGGGGCAGCGCCGGCTTGATCGCCATAAGGGAGACGCACCGGCTTCCCGTTTAATCCCGTGGACCCATGTCCAGCCGGGACACCTGAAGCGCGCTGACTCTACTAGCAGTGCGCATTCCGACGCAAGTGCGGGCTGATGCCCGCGCACCCGCGCCGGAAAATCTCAGGGTCTGATGAAAGCCAGTGGGTCAATGCTGACCGCAGGCTTCGAACTCGTCTCGGTATCGCATTTCGCGAAGTGTTTACTGAGCCAGGGATGTCCCTTGACGTCAGCCTTGCTCAGCGTTCCCTTGTTCTGATGTTCATGCTGTCCCCAAATAGGTCGCTTGCAGTATTGCAATGATGGAGG
>Ga0210394_10000789_pt1 | contig 58955 bp, 63 predicted proteins | sample IncBWC12MmetaG_FD_160121 | JGI IMG/M metagenome (GOLD analysis project Ga0210394, IMG submission 160121) | Forest soil microbial communities from Barre Woods Harvard Forest LTER site, Petersham, Massachusetts, United States - Inc-BW-C-12-M | ecosystem: Environmental > Terrestrial > Soil >...
TGAGCAGTTGAAGTTTGAAATCGAGATGATTGAGAAGGGAGGATACTACCCCTCTGTCCGGGAGCCTCGCCAGAATCCGGAAATCTTCCGCGACTCGATTACCTGCCTCAACGTAGGCCTCGAGGAAAAGGAGCATCCTTGCTCAAGTTGTATCTTGAGTGAGTTTGCGCCGCCCGAAGTGCGCAACTCGACCGATGACATCTGCCACAAGATCCCGCTCAACGAAAAGGGTGACACCGTCGAATCGCTCAAGGCTGAAGACGATCCAAAGAAACTCCAAACCACTGTCTTAGGCTGGTTGAAGAGAACCGTTACAAAACTTGAAGAAGAGGTCGCGGTAAAGAATTAGGCGTCGCGAGCCTTCGTGCCTCACGATGATCAGAGAACAATCGCAAAACAATACCTGCCGTTTTCGAAGTCGACCCGCGCTAAGCCTAGCCGCCTGACGCGCCGAAGTTTTCCATTGATCCAATACCGAGAGGCGTCTTGTGCGTCGGCTGATACAAACCGATGCTGCTGCCACTTGGTAAGCGCATTGTTGTGCTCGTACCCCACGGCTGCTTGCTGGGCTCAGTGAAGGCGACGTTTTTGGCCTTCAAGGATTTCATCAAGGAGGGCAAGTCATCACACATCAGATGGAGCGTCGCACCAAGCAACTCGTGCCCGGTATCCACGACTGGACTTGGAGCATTTTCGCTCAAAGGGTGCACCGCCAGTTCCGAAGGCGGCAGAGCGAATATGAGCCAGCCGCCCCCATCGTCGACAAAACGAAATCCAAGAACGTCGCGAAAGAATACGCGATCTGCTTCTGGGTCTCTGCTGTAAAGAACAATATGAGCGCCGTTAACCATGTGTATGCTCCTTGACGCAATTACTACGCGCCTCTTGAACGCGAGAAAAAGTCGCGCGCGTTGGGTTGTGTATCTCCGGGCCCCCGGCAGCCTTGTAGCCCAGGGCGCGCCGGTTTGTGGCGGGCCCTGGGCCTGTTTCCTCGGCGCCGTCTTCAGGCGGAGGGGGCCGTCTCGCAGCTACTTCCAGGCTCCCAGCAGACGCCGAAGCAAAATTAATTGCCCCACGTGATAGGAGTTATGGTCTGCCACAAGCAGCGCTTCGCGCAACAGCGTTTGCCCTTGCCCATAAGGGATGGGAGCAAAAAGATCGTTGGAAGGATCCTTTACCAGCTTTTCCATTTCGCCCAAGTCTCGTCGAAATGCCGCCACGCTGGCATCCCACGCTGCCGGGTTCGGAGGAGCATCGCTGTCGGGCCAATAGCCTTCCGGCCATTTCGGTGATTTATGCTTCGCGTTGCGGCTGAATTCCAGGATGTCCCACTGCGCCATTCGCAGATGTTCCAGAAGCCGCCACGGTGTGAACGGCACATCCCTTGCGCGCGCGCCGCGCAATTCTTCGGGAAGCCCATCGACTGCCTCGTCGAAATCCGCGTGTGCTCCGCGGCCACCTAGTAATTCAATCAAATGCTGTCGAAGAGCGGCGTCATGCCCGCCGTTCGGGGCCCTTTTAGGGGCACGCCGTTTCTTGGAAACACGCCGTTTCGATTTCATGTCCGCCCCGCAAGTTTCCGAGTGGCCAAGTTTACGAGAGGCCAGTTTTTCAGAAGTGTACCGCGATGCGCAAGTATGGCGTGTCGTTCTGGGGAGTGGAACCTGGGGGCCGGCACGTGCCTCTGGCGCGCGAGAATCGCGTCGTACGAAGTCGCACCCGCCGTGGTGGCGGCGACGAACAAGCTCCCGCAGCCTCTCGCAACACAGGGATCAAGCAAAGCGCTGTGCTTCACCCCAAAGCCGCGCTGCACACCACCTTCACCGGAGCCGCCGCCTTTAGCAGCCGCGAAGGGTCACCCTGAACAACCTGAACAACCCCTTAGACCTGTGAGGGGCGGTCAGGCCGGCGAACCCATCGACCGTCGCTGTTGAAAGCATTCGCGACAGTAGACGGGACGCCCCTGCGTGGGCTTAAACGGAACGGTCGTTTCTTTCCCACACTGTGAACAGGTCGTCTTCGTTTCGGCTCGTTGAAAGTTAGCTACCTGGCCGACGTTATCCGCACGTTTTGCTTTGCAGGACTTGCACCGCTTGGGTTCGTTTTTGAAACCCTTATCGGCGAAAAACATCTGTTCGCCGGCGGTAAATACAAATTCTGCACTGCACTCCGAGCACTTCAGGACCTTATCCCGGTACTCCATGTCTGGCTCCCACGACCCCACGCTGGATGCGAGGCCGGTAAGCAGCCGGGCCCAGACAGGCATATCCGGACGTATTCGTTTCCTGTGCGTCCAGAAAGCTCAACCGGGGCCCAACTGCCTACGATCCCTAGGGTCTATAATGCCTGGTCCTGCTTGCCTGATCGGCGGGCCAGATTAGCTTGCCTAATCCTGCTCGCGGCGCTGCTTCTTACGCAGACGCTTCCGGGAAAGAGCCTGCTTCGCACGGCGTTTTTCGCCGGGCTTCATATAAAAACTATGCTTCTTTATTTCTTTTATGATGTCTTCTTGTTGTACTTTGCGCTTGAAACGGCGTAAAGCGTTCTCCAAAGACTCGCCTTCCTGAATCACAACTTCTGCCACGCGAAGCTCACCTCCTTTCCGGGTATGAATATGGCTGTACAACCCGAGCCAGCGCTTGCTGAAAAAAGGTTACGCCCTGGGGGGTGCCATTTGTGGGCCTGTTCTAGCGGAGCGCGTCCCTTAAGTCAAGTAACTTTTTCTGCTGCCAGGGCCGCCGCAACGGTGACCCGGCTTGCTCGAACCGTTTTTAGGTCATCGCCCCGTTCTGAAAAAGACGCCCCGAAAACTTCCATCTGAATCTAACCCGCAACCCCAAAATAATTTGGCATCGCGAACCTTTCCTTATCCGTCTAATGGGCGCAGCTGCGATTTTCTCGCGCTGGAGTACAATGCGGCGCGGTACGCGACCGCAACTCACACCCAGAGGCCCCGACCCATGCCCCTTATGGGCGACGTTATCGGTATCCTTCTCGCCGGCGGACAAGGCGAGCGGCTTTGGCCGCTAACCCGCGACCGCGCGAAACCCGCCGTTCCTTTCGGCGGGGTCTACCGCATCATCGACGTCACGTTATCCAATTGTATCAATAGCGACCTGCGCCGTGTCTTCGTCCTTACGCAATACAAGGCGCTCAGCCTGAATCGCCACATTCGCGTGGGCTGGTCCTCTCTGATGGGACTCGGCGACTTCATTGAGATTTTGCCGCCGCAAATGCGTGTCTCGACGAGCTGGTATCTGGGCACCGCCGACGCCGTCTACCAGAATATTTATTCCATCGGTAGCGAGCGTTCCACCTACGCCATCGTTCTCTCCGGCGATCACATCTACAAAATGAATTACCGGAAGATGCTTCAGCAGCACGTCGATTCCGGCGCTCACGTCACGGTCGCCACCATCGAAGCCGATCCCGCCGAAGCGGCCCTTCGCTTCGGCATTATCGAGACGGACGCGCAGTGGCGCGTGCTCGGCTTTGAAGAAAAACCCGCGGAGCCCAAGCGCTCCGCGCACCGCCCGGAAAAAGTGAACGCCTCCATGGGCGTATACATCTTCAACACGCAATTGCTCATCCCGATCCTGATTTCCGACGCCGAAGATCCCGAATCCACACACGATTTCGGCCGCGATGTCCTTCCGCGCATCCTCTCGAAATATCGCGTCTACGCCTACAATTTCGAGGACGAAAACCGCAATGGCCCTCTCTACTGGCGCGACGTCGGCACCGTCGACGCCTACTACGAAGCCAACATGGACCTGGTTTCCGTCACGCCGATCTTCAACCTCTACGATAAGAGCTGGCCGCTGCGCACCTGGCAGCACCAATATCCCCCGGCGAAAACCGTTTTTGCCGATCCGGACCGCATGGGCGTGGCTGTCGACTCAATCGTCAGCGGCGGCTCCATCATTTCAGGAGGCCGTGTGAAGGGCTGCGTCGTCGGCCTCGATGTGCGTGTCAATAGCTTCTGCGAAGTCGAAAATTCCATCGTCTTCAATCACGTCAATATTGGCCGCCATTCCCGCATCCGCAACGCCATCATCGATCGCCACGTCGTTCTGCCCGAGCACACCGAAATCGGCTACGACCTCGAAGCCGACCGCAGCCGCTATCACGTTAGCGACAAAGGCGTCATCACGGTCGTCCGCGAAGAATCGATGCTCGAAGAACCCGAGTAACACTCGACGTTGTCATTCTGAGCGAAGCCTCCCGACCTGCTGACCCGAAAATCGTGTCTTCACGATTTCTGTCGGGATGCGAAGCCGAAGAATCTCTCCTCTCTGTGTGCTCCGAGTCTCCGTGTGCTCCGTGTAACTCCGAAGACTCTTCGGCTCCCCGCAGTGTCATCCCGACTGCCGGATTCCCACACTCGGGATCTGCTTTTCGCCTTTACGGGTGCCCCACCCTTCGTTTCTAAGGGTGGGTCCGACTTTGTAGCCCAGGTGTCGCGTCGCCTTTGGACGCGACACTTGGGGGCTTTTCGCCGATTTTGCGCATCGCGGCCCGAAGGTTAAAATGTCGCCTCACATTTTCCCGGAGGCGACATGCCCAGCAAGGCCAAGACAAAGGCCAAGACAAAGGCCAAAACGAAGGCCAGCAGAAAAGCCAGCCCGAATCGCAGCAAAGCGGCGAGCGCCAGCAAATCCAGCAGCGCCAAAACCCACAAGATCGCCGGCGTGATCGGCCGGCAGATCATCGATTCCCGCGGCAATCCTACCGTCGAAGCCGACGTAATCCTCGAAGATGGCACGCGCGGCCGCGCCGCCGTGCCCTCCGGCGCCTCCACCGGCGAACACGAAGCGCTCGAGCTGCGCGACGCCGATAAATCCCGCTATCTCGGCAAAGGAGTCCTCCACGCCGTCGAAAACATCAATGGCCCGATCGCCAAAGCCCTTGAGGGCATGGACGCCTCCGCCCAAGTCGCCCTCGATCACCGCATGATCGAGATCGACGGCACGCCGAACAAAGGCAAGCTTGGCGCCAACGCCATTCTTGCGGTCTCGATGGCCGCCGCTCGCGCCGCAGCGGCCGCCGAACGGCTCCCGCTCTACCGTTATCTCTCGCGCTTTTCCACCCAGCGTGACGCCACCACGCTTCCCGTGCCCATGATGAACATTCTCAACGGTGGCGCCCACGCCGATAATTCCGTCGACGTGCAGGAGTTCATGGTCATGCCCATCGGCGCGCCGAGCTTTTCCGAAGCGCTGCGCATGGGCGTCGAAGTCTTCCACCACCTGAAATCCGTGCTGCACAAGCGCGGCTATTCCACCGCTGTCGGCGACGAAGGCGGCTTCGCGCCCAATCTCAAATCCAATGAAGAAGCCATCGAGCTTGTCCTCGAAGCCATTCGCGCCGCGGGATACACCGCCGGCAAACAGATTGCGATCGCGCTCGATCCCGCTGCGAGCGAATTCTATTTGAGCGACACTGGTCGCTACGTCTTCCAGAAATCAGACCAGTCCTCGCGCACCTCGGAGGAGATGACCGCCTTCTGGGAAAACTGGGTCCGCCAATATCCCATCGTTTCCATCGAAGACGGCCTCGCCGAAGACGATTGGGACGGATGGAAGCACCTCACCGAAGTCCTGGGCAAGAAAATCCAGCTCGTCGGCGACGATCTTTTTGTCACCAACACCGTGCGCCTGAAGCGCGGCATCACCGAGCACGCCGGTAATTCCATTCTCATCAAGCTGAATCAGATCGGCACGGTTACCGAAACCATCGGAGCGATCGAGATGGCGCGCATCGGCAAATATTCCTCCATCGTTTCGCACCGCTCCGGCGAAACCGAAGATACTTTCATCGCTGATTTCGTCGTGGCCATGGGCACGGGGCAAATCAAGACCGGCTCCGCTTCCCGCACCGACCGCGTCGCCAAATACAATCAGCTGCTGCGCATCGAAGAAGAGCTCAGCTCCGCGGCCAAGTTCCCCGGCCGCTCTGCTTTGGCGCCCCGCACCTAGTCGCTGTCATTCTGAGCGAAGCGTCCCGACCTGCTTGCCCTGAAATCGTGCCTCACGATTTCAGTCGAGACGCGAAGTCGAAGAATCTCTCATCTCTGTGCGCTCAGTGTCTCGGTGTTATTCCTCGCCTTTGTAGCCCAGGGCGCCCCGCGACCGGCGCGAAAGCGCACAAGACAACAAAGTCGCGGGGGTCCTGGGGCAGTTCTCTGTATCTTTTGCTGTCATCACGAGGAGCGGCAGCGACGAGGGATCTGTTTTTGCTTTTTGGGTGAGTGTGGCACCGTCTCTCGTGGCTGCGCAGGGTTGTGCCCGTCCCCCAAGCCGTCATTCCGAGCGCGCCGTCGGGCACGCCGTTTGTGCCCGAACGTTCCTCCGGCGCGAGAGGAATCCCTCCCGCGCTTTTGCTCTTCGCGGGTGCCCATCCTTCGCGCCTTTCGCGAAGGGTGGGTCCTTTCCTTTGTAGCCCAGGGCGCCGCAATGCGTTTTTCGTTGCGGGCCCTGGGGCTTTTTCTTCGTTTCGGTGCCCGTGGCACAGCCACTCCTGGCTGTGCCCTGCAAAACCCGTCGCTCTAGGTTACCGCTCCTTCACCGGCTCCATGCCGCTCGCCTTGATCGCCGCCTTCGCCTTTTCCGACGCGAGAAAATCGAGCAGCTTCCTGGCCTCCTGATCCCGTGCGGCCAGCACCGCCTTCGATTCTTTCGACCCCGCGACCATCGCCGCCGAGAACACCGACACGTACTGAATCTCCTTCGGCAGCGTCCCCACAAACTCCGTCCCCGGAGCGTGCAGCAGCTCGCTCACCGGCTGCACCGCGATCTCCGCATCGCCTTTGGCGACGGCGGCCACGCCGGTGCTCGTCGTCTTCGAAGCCATTTCGTTCGCGATCCCGAGCTGCGGAAAAAGCTTCTTCACCATATAAATTCCTGTGGTGCTGCCCGGAAACGTGACCGACTTCGCCCGCAGCATCGTTTGCTTGAACGCCGCGACCGTGCTGATATCCGGCTTCGGCGCTCCGGCCCGCACCGCCATGCCCAGCGGCGTCTGGCCCAGGTTAACGTCCGAGCCCGCCACGATTCTTTTCTCCGCGATCAGGTCGTCGAGCCCCTCCCGCGACATGATCACCACGTCCGCTGGGAAACCTCGACGCAACTGCGCGCCAATCGTATCCGGCCCGCTTCCCTGCGAAGCTCCTCGCGTCACCGTCACCTTGATGCCTGTGGACTTCTCGAACTCCGGCTGCATCTCCTGAAACGCCGCCGCAAATCCGCCCGACGTGATCACGTTTAACTGCGCCCGACTTTGCTTTTGCGATCCAGCCTTCCCCTGCCCCTGCGCCCGCGCCCCCGTCACCACCAGCGCCGCCAGCGCCGCCGCCACCCCGACCAGCAAAACCAATCCAGTGGGTCCGCGCCCCTTATTCATGACTTCCTCCCGAACGAATGCGCCGAGTATACGCCCGAAGCGCTTGCGCCTTGCTGCCGCAGGCCGTCGCGGAGGCGGCGCCAGTCGCCGAAGCGAAAGTACTTGCCTCCTACTGCCTCGAATCGATAGCCTTTTGCGGGTTTCAAGATGACCGAAATCGAGCTTCCCCGGCAACTCGAGGAAATTCTCAAACGCGACGATCAGTTGCGGGGTTCAGTTCTTTTGTCGCTTGCTGATTTTGAGCCATGGCTTCGTCAGAGCGGCACGCCGTTTTTTCCAGAATATACAGAGCACGGACCAAAACACGTTCGCGAGGTACTGGCTACTGCATCCGCGATTATTCGGCAGGATGCCTGGCCCGTAATCACTGCCGCCGATGCCGCAACCCTGGTTTTGTCAATACTGTTACACGACAGTGGCATGCACCTCAGCGAGGACGGGTTTCTTTCACTAGTCAAGCCGGATTCAGCCCGTCCGACAATCAGCGGCCTTGGAGATCTGCCATGGCCTAGCCTCTGGGTCGATTTTCTCGACGAGGCGTCTCGTTTTGATGCCCGAAAATTAACCCGCCTGCTCGGGGATGCGGAACCTACTCGTGATCCTGGATTCTTGCCCGAGAAATGGACGCACCGAGACAAACTACTGATCGGAGAGTTTGTCCGTCGTCATCACGCTCGTCTGGCGCACGAAGTGGCTCTCTGGGGCGTGCCCACTTTGACCGGCAATCCACTCAAGCTGAAAGAGATCTCGCAAGAATTCGCTGACATCGCAGGACTAGTAGCGCGAAGCCACGGACGCGACATCCGGTCCTGCTTTCAATACCTGGACCGGTATGATTTACGCGAATACAAAGGAGTTCACGCCGTTTTCCTTATGTCCGTGGTTCGCGTTGCAGATTATCTTCAGATACACAGTGATCGGGCACCGGAGCAGATCCTCCGGGTTCGCAGCCTACGAAGCCCCATTTCGCAAGGGGAATGGAGCGCTCACGAAGCTATCCGCGATATTAGGACTACTCATGCAGACCCCGAGGCTGTCTTCGTCGATGCCTATCCAAGCGACGTGAAAACCTATCTCAAGCTTAAAACCCTGCTCGCCAGTATTCAGGAAGAACTGGACACCTCCTGGGCAACTCTTGGGGAGGTCTATGGGCGCTACGACGGCCTGAGGGCACTCGGTTTGAAGCTACGGAGAATGCGATCGAATCTCGACGACCTAGCCGCGTTCGCGGGATCCGTTCCTTACATCCCATGCAAAGCCGCATTCGAAGCCGCGGACGCCGACCTTCTCACGCTCATGATCAGGCCGTTGTATGGAAATCGCCCCGAAATCGGGGTAAGAGAATTGATTCAGAACGCGGTTGATGCGTGCAGAGAATTGCTGGACTACCTCCGGGGTCGTCCCGATCTCGAAGCAGCTGATCTCCCGATTCAGGATGCAGATGTGCTAGTTACCCTGGAAGGAGGGAGTCCCCCAAAACCAGCGTGGCTCACAGTATCAGATCGCGGTATTGGGATGACCTCAGAAATAGTACGTACCTACTTCTTACGAGCTGGAGCTTCATTCCGCCGGAGTGATGCTTGGAGAAAGCAGCACGAAGCCAAGCCAGGCAAGTCAAGGGTATTACGTTCGGGCCGGTTCGGCGTTGGAGTCCTCGCAGCATTTCTAATAGGCGAGGAACTCGAGATTTCGACCCGCCATATTAGCGCCAAACCCGAAGAGGGCCTCATGTTCAAGGCGCGAATAGATTCAGAGGCAATCGAATTGCTGCATTACAAGCGGCCTGTCGGGACAACGATCCGCATCAACATCTCCGACCCAAATATCTGGAGGGAGCTCGCACATCCAGGATACATCTGGCAGGGCAGTCAGTACCTCGATCGCAGTTGGGATTGGTATTGTTTGCCTCAACCCAAACTCATCCGAACCGTCAAGCTAGAGGACCCGGACCCGCAGAAGGAAGAAGTGTTGAAGCAGAAATTCTCGTTGCCGCTCCCAAAAGCTAGTCTAGCGCCAGGGTGGCACAGAATATCAGACTCTGATTATTCAGATATCCAATGGACGTACGAAAACTCGCCGCGTCTGACCTGCAACGGAATCCGTGTGATGGATCGGGTTGAACCATCCCCGTATAACTGGGACCGTTCCATCGAGCCACTATCGAGCTCTGAATCGGACCATTTGCTTTTGAATTGTCCGAATATTTCAGTGTTCGATCCCGACGGCCACCTGCCACTGCTCTTGCAACGAACGGGCCTCGCTGATTCGAAGTATCCTTTTCACTCGGCGCTCTTAGACGACGTCACTAAGGATTTCCTTGCATTTGTGCTTCTAAATGCCCCTGAAGGCCCTATGACTGATCCTAAAACCTCCACCTCGTACAGCCTCTGGTATAGCGGGTTTCTTTCCGGCCGGGCATTGTGGCTGCCGTTCTTCTCATTGGAACGTGGCACGTCGTTCACAGAGACGTGGAATCTCCAAGCGGCGCGATCAGACCGAGTGTTGGTGCAGCCTGACAGGCTGTCCGTTTTCGCCGAATTAACTGCATCCAAGCTCAATGTGCCAAGCACAGTTGTTGGCATCAAATGGGACTCGGGCGTTCAGAGCCAGCGAGCATGGTTCCGCTGCGCAATGGCGGGACATGGGGATTTTCTGTTCGGACCTATAAGCAGACTTACTCCAATCGGTGGCCGCATTCTACTGCGGGAGAAAACATATCGGGAATGGAAAAGGGGAATTGTAATCTCTAGATATTACTGGCGTCGGATTACGGAAGAATTTGCTCGCGACGGTTGGGTATTGTTACGCTCAGGTAAGTGTTCCGATCCTTGTTTGGATTATGCATCGATCGGACTAGATCGGGCTCAGGGCCAACTAGAGGGGCTCACCGAGCTCTTCTTGAGATCACAGCAACGCGAAGAGCTGCCGTCTTCACACATCGCGAAGATGTGGCAGAACCTATTAGGCGATCCAATTATTCCCTTCAGTGTGGCCGAGCGCCGAAGAAAATTTAAAATCGCATTCGAAACGCTAAAAGACTACATCGCCAAACATGAAAAGCTGAGGGAGAAATCGAAAAAGGCGAAGCGAGACACACCGGCCTGACGCTTCCAATCGTTGGAATAACTCTGAGGACCATCCCTTCATTCGAACAATCCTCTCGGCTCGCTATTCGAACGAGTTTTGAGCCGAGCTCCCCGCGGTATTCGAATAATCTATCTAGTAACTTAATAATTGACATAGTATCTAATTCTGGTAACATTGCATATGACTACCGTAAAAGAACCGCCTACAAGGCCCAAGCCTGCTTCTTTCTTAAAGTCCGTAATTTCCCAACTCAAACCGCAACGCCACTCAGAAGCGCCTGGCAGCAAGCCTTCTGACAAACTCGCCGATCCGACCAGGATCGGCGTCCTGAGCGACGAACCGGAGCGAAGGACCTCTCTTAACGCTTCCGCTTCGCGTTGCCAATTTACTTTCTCCGATGGGCGCCAGTGCCGAATGCAGCAGGCACATTTCTGCTCGCAGCATTCGCCTAAACAAAAACGCGGCGCCAAGCGCGTATCTGACGCATCTGCACTCGAAGCGCTCTGCGCCGACCTCACGACCACCACCAGCATCAATCGCGCTCTCGCCCAAACATTTCTCCTCATGGCCCAGGGGCGCATCTCCCGCAAAGACGCCGTCGCCTTCGGCTATCTCTCCCAACTCTTGCTGCAATCCGTCTCCGGAGTCCGCGCCGAATACGTCGCCGCCAACGGCTATCGCCAGTGGGAGAACAAATTAAAGACTTTTCTGATGCCGGATGCAGATTACGATCCTGAGCCCTCTCCTGGCGGCGACTCGGGCCCATTGGGCGGTGGAGGCGAGAACCTCGAGCAAAGACGTAATGGTGTTGTCGAGCGGCAAAAGGGCATGTCAATCAGGCCGCTTTTGCCGCATAAAGACGGTGAGAGAGGAATCCCTCCTAAGTCTTTGCCCGTTAACAAAGTCAAACGTGAGAGAAGGATCCCTCCGAGTGCTCCTCAAGAGCGTCCTCTCGCCGAGCGCATCATGGGCGAGCCCGACTACGCCGATATCTTGTCCCGTTCGCTGGATATGCTCGACCGCAAATACGACTTCACCCCGGAGGGTCGCTCCGAAGCCCAAAAGCTCGCGCTCGAAATCGAGCTCATGAAACCGGCTCCTGCTAAACCGGCGAAAGACTTCTTCGGCCAAACCGTCGATCTCATGCGCCGTTTCCGCGACGCCGAGGAACGCAACGCAGCAGATGATCCCGAGCCGTCATCACTTCCCCCCGAAGCTTTCCTGAACTACTACGGCCATCCCATCAAACCCGCCGTTCCTTACGACAGTGGCACAGCCACTCCTGCCTGTGCGTCTCCCAAACCGTCGATCCCGCGATCCGAACCGCCGACCATGCCTCTCGCCGCAGTCCCTGAGGCGCGGCGATCCTGCGCACCTTCAGCGAGCGGCCCGGCAGATTTTGTAGCGCCGCCTTCTAGGCAGCACCGGAAAACTCGTTCGCAGTCCAGCGCTCCCGGCTGCGCGCCACGTTCCGAACTCCCTTTGCCGCTTCCGATTTCCGCGACTACCGCTAAGCCCGATTCGGTCGACGGCCCCGACGCCGAACACCACGAAGGACACCGCACCGACTGGTACGCGCCGCCGTCATGGTCGAAAATCAGGCCGCCGGACCCATTTCCGAGCCGCAAAGAAAAACTTCAGCGCAAGCTTCGCGGCATGAGCAATTCTGCCTTCCGCCGCCTGCAGCACCGCAACTCTAGAGCCCTTTAAAATGAACACTTGCGCAAAAATAGGGGGGCCCCTCTGGGGCGCGCAAAAGTCTACCAACCGCGGCGAAACGTCTACCAACAGGATGAGCTTTCGCCGCACCAGCGAGTCGAGCTTTTGCGCGTTAAGAGAGTCGGGTACCCAAGCCTAGGCCGATCATTCTTTCTAGTCGCTACGGCGCGGCACAACCCGCCCGCCTCCGCGACGGCCTGCGGCAGCATGGTGCGATCTGGCGAAGGATTGGTTGCGGGTGCCCACCCTTCGTACCTAAGGGTGGGTTCCGTGCACGCCTTTGGCGCGTGCACCGAAAAGATGAGGAAACGGCTGCCGGGCTGAAGTCACCGGCGCTACATAAGGGCAAAAGCAGATCCCTCGGGTCCGCCCGAGGCGGACTCCTCGGGATGACAACTTTGGCGAGGTGGTGGCGCACAACCAGGAGTGGCTGCGCCACAGCAGGGGTGGGGCTAGAATGGCTCGCGTGAAAGCAATTGAGCAGATCGGAGGGTGAGATGGCGGGGATGCGATCTAATTTGAATCGGGTGATCGGGAGTGCGGCGGTGGCAGTTGCGCTGATCGTTGTTCTTTTTGCCCCGGCCACGCGCGCGCAGGGGCAAGCGCAGGGCACCGAGGCAGACGCCAAAGCGATGAAGCAGGTCTATGCCGAGTGGTATGAGGCTTTCAGCCGGCATGACGCGCACGCGGCGGCGATGACCTTCACCGAAGACGCCGATTTCACGAACATGCGCGGCGTTCACAACCACGGCCGCAAGGAGATCGAAGCGCACCTGGCGACGATCTTTGCGGGTGCACTTGGATCGGCGCGCCGCACGGATACCGTCAGGAACATCCGGTTTTTCTCGCCCGAGCTGGCCGAAGTGGACGCCGACACGGTGATCAGCGGGACCAAAGCGGCCGATGGGTCGGAGGTGCCTCCGCGCAAAGGGCTGATGGTGACGACCATGACGAAAAAGGATGGCCGCTGGTTCATCAGCGTGTTTCACGAAGTGGAGTTCCCGCCGGCGCAATAGAAAGGCCTACACAGAGGGCACAGAGGCACTGAGGTCACAGAGAGCGCAGGCGGCGGCAAAAAGCCCCGGGTCTCGGCAACGGTTTGATCGGGGAAGAGACTTACATAGCGATACAAAGGCAGGGAGAAAAACCGCACCCTTGACACCGACCCTTCGCAACTCAGTGCAAGAGGGTGCGGCACCCCGATTCGGCTTTGAGGTGGTGGATTCGGCAGGGCTGTACGAAGGTACAGTAGCCCCGCAAAACCCGGCGAACGTAATCTTGAATGATCCAAGGGGAACGATCCGACTTCTGTCCGTGAGGCGCGCTTGTTCTGCGAAAATTGTGGGCTGCAATTCCTCCCCGTGCAGTCGGTGTGCACCCGCTGTGGTGTGACCTGTACCCGCCATTGGTATCAACTGATGAGCCTCGTCACGCTGGGCGTCGCTGCCGCGTGCAACTCCGCCGTGGCTTTGGTGGTGTTGCCGCGCATGCTCGCGGCGCGTTCGCATCGGCTGGCAGTGCCTCATGAAGGGTTCGCCATGCGCGCGTGGCTATGGACGGACCTGAAAGCCGCTGTTTACGGCTGGATTCCGCTGGCGCTGGCGCTTCTGGCCTGGGACTATTTCGTGCGGCAAGACGTCGCGCCTGTGATGAGCGAAAAGATCAAAGGCTGGCTCGTTCGCGGGCTGCTGATTGTCGCCTGGGTTCCAGGTGTGGCGCCGCTGGTGCCGCATTGGCTTCGGCCTCCCGCGGCGCTCATGGTGAGCGTGGCGAAGCTGCCCCGGCTTCCGGCGATGGGAGCTGCTTCCGGTTTCATGTGGCTTTTGCCCTGGGCCATGGTGGCGCTTGCCGCCGCGATACTTTGCATCAACGCGCAGACGCGCGATTCGCTGCTGGGTCACGGCCGCATTCTGAGCGGCATCAGCCTGGCGGTTCTGGTCACCGTGCTGATGCTGACGTTGCTGAGCCTTTCCGCGTAGCTTCGGCACGGGATCTATGCAGCGCCGCATCGAGATTGTGTATAGAGCCCGCGGAACAGTCTGTGGAGTCCCCGCATCCCCTTCCGCCTCGTAAATGCGTCCTATCGAAATTCTGCACTGGCACTCCGCCAAATCGCCGTGTTAGGCTGAGTTAATGGCAGTCGCCCAGCTTTTGCCGACTGCGGCTGTTGTATCAGCGAGCGCGCAGCGGACTTCTGCGTGCATGAAGGTGAGAACACGATGAATCCCAAGCGAAATCGAGCCCTCCTGATTTTCGCGGCCCTCTGCGTCACGGCTGTGTTCGGCGCTTTGTACGGCCCCTCGCTGCGAGCCACTCCGGCCGACACCTCCGTGCTGCAAGAGCACATCAAGAATCTGACCAACGTGCTGTCGGTTGTTCAGCAGAACTACGCGATTCCGGTCGATACCGACCGCGCGCTTTACGAGGGCGCCATCCCGGGGATGCTGCGCGTGCTCGATCCGCATTCCACCTTCTTTGATCCGCGTCAATTCGCGCTGATTCGCGAAGGGCAGCGCGGAAAGTACTACGGCGTGGGCATGACGATCGGTGTGCGCGAGAATCATACGGTAGTGCTGGCGCCGATGGTCGGCTCGCCGGCGTCGAAGGCGGGTATTCGTCCGGGCGACCTGATCAACACTATCGACGGGAAGCCAGCCGAGGGTCTGAGCACTTCCGAAGTGGCCGATCTGCTCAAGGGGCCCAAGGGAACGACGGTACACGTGACGATGTTGCGCGAAGGTGAGAGCGCTCCTGTCACTTTCGCTCTTACGCGCGACGAGATTCCGCGGCACGCCGTCGACGTTTCGTTCCTGGTGCGGCCCGAGATTGGGTACATCCGACTGACCGGCTTCGAGAGTGAAGACGCGGATACCGACGTCGCGGCGGCGCTGAAGCAACTGGACGTCAGCAAGCTCGACGGCCTGATCCTGGATCTGCGCGGAAATCCGGGCGGCTTGCTGGACAAAGCCGTGGCGATCGCGGACATGTTCCTCGACAAGAATCAGCTCATCGTTTCGCACCACGGGCGCGCATCGCAGGAACGGCGCTACTACGCCGTGCACGGAAATCGCGGCGTGCAGGTGCCGCTGGTCGTGCTGGTGAACGGCGGCTCGGCGTCGGCTTCGGAGATTCTCTCCGGCGCGATTCAGGATCACGACCGCGGGATCGTCGTGGGCGAGCAAACTTTCGGGAAGGGGCTGGTGCAATCGGTGACACCGCTCAGCGAGAACACCGGCCTGGCGCTCACGACGGCGCGCTACTACACGCCCAGCGGGCGGCTGATCCAGCGCGATTATAAAGACGTCTCGCTTTACGACTATCTCTACAATCACAAGAATCCGCGTCCGAATGAAGTGAAACTGACCGACAGCGGCCGGCAAGTGTACGGAGGCGATGGCATTACTCCCGACGTTCAGGCCGCCGCGCCCAAGCCCAACGATTTTCAGGAATCGCTGCTGCGCCGCGACGTTTTCTTTCCCTTTGAGGGCAGCGTGGGCAATTTCACGACGTACTTCCTGGGAACGAAGCCTCAGGTGACTAAAGAGTTTGAGGTAAGCGATCCGGTGCTGGCGGTGTTCCGCGGATATCTGGATAAGCAAAATATTCACTACACCGAAGCGGACATTACGGCTAACGCGGACTGGATCAAGCGCGAGATCAAGAAGGAAGTATTTATCTCTATGTACGGCCTGCCCACGGGGGACGAAGTCGACCTCCAGAACGATCCCGAGGTCTTGAAGGCAATTGAGTCGCTTCCGCAAGCGCGATCACTCTATGACAACGCGCGACGCGTGTTGGCGCAGCGAGTGACGGCGCCGTTTGCGCAGCCGTGAGACTTTTTAAGCGATAAAAGCCGCGTGATTCGCACGCGCTTTTATCGCGCGACAACCTCAGCAAGCCTTGCTAATGGCGGTCGAGAAAAAAGGCTTGACACGATCTCTGCGAGAGTGATATTTCGGCACACGTAAGCACGGTGGCGAGCAGGTGTTTGACGCGCCGTTTCGACGAACCGACGGGTTGTCAAGGCAGTCGGAAGGATAACAGCTTCAGATTGACGGTTCGCAAAGTTTACTCAGCAACACCCCACCCACCCCGGGAGGTGGAAACTCTCAGTTTTCACCTCCCTTTTTTTATTGAGGCGAGGGCCTCCCCTATTGGCTAAAGCCGCTCTTATTTTCACGGTCTAGTCTCGCGGCTATGAATACGCTGCGCTCACCATAAAAAGACGCGACAACCAAATCAAATTGGCTGTAGGAGTTTCCTTATCGCGTGAAAAAACCGCACCCTTGAAACCGAAGGGTGCGGCACCCAGCAAGCCCGATTCGTCTCTCGCTTCTCAGGGCAAGAGGGTGCGGCACCCAAAACTGGCACGGAAGCTACGCTCAGGAGCCTTTTTTCAGTTCGGCGAGGACGAGCTTGGCGACTTCGCGCAGGGTCTCGAAAACACCTTTGCCTTCGACGGCGACGGCTTCAACGACAGGCTCGCCTTTCAGCCGCAGGCTTTTGCAAAGAGCATCGTGAGCCATCACATTCGGGAGATCACGTTTGTTGAGCTGCAAAACGTAGGGAATGCTGCTGAATTCGAGCTTGTGCTCCTTGAGGTGTTCTTTCAAATTCTCGAGCGTTTCGAGGTTGGCGTCGAGGCGCTCTTCCTGCGAGTCAGCGACGAAAACCACGCCATCCGCGCCCTTCAGAATAAGTTTGCGGCTTGCTTCATAGAAGACCTGGCCGGGAACCGTGTAGAGGTGCAGACGAGTTTTGAAACCTCGAACGCTGCCGAGATCGAGCGGGAGAAAATCAAAAAAAAGTGTGCGGTCGGTTTCTGTAGCCAGCGAAATCATCTTGCCTTTCATGCCCGTCCCGGTGTTGTCGTAAATCCATTGCAAATTGGCGGTTTTCCCGCCTAAGCCGGGACCGTAATACACAAGCTTGCAATTGATTTCGCGTGCGGGAAAGTTGATGAAAGGCACAGTGCCCCGGGCCGACCGGGAGTGTATTTATAACATAGCGAGCAGGTGAGGCCAAAGGGCGCTGGCAGTTGGGCGTAGTCAATTGCCAACGAACCGCACAGAAAATCTACGAGGACGGAGCAAGTTGTGCTTTTACAGATAGATAGGTGCCGATTAATTGGCAGCGCACCGCGCTCCTCCCGTGGCCTGATTGACGGGCTTTGGAAAGCTATGCTAAAACATGGCCAAATGCGCCACCCCAGAAAATCCAAGAAAAGTGGAAAAACGAAGCGGGTCAGTGCCCCGTCTCAAGCCAGATTTCTGAAAAAAAAGGAATTAAAGCCGAAAGATGCGCCCCGGGCATTGATCGATCCGGCCGTCGAACAGCAAATGAAGACGTTCGAGGAAGGCGTACAGAATTTTCAGCAGCAAAAGTATGCTAAGGCTAAGCCCCTGTTTGAAAAGGTACTTAGCGGCCCCGGTAAGGACCTTGCGGACCGGGCACGAGTGCACCTGCGTATCGTTGAGCAACGCATGCAGCGTTCCGAGAGTGTCGTCCCACGTACGCCCGAAGAGCATTACCAACAAGGCGTAGCGATGATGAACATGGGGCGCTGGGACGAAGCCCGAGAGCATTTACTGCGCGCGCGGAAGTTGGCCCCCAAAGCCGACTACGTCATCTACGCTATGGCGGCTCTTGATTGCCTTACGGGCGAGGCCGAGTCGGCAATGGAAAACCTGAAGCTGGCCATACAGCTTCGCCCTGAAAATCGTTATCACGCGCGTAACGATGAAGACTTCGCCTTTCTCCAAGAAGACCCTAGATTTACGGAACTCCTTTACCCGGATCGCGACGGCTCAGGAACGTAACGGCGTCCGGCACGTGAACCGTTCAAAACCTCATCGCGTTCGGCCGATGCGGATAGTCGCCATCGGCGGCGGAACCGGGCTTTCCACGCTGTTGCGCGGATTGAAAACCCATGTTGCTCCGCGCCAGCGACGGAATTCTCAGCACCCCATAAGCGATCTTGCGGCGATTGTGACCGTCATGGATGACGGCGGCAGTTCGGGACGTTTGCGGCGCGAATATAGCGTGCTGCCCCCCGGCGACCTTCGCAATTGCATGGTCGCGTTGTCAGAAGACGAAGCCTTGCTCAGCCGGCTTTTTCAATATCGTTTCCAATCCGGCGTTGGCCTGCGAGGCCACAGCTTCGGCAATCTTTTTCTTACGGCGTTGAGTCACATTACTGGAGACTTCACGCACGCTGTGCGCGTCACCAGTGAAGTGCTGGCGATTCGGGGACGAATCTTTCCGGCGACCAATCAGCTCGTTTCGCTGGAAGCAGCCCTCGAAAACGGCAAAGTGATCGCCGGCGAAACCCACATCGGGCATACGCGCGTACGAATCCGTCGCGTTCGCCTAGTTCCCAGGAAAGTGAAGCCTCTGCCTGAAGTCCTGGAGGCAATCTCCACGGCCGACCTGATTCTGCTCGGCCCCGGATCGCTTTTCACGAGCGTTATTCCCAATCTGTTGGTGTCCGGCGTCACCGACGCTATCGAGAAAGCCAAAGCCAAACGAGTTTACATCGCCAATCTGATGACCCAACCGGGCGAAACTCTCGGTTACACGCTCGTGGATCACGTGCGCGCCATACATCGGCACACGGGCAAAAAGATTGTCGATTATGTGGTGATTAACGATCATCCGCTCGCGCCGGAAGTGTTACGGCGCTACAAATCCGAGGGCGCAGAGCCAGTGGCAGTTGACGCCACCGAACTACAGCGCATGGGGCTCCAATGCATCTTCGACAATCTGCTAGAGGTTCACGACGTGGTGCGCCACAATTCCAACCGACTCGCCTCGCTTCTGCTGAGAGAATTTGTAGAAAAATAAATTTCGACGCTTAATTTGAGCCGAATGGACGGAGCAGGTGTGGAACCACGCGTTCGACGATAAGCCACAGGCCGACCAGCGCAAATACGATACCCGCCGAAATACCTGCATAGCGAGAGGCGTTCTGTGCCAAGCCGGCACGGACCCGATTTCCAACGATGATTCCAAAGTACGCAAGTAAGAGCGTTTGACACACAATCGTAATTATTACAGCAGGGATCGACAGGTCTGAGACGCCCAGCGGGAATCCTATAGCCAGTTCGTCTGTCGATATGGCCAGTCCGGCCGGGAGGAACGATCGCAACGAACTGAAGGAGATGTGTTCCACTTCTTTTTCGCCGCGAAGGGCTTCCCGGACTGAATGAATACCAAGGCCTATAAGTATGATTCCCCCGGTCACAACGGCGGCAGTTTCAAAGCGCCGGCTGACAAGCCGGGCCAGGCCGATTCCGAAAAGAGGCATGACGCCTTCGAAAGCGGAGAAGATCAAAGCCGGCCGCCAAGGGCGAAAACCTCGCAGGCCGAGTGCGATTGCCAGCGCCAATGTATCCAAGCCCAGCGGAAATACGAAGGCGGCTATTTTCCAAGACATTCGATCGAAGCCTCCGTCGGCAGTTTCGCAGATTTCCGCCCACTGAGTCGCTAACCGCGGGGCGGTCGTAAAGCGCTCGTTCGGGTCCGGGGTGGAGCCTTGCGCCAGCGCGTGCGTCTCCGTATACTGCGCTTCTCCGCGCCGACGACGCCAAAGCCCCTTGGTCTCTCCCCGCGCGGCAAAAAATCTTTTCGGGAGCGTAGCTCCTGGAGTGGGTCGCGCATCATTATTCCAGGAGAAGCCAGAATGTCCACGCCCACCCTTTCGCCTCACGATGAAATGAACGTCTACGCTTCGGCGGAAGCGCGCTTTGAAATTGCCGCCAAGAGGTTGGGACTTGAAGATGGCGTGTACCGCTTCATGCGCTATCCCAACAAAGAGATCACAGTCTACATTCCGGTCACTCTCGACAACGGACAGCTTGAGGTTTTCATAGGGTATCGGGTGCATCATTCATTGGTGCGGGGTCCATGCAAGGGCGGCATCCGCTTTGCGCCCAACGTCACACTCGACGAAATTCGAGCCCTTGCCAGTGAAATGACCTGGAAATGCGCTGTAGTAAATATTCCGTTTGGGGGCGCCAAGGGCGGGATTATCTGCGACCCTACCAAGCTTTCGCGCGGAGAACAGGAGCGCATTACCCGGCGTTACACAGCCGAGCTGAGCGAATGGTTTGGCCCAGAACGCGACGTGCCGGCGCCAGATCTGGGCACCAATGAGCAGACTATGGCTTGGATCATGGATACGTATTCGATGCACGTCCGGCGCACTACTACGGCCGTCGTGACTGGAAAGCCCGTCGAAATGGGCGGATCGCAAGGCCGCCATGCCGCGACAGGCCGGGGCCTGCTGATCACGTGCGATAAGGCAGTGGCCAAACTTGGAATGCGGCGCAGCGAAACGCGCGTGGTGGTGCAGGGCTTTGGCAACGTAGGCTCAGCCGCGGCTTCCCTGATGCATGCGGCTGGTTACAAAATCGTGGGGCTGGCCGATATTCATGGCGGTCTCTACAACGAGAAGGGCTTTGACGTCCCTGCGGTAGAGGAGTGGGTCTTACGCCAGCGTAAGCCTCTTCCTGATTTTCCCGGAGGGGGAGTTCGCATGACTGCACAAGAGGTGCTCTTTCAACCTTGTGACGCGCTCGTTCCCGCAGCCGTGGAGAATCAAATCACCAGCGAAAATGCGCACCGAATCCAGGCCCGCATCCTTTGCGAAGGCGCCAACGGCCCGACTACCGCGTACGCCGATGAGATAATCGATGCCAAGGGTATCTTTGTGGTGCCAGACATTCTGGCCAACGCCGGGGGCGTCACGGTCAGTTATTTCGAATGGGTGCAGGACCGTCAGGGTTTTTTTTGGCGGGAAAACATCGTGAACGAACTGCTGAAAGATGTCATGGAGCACAGCTTCGACGAAGTGGTACGCTACTCTGAGGCACACGGCGTGAATAATCGCATCGCCGCATATATGCTGGCCATCGATCGGGTCGCGTTTGTGCTGAAACTGCGCGGTATTTACGCTTAGGCTGGATTGATGCTGCCCGAAGCGATCATTCCCGGGAACGCCAAGACCGAAGACGCGCATCGGCGGGAAATCTGCACGGCCGGACGCTGGATTCACGCGCGCCATTTCGCGCCTGCCACCGACGGCAATATCTCGGTGCGTCTCAAGGCATCGCGCGTTCTGACGACTCCAACCTGCCTTAGCAAGGGGATGATGACTCCGGACGATCTCGTCATTACGGACATGGAGGGGAGACCTCTTTCCGGGTCGCGCCCGCCATCCACGGAACTTGCCATGCACCTGTTGATCTATCGCCTTCGACCGGATGTGCACGCGATATGTCATGCGCATCCGCCCATAGCGACGGGATTTGCAGCCGCGGGCGTGGCGCTGGATAAAGCCATCCTGAGCGAAGCTGTATTTTCCCTGGGCGGCGTGCCTCTGGCTCCTTATGGGACGCCGGGCACTACGGAATTGTGCGATTCTATCGAACCGCTGCTGCGGAATTACGACTCGATTCTATTGGCCAACCACGGCGTGGTGACTTACGGGCCCGACCTGCTTACCGCTTTTTTTCGAATGGAGACGGTGGAGCATTTTGCGCAGGTGTCGCTCGTGACGCAGCTGCTTGGAAAGCAAACTGTGCTTTCGGCCGCCGATGTGGACAAGCTCGTGGCCGCGCGTGAGCGTTACGGCAAGGCTCGTTCCGACTCGAACTACGAAGCGCCGATAGCTGTCGAGGGCGAGGCTTCGGGCGGCAAAGCACGGCGGCGGGCAAAGCAGCTTCAGCGCAGCTGAGCGGGTCAGAGAGATTGCAGGTTATCCACAACAAAGGAAAGGGGTAATCCACTTACGGCTTCCAAGGAAACCTACCAGGCGGGCGCGAGATTTTAACGAATAAGGACGAAATCTTACCGAACTTCAAGCTTCAGATCACTTTTTGCTCCCCTGCCGCGATAGTCGCGTGTATAGTGCTCCCTTTATTCAAGCCCATTTAAGCGGCGAGAGCGCAACCACTTGAGGCTAGCTTTTGCCGATGGGGGACAATCCAGACCCTTGACCAGCTCCACTGCGCACACAAGCCGACCGGAATCCAAACGCAACCATTGGTTGTTCAGCGTCGATCCGCACAATTATCACTGGGATACTTTGTTTGTTAAAGGCAAAGAGATGTGGCGAGGAGCGGGTTCGCGGCCCGATGCTTTGAGGCAGCTCAAGCAGGTGCGTCGCGGCGACCGCGTGCTTTGTTATCACGCCGCGCCGGAGCGCTCACTTTACGCGCTGGCGGAGGTGACGCGCGATCCGTATCCGGATCCGCAAGATCCGGAAGAGAAGAATCAGGTGGCGGACCTGCGCGCGCTCGAGCGTCTGCCGCGTCAGGTGAGCCTCGTGGAACTGCGCGCCAATCCAGCGTTGCGGAAAATGAAGTTCCTGAAGAATGTTCGATTGATTATTTCCCCGGTATCGGACGAAGAGTATCAGGACATATTGCGCATGGCCGGAATCGTCGCTTCTCCCGGCCTGCCCCTTCCCTAGTTTTCCAGCCGCAGGTCGAGTATGCCTGAATTGCCCGAGGTCGAAACGATTGTGCGAGGGCTGCGAACGGTGTTGCCCGGCCGCACAATCATATCGGTGCGCCTGGGTAAAACCGATTTCATAGAGGACCCCGTCGCGTTGGCCGAACTGCTTCCAGGACGGCGTATCGAAACGGTCGAGCGGCTTGGGAAATTCATCCGCCTGCCACTGAGTGCCGGCCCGGGGGCGAAGAGCGCAGCGCAGAAGCTTAACCTGATCGTGCATCTGGGAATGACGGGATGGCTGGGCGTGCGGCGGCCGGACGATCCCGTTGCGCCGCACACGCATGTCTTCTTCGAACTGGAAGACGGACGCGAGTTGCGCTACACGGATATTCGCCGGTTCGGGCAAATGCGGCTCGTCGGAGGCGACCAGATCGACGCTTTCAGGGATAGCCTTGGACACGAGCCGCTGGAAATTTCTGTCGAAGATTTTGCCGGGCGCCTCGCGGGCCGGCGCGCGCGAATCAAGGCTTTACTGCTTGACCAAAGCGTGTTTCGCGGAATTGGCAACATTTATGCCGACGAGAGTTTATGGCAGGCGCGCATTCACCCGGCGCGGCTGGCGGCGCAGCTGAAGCCGGCCGAACTCGTGGGGCTACGGAAAGCAATCCGGAGTGTGCTGCAGCATGCGATTTTGGACCGCGGTTCTTCGATTTCGAATTTTGTAGATGCGGAGGGCCAGCCGGGAGAATACCAACGCAGGCACCGGGTCTATGGCCGCGAAGGAAAGCCGTGTTTTCGCTGCGGGACGAAGATTCAGCGCGCCATCGTTGCTGGACGCAGCAGCTATTTTTGTCCGAGATGCCAGCGGGCGCCGAGAAGAGCGCGGAGCATTAGAGGTTAATCAGCAACAATTTCGAGACCGAAAGTGTGCATTCCCCCAAAATCGAAGAGTGATCCTTCGACTCGCGTCCCGACCGGAAATCGTAAAGACACGATTTCCGGTGGAGAGCACTCGGGACGCTCCGCTCAGGATGACAACGTGCGTAATGGCCGAGATCGGTGTCTCACGGATTATCTCCGAAGTAGCACAGGAGAAGAATGCGGGTGGTGATTCAGCGAGTTCGACGCGCGCGCGTGAGTGTTGATGAACGCGTGGTGGGAGAGATCGGCGCCGGAGTTCTGGTTCTGCTGGGTGTTGGCAAGGGCGATGCGAGCGAGTCGGCGAAGTATCTGGCGGAAAAGACGACGAGCTTGAGAATTTTTGATGACGCCGACGGAAAGATGAACGTTTCGTTACTTGAGAGTGGTGGGGCGGCACTGGTGGTTTCGCAATTCACACTCTATGGCGACGTGCGACGGGGCCGGAGGCCTGGATTCGACCGCGCGGCGGCGCCGGCGGAAGCAAAACGGCTCTATCAAGAATACGTTGCCGTCCTGAAGGCTTTAGGCGTACCTGTTCAGACCGGCGTTTTCCAAGCGCATATGATTGTGGAGCTGGAGAATGACGGGCCGGTCACCATCCTGGTGGATTCGGAAAAGGCATTTTGAATCTCCCACAGACGCATTTTCACTAACGACAACTTTTCTAATCTTTTTTTTGGACACGATCTAGTCGCTGTACGATATAATCGTGTGCATGAGCCGAGCCACGAGCACTGCAGAATACCAGGCACTTGCGCAGTTCCGATTTCTGATCCGGCGTTATTTAAATAACAGCGAGAAGGCGGCGCGGTCAGTGGACCTCGAACCGCAGCAGTATATGGGCATGCTGGCTTTGCGCGGCTTGCCTGCAGACGAGGAGCCGACCATTCGCAGCCTGGCCGAACGGCTGCAAATCCAGCACCACAGCGCCGTGGAGTTGGTAGACCGCATGGAGAAGCGGGGGCTTTTCCGCCGCGAACGGTCCACGAAAGACCGCCGCCAGGTGCACGTGTTCGTGACTCCACGGGGAGAAAAGCTGTTGAGCCGGCTCGTACGGCACCGGATTGCGGAGTTGCGCGTGAGCGCACCCGAATTGGCGCACGCGCTGCAAGCGGTGCTCGCGGCGGCTCGCGAACCGAGCTCTGGATCAAGGCGCAGTGCGCGCACGGAAGCCGGTAAGCGGCAAAAGCAGATGCCATCCTCGTGAATTCTTCGTTGAACTAGCGGCCTCCAGCCAAAAAGAGGAAATATCCGTTGAATGATATTGATGTACGCGCGATACGCGCGGGCGCCATGGCACTGCAACCAAAGCCGGGCTACCGGTTGGGCTTTGTATCTATTGCGGCTGCGGTCATCGGATTCACCGCGGGCCTGATCGCATTCGTCCTGTACAACCTGATCGGCCTTTTCACCAACCTGGCCTTCTATCATGAATGGTCTTTTCATTTCCGAAGCCCGGAAGGGAATCACCTGGGCCCCTGGGTGATCGTTATGCCTGTAGTCGGCGGGCTGATCGTTGGCGTGATGGCGAAATATGGTTCGGACAAGATCAAAGGCCATGGCATTCCGGAAGCGATGGAGGCGGTGCTGAAATCCAACAGCCGCATCGAGGCAAAGGTGGCGATCCTGAAACCGCTTTCGGCCGCGATTGCCATCGGCACCGGCGGACCGTTTGGCGCTGAGGGGCCGATCATTCAGACGGGCGGCGCGGTTGGTTCGCTGGTGGGTCAACTCCTATCGACGACGGCTGTGGAGCGCAAGGTGCTGCTGGCGTGCGGGGCCGGCGCGGGCATGGCGGCGACATTTAATACACCGATTGCCGGAGTCATTCTGGCGATCGAGCTTCTGCTCTTCGAATTTCGGGCGCGATCGTTTATTCCGTTGGTGATTGCGACGACGCTGGCGACGAGCGTGCATCTCATGCTGCTCGGGCGCGGGGCGATGTTCCATATGCTGCCGACGGATTTTTCTATTCCGGGCGGGCTGCCTTACTACCTGCTTTTGGGCGTGGTCTGCGGCTTTGCGGCGGTGGGATTCACGAAGCTTCTCTATCTGGTCGAGGACCAGTTTGATCGTTTGCCGGTAGATGAATTCTGGCATCCGGCGATTGGGGCCCTGGGGCTGGGCATCATTGGATACTTCGTGCCGCGCGTGCTGGGCGTCGGTTACGACACCATATCCGACATTCTGAACAACAATCTGGCTTGGAAGCTGCTGCTTTTGATCGCGATCTTCAAGTCGTTGGCGCTGGTGATCTCGTTGGGATCGGGAACATCGGGCGGGTTGCTGGCACCGATGTTCATGGCCAGCGCGGCGCTGGGCGGAGTGTTTGCATTGGGTATCGATTATGTCGTGCCGGGCGCGGGTCTGGCTCCGGGGGCGTTTGCGCTGGTGGCAATGGGGGCAGTATTCGGAGCAGCATCACGAGCGACGTTTGCGTTCATCGTATTTGCGTTTGAGCTGACGCGGGACTACAACTCCGTGCTGCCGTTGATGCTGGTGTGCGTGATCGCGGACGCGATTGCCATGCGGTTCCTGCCGAATTCGATCATGACGGAGAAACTGGCGCGCCGCGGGCTGGAGATACACTCCGAGTACGAGACCAATGTCATGAAGCAGATCAAGGTCGGCGAGATCATGGCGGAAGGCGTGGTCACGGTGAGTCCTGAGGAAACGGTGCGAGCGGTGGCGGATCGGATGGCTTCGGGGGATCCGCAATTCATGCGGCACCGGGCGATGCCGATTGTCAATCAGGACGGCCGGCTGGTGGGCATCGTCACGCAAGGCGATATCTTGCGCGGGCTGGAGGAGAATCCGGCGGGAGACCTGCCTGCGATCGAAGTCGGTTCGCGATCTTTAATCGTGGCTCATTCGGACGAAAGCGCGTTCGATGCGCTGACAAAGATGCTCATGAATAATGTGGGGCGGTTGCCGGTGGTGGATCGCCAAAATGCGGAGAAGATGGTGGGATATATCAACCGAGCCGGAGTGATGGCGTGCTGGGGCCACCACTTGCATCAGGAATCGTGGCGCGAGGCGGGGTGGCTGCACAGGCTACGAAGAGACAGGATGCCGCTCGGCGTGCCGCGAACGATCGAGGGCAACGTCGTGGGCGTCGGAGATGGGCATTTGAAAGTCCGAGTTGAAAATGCCATCGAAGATTTAGCCGTGGATTTTGCGATGGTCGGGATAAGGCCCGGAGACCATGTGCGAGTGAGTTTTCAGGAACTGGACGGCCGGCGGGTGGCGCAACGGGTGGAGGAATTGGCTAGGCGGCAATAGAGGCTCCCGAAAAAGCGAAAAGCAGATCCCTCGGCGGTCCGCGAAGCGGACTCGCTCCAGACGACGGCGCATATTACGAAGGCAAGAAGGATCCCGGAGAGGTTCGCCGGAAGGCTTCGGCGGCAAAATGCGCGCTTCGACTTCGCGTCCCGACGGAAATCGTCAGGACACGATTTCCGGAAGCAAAAGCTCGGGACGCTGCGCTCAGAATGACAACGGGACTGAATGTTGCAGGAATTTTTCTTCAGTGGCTAAAGCCACTCTGATTTCGGTCGGCATGTCGCCGCTAAAGCGGCGACCCCCTAAAAGGCGCAGGTGGTCACGCCACCTGCAGTTTTCATTACGGAGAGGCTCCAAGCTTTTTATTGCTCAGACCGACTGACTTCCGCCACTTGAGCTCGCTCCAGAACGTCAATGCGGCAACAGAGGCGAAACCTATCGTGTATGCACAGACCGCAGCATCATCTTGGGGCGTACGACGGCCAATGTTCATTCGTTCCAAACTTCTTCGAAATACAAAAAGGGGCCCCAGCGATGAAACTACGACTACAAGGTAAGCAAGGCCGAAAGCGAACTTGTTTCTCGCTTTCCGATAAGAGCGCGTCCACCAAAAGAACCAAAACGACACACCCGAGCCCCAACTTCCCAGTATCAGTCCCAGCGAGATCGCTATCGAGGTAAGGTTCAATCCTAGCCTCCGCATCGGGTTCTGAGTTCAGAACCCGCCGCCGCCACCGCCGCCGAAGCCGCCTCCGACACTGCCCATGACGCCGAAGCCCGAAGTGGACGAATTGCCCGAGCTTCTGGGCGCGGAAGCCATGACCTGGCCGGTACGCGCGGTCATTTGATCGAGGCTGTACACAAAACCGACGGGGTGAAAGACCGCGGTGCCGGTGGTTTGATACCAGGATGGCTGCTGAAGCATTCCGTCGAACGCGCCGACCCATTTTTTCTCTACGCCAAGCGCCATGGCGAAGGGCAGGTACTTCTCGAAATTTGCCGGGGACTGAGGAGTGCGCGCCAGGTGATCGGCTTCGACATGGCTCAGGAAGTTCTCGAATCCCAGGGTGTCATGAAGGGCGCGGACACCATCCACGGTCCGAGTGGGCATGAACCATCCGAATCCGGCGACGATCAAGCCGGTCAGAACGGCGGCGACATTAAAAGACTGCGCTTGAACTCCGGTATGCTGCGTCAGGTATTGGCCGAAGAGATAGAGCAAGGCTGCTACGACGCCCGCAGCGAGTAGATATGCCTGGCGAACTATGTCCGGCCGATATGAGAAATATCCATGCTGCACCAGGGACTCAAAAATGGCCCTGCGAATTCCGGGCAGATTTTTGTAGAAGCGGTTTTGCAATTCGGAAAGCGCGACATCCTCTCGCACGCCGACACCCGCCACGGGCAGGGGCTCGAAAATTCCGCTCAGCATGAGCAATTCGTGGGATTTTATGCCCTTCCACTCGGCCGGCTTCTTATTGAGGTGAAAAACGTATTCCTTATTTGAGTACAAGCCCATCAAGTGCGAGCTCTCTTTCTCTTCGATGGTGATAAATCCCCGTACCGCGAGGTCGACCAGCGTGGCCGTGATATCGCGGATGCCGGCTTGATCGTCAACCAGAGCACCGGCTTCGCCGGGAGAAAGGCCGGCGGGAGGCTCGTACTGAACAGCGATGGCGCCGACGCGCGGTTCGCGTCCACGCGTATACCACAGCGAAAACATGAGCACGAAAACGCAGACGGGAAAGAAGAGCGGCCAATTGCTTTCCAGGAATCGCGCGATTTTCTCCGAGCCGTTCGGCTCATGGAGGAAACCTTTGTCCCATCCGGCAACGATGGTCATGCCTTCATGAAAACCGAGCGGCCGCTGCGACCGGATGTCGATATTGCTGCCGAGAATATCGACTCGCGCATCCCCGGAGCGCGATCCGAAATAACCGGTGAAGTTGGAGGCGTGAAGGCCGGTGACACCCGGGGGCAGGATGACATGCGCGCTGGCCGATTCGATGGGAACATCCCAATCGGTGCCGGTCACGTTCCAATAGAGTTCGTCGTGGTCCTCGAAAGGACGCAGGCCATCACGAACGCGATAATGAAGCCCGATATTGCGCGACGTGTCTTCGGCGGCGGAGACAAAGATTTTTAGTTTTAGATTTCGACCGCTGCGCTGCTTTTCGATGCGAAGAGGTCTGCCATCGGAATCCGTGGCGCTGATGTCCGTGACGAATAGCGAATAATTGAAGCCTCCAGGCCCTTCATACTCCACCGGGATGGTGCGATAAATTCCCTGCCAGGCGCCCGTGAACTCCACGCGAATGGTCTCGGTGACGTCGAGGGAAGAGTCCGGCAGAACATCGAGCTCGGCATGAAAATCGTGGATATGCAACTCGCGCGCGGAAGCAGGCAGGACAGATATCGCCGCCAACAGCACAGACAGAGCTAGGAGCGGCGCACCGAAAAGGCGAAGCCTAAAGCGGCTGAGCGCACAATTGCGCCGGCGCGTTGCGCGACCCGGAATGCAAAAAGAAAGCATGGAGCGAACTTCAGGCCGTCGGCGTCGCGCTGAAGCTCACGTGCGGAACTTCGCGTTCGGCAGGGGCCGAGATCTCAAAGAATTCGCGCGGCTTGAAATTGCCCATGCCGGCAACCATGTTCGAGGGGAACTGCTCGACACGCGTGTTGAAGTCGCGCACGGCAGCGTTGTAATAACGGCGGGCGTTTTGCAGCGTGTCTTCGATCTGGCCGAGGGTAGCCTGGAGCTGAGCGAAATTGTCCGCAGCGCGGAGCTGAGGATAGGCCTCCGAGAGCGCAAACAACTGGCGCAAAGCGCCGGTCAGCATGCCTTCAGCCTGGCCCTTGGCTGCCGGGCCCTGTGCGGACATGGCCTGATTGCGCGCCTGCGTCACCGCTTCGAAGGTGCCGCGTTCATGCGCGGCGTATCCCTTCACGGTTTCGACGAGGTTGGGAATCAGGTCGTAGCGGCGCTTGAGCTGCACATCGATATCCGCCCAAGCGTTGTCACATTGGACGCGGAGCCGTATCAGTCCGTTGTACATAAACACGATCAATAGGGCTAGCACAGCGGCAACGATCAGCACAGGCATCATTTAGGCGGCCTCTTTCCGACGTTAAGAATTAGGTAAAGCGAAAATCAGACCCGTTTCGTTCTCCCAATATGGGCATCGGCTAAGTTTGTGTAAAGAGCGCTGGGCGGGAGTGCGGCTGAAAGGTAAGAAGTAACTGATTGGACGAAAAGAAGGTCAGCCGGAGGAGTCGTTTTGAGTGGTCGGGCATTGAGTTTCAGGGGCTAAAGCAAAAATCCGCACCCTTAAAAACGAAGGGTGCGGCACCCACTGAATGTCGCGGCTAAAGCCGCGACCCACAAAACGAATCGAGTCATGACTGCAGGGGGGCCGCGACCCAGAAACCTGGGTCATACCCGGCGAAAGAGGCTCTGGCGCGGGCTATGTACTTGGTTTAACCTTGCGGCCCGGAGCCCCTCCCTACCATGCTTTTCAAGGCGCTCAGCGCGGCTGTCTTTGGCATCGATGCGTACGTAGTGGAAGTGGAAGTCGATGTAGGCTCAGGCCGCATGGGCGATTTCAACGTGGTGGGCCTGCCCGACATAGCCGTGAAAGAAAGCCGCGAGCGAATCAAATCAGCGCTGAAGAATTGCGGCTTCGAGTTCCCCAATCCGCAAAGTGTGACGATCAATCTTGCGCCGGCAGATATTCGCAAGGAAGGCTCGGGGTTCGATCTTCCGATGGCGCTCGGAATCCTAGGGTGCCAGGGAACATTTTTCGGCAAGCCGCTGAACGGCCAACTCTTTCTAGGCGAACTATCGCTGGACGGGAGCGTGCGGCCGGTGCGCGGGACTCTTTCGGCGGCGCTCCGTGCGCGCGAACAGGGCATCCGCAATGTGGTGGTGCCAGAGGCAAACGCGCGCGAAGCGGCGGTTGTGGAGGGCATCGAGGTTTATGCAATTCGGTCACTGCCTCAGGCCGTCGATCTGGTGAACGCGCCGGAATCGTTCAAGCCGGTGCAACTCGACGCGCGCGCGTTGCTGGCGGAGGCGGCGCAGTACCCGCTGGACCTGCGGGACGTGCGCGGACAGCAGGGCGCGAAGCGAGCGCTGGAAGTGGCATGCTCCGGGAGCCACAACATCATTTTCCTGGGTCCGCCGGGCGCGGGCAAAACGATGCTGGCGAAACGGATCCCGACGATCCTGCCTCCGATGTCGCTGGAGGAGGCGATCGAGACGACGCGAATCCATAGCGTGGCGGGATTGCTGGAAGATGCGCGAGGCCTGGTGGGCACGCGGCCGTTTCGTTCGCCGCACCACACCATTAGCGACGCGGGACTCATCGGGGGCGGCGCCATGCCGCGGCCGGGCGAGGTTTCGCTGGGACACAACGGTGTTTTGTTCCTGGACGAACTCCCGGAGTTTCAGCGCAACGTGCTGGAGGTGTTGCGGCAGCCGCTGGAGGAAGGGGCGGTGACGATTTCGCGGGCCGCGCTTTCGGTCACTTTCCCGGCGCGGTTTATGCTGGCGGCAGCGATGAACCCGTGTCCGTGTGATTTATCTCATCGCTATTTATCGGGCCTGGAACGAACGAAAGTCCAGTGACACGATAGTCTTGCACGTGGATGTCGGGCATCGTTGATCTGAGCAACTTCCGTTTGTCTACTATCCCAAGAAATTCCCATTCATGGAACACGGAGAATATTTCCGCAAGGCCCACCGCGGAGATCGCCGGCGCCTGAGGTTGTGCCCTCATGAGAAGGTCGCCGTATAGTTTTGCGTCCACGTCGAGACTCTGAAGTCGACGGTCTCTCTCGGTGCGATCGATGAGGCCCTCGAAAAAAGCTTCCATGATTCGCTGCTTTTTATCTTTCAATTGAGCAAACTCATTCTCGATCCGTCGCGTCTCGGGTTTTGGCTTACCAGAGCCTCGCATGTACCTGCGCGCCAACTGTTCGAGAAACTTCCTGTCCATCAATTTTTCGGAGATCAACCGATCGAGGCACTGCTCTAATGTGCCGCGACGCATGTAGGGATTGCTGCAGGCGATATCGCTTCGGACTTTTCGGCTTTTGCATACATACCAGTCATGCCCTTGCTTCCCCTGGGTATAGACTCGATTCCCGCACTCGCCACATCGAAGGAAACCGCTGTACGTGAAGCGCTTTTCATACTCCGGGCGAGCTCTCCAGTGATTTTCCTTTTTCAGATCCATGATCTGTTGAAGACGGGAAAAGTCGCTTTCACTGATTACCGGATCGAGAACCTTCACGCGAATGACATCCTCAGGTGCTCGCGCTATCTTCGGTCTGTCCGCCTGTCGTCCATCGCCGCGCGTCCGAATCCCGCCTGAAGATGCGTCCCGCCGCTGAGTGTAGACCCGCCATCCGGTGTAGATTGGATTTCGCAGGATAACCCGCAAGTTGAATGGATCGATTCCGACCTTTCGTCCTACGTCTTTGTAGCTCGCTTCACCTAGAAGGAAGAGCCTGGCAGCTTCGCGAACTTTTTCGACCTCGGGCTTGTAAAACCATTTTTGAACTTTCCTGTCATAGCCCACACCGAACGGAAGTGTGATTTCGCTTTGTGGATGTTTGCCAGTGCGCCGCTTCTCTTCCTTCGCCGTCCAGATGCGCTCGAGTATTTCGGTGCGTTCCAAACCGGCAACCGCAGCCCGAATGCTTCCCATAAACCTTCCGGTTTTCGATCTGAAGTCGATAGGCCCATCCGGAAGGTAAAGCACCGTCCCGGTGTTCTGGAATGCCGCCAGCAAAACGTAATCCGCGAAATCGTCGGGACGCATTACGCGAGAGAATTCGCGAACGACAACGCCATGTACAGTTGGGCTCTCAATTGTCTTGAGCAATCGCTGCATCTCGGATGTTCGCAAGACGGCCGCGCCTGAGACATTTACTAGTTCTATCGATTCGATAATCTCAAGGCCGTACACTTGTGCCGTGCGTTGGTTGACCGCGCGCTGTGCCGGAATACTCGCGCGATCACTGCCAGCTTGACCTTCCGTGGAAACCCTAATTAACTCGATGACTCGTTTCGTCGTCATGAGAGATTCCACATAGCTCCTCGGCCGCCTGAAACACTTCAGCGACGTTTTTGTCTTTCAGTGCTGCCCGCAGGCGACGCAGAGTGTCGCGCCGACGCTCGGCGATTTCAAGAGCCGCATCAATCATCCCGTCCATGGATGGTTGATTGTTCTCGGATTTGAGAGTTTTCGCCATGCTCAAAAATCAGTTGGTTCTGACCCCGGATAACCTATGTGCGATTCCATCGGCCAAAGCGGGCCTCGCAGTCCGCGATTCCGAACGAGGATTATGCCCCGGCACGTATTGGCGGTCTTGAGCACAACTGCGCCAACTCCGCCCAACAGCGAATTTTGGCGGAGATGAAGGTAAGAGAGAGAGAGTCTTTTTTTTCATATACTTCCATCTCCGCCATCTCCGCCATCTCCGCCATCTCCGCCATCTCCGCCATCTCCGCCACTGTTAGAGAAATGGTGGGGTTCATTGGCGTACTTCGCCCTGCTCGATATCAAGAACCCAGCACCATTGGCCGGCTATTTTCACGGTGCGAATGGGCAGGCATTCCCTCGCCCTCTCGATGGTGCGCCAGGCGATACCCGCCTTTGTGGCTTCCTCTTTGATCTCGCTGACAGGTCTTCCCTTGCCATTAAGATCGAAGTCACGAACCCATTGCTCAGCTTCCTTGCGTCTGGTTCGCGTTTCCCGGCGCTCTTTTTCTCCGCACAATATTTCATCGGCTCGGGCATGCACCTCGCCTGACATCCACACGACGTGTGGGATGTTTTGGAATGCTTCGATCCGATACGCGGTTCCTTCACCGAGCGCCGCAAGATTATTTTTCACGGCGACCATGACGCGCTTACCGGGACAACTGGGGTCTTCGCCGAAACCCCACACACACCTTGCAGCCGCAACAAAACCAATCGAACCGGAAACGCGAAGCAAGGCGCTTGTTTCGCTTTTCTTCAGGTGCATGATCACGATTACGGCAATACGGCGTCTGGCTGCTAATTCACTGAGCGGCATGAGAACGCGTCGCACGTCAGCATCACGATGTGTGTCTATGTGGCCCATATAAGCATTTATCGGATCGATCACCAGCAACCGCACGGCAGGGACTTTCGCAATCGTCTCGTCGAGTTTTTCTATATCGCGTTCCAAACTGAAGGCCGCTTCACTTGGCGCTCCATCGGCGAGTGTGACCTTCACAGCCTTGATCCGGTGAATACGAGGAACATCGGCGCCGGCAGCGTCGAGCCTTGGGCGAATGGTGTCGGCCGCATCGTCTTCGGCACTAAGAAAAATCGTTTCGCCAACTTCGCACCGCGCGCCATCTGGGAAACTTGTCCCAAGGCTCATGCGTGCCGCGATATCGATCGTGATGAGAGACTTTCCCTGACCAGGATCTCCCGCAAAAATCGTGAGCTTGCCGAGCGGTACGCGTTTGTCCCAGAGCCAGCGAACTTGCTCGGGCACGATTTTATCGAAGCATTCGAGCTCGACTTCGGCAGACGTCTCCTGCGGCCTGGATCCAGGAAAGCCGCTTGGCTTATGGCCAACATAGTCGGCCAACTTTTGCAGCTCTGAATCATCGAGAGGCGGGACGCACTGACGATCATTCGCTAAGCGCAACTGCGCCAGGACCATCTCGCGCGATAAGTGACGCGCCCGCAGTGCACCCGCAATTGAGAGCATCGTCTGGTGCCGATGGCCTTGCAGAATCGCATCGGAGACGTGCGCGGAACCGTTTGAACTGTTCTTCGGTTCGAACAAGACGGAGGGAGCCGGTGCCCACGGCAATTCCTGAACCACACGGTACGGCTTGCCGGTCTCATGGTGAATCGAAGGCGGCGCGATGATGTAACCGCCGTCGCCACGGATGTCGAACTGCGGCGCCACGACTGAAGCGCTGCATTTCGTTTTTACTCCCTCTGGTTGGCTGAACCAAAATTGAAAATGACCGGGACTAGTCTCAACGGTTTTAGTTTCCGCTAGGTTCATTTTTGCGACCGCGGCAGCGCCGTCCGGACCGTCAATGTCGATTACGAATAGGTGATTAACCGTGCCTGTTGGTAAGGCAATCTGCGCCGTCGGCCATCGCGTCCACCATTCCCTGATTTTTGGTTCGTCGCTCGTCGCAGCCTTGAAACCGCTGTTTATGACCGGCATTTTCTTCTCGCACGGAAAAATCTTGAGCCCTTGTTTCGCATAGCTCAGAGCGGCAGCCATCATGCGGCGCGCTCGATCTTGCGGAGGATAAAACTGCAAAAACGTGTATACGCTTGTCGGATGTTTCGCAATGCTCGTGGGCGCCGGCGAAGGACGTAGCCCACGCGATTCATCAATTCATCGCAACCGATTTCGAGAGCGCGCGATTCGCGACGGCTGGGAAAACGGCGCTGTTGACGCTTGCGGTCCTTTTGCGGTAACTTCGTTCGCATCCATTCCCCTTAAAAGCTTTCGCCTCGACGCCCTTTACACGTCGGGGTGTGCTCGCCTTTTCAGACGCGAGCCTCGACTGTTTCCACGACCTCCGCAAGCCGCTGCTTAATCGCATTCTTTATTAATTCAAGTTCATCGGAAGTGAGCCTTAAGCGCCCAGTTTCAGCGGAGGCAATCCGGGCTGCGGAAATGCCGGTCACGCAGGAGAGGCCGAATTGCGTAAGGCCTACTAGCTTGCGCTGCCGTTTTAGACTTTTCATTGCAACTCCCATGCGCCCGAAAAGTGTCCGAAAAATAAAAAAGCCCGCAGACGGATTTTCCGTTTGCGAGCCAGCCTCCAACTATTCCTTGCGGAAGTCGGAGGTTATTGCTCTAAAAGTCTATTTCAGCATAGCATCATTCCATCAACTTCCAACAAGTTTTTTTGCGGGTTCCGTATCACCGCTCGATCCGGGTTAGTCCTGTGATGGCATAACGTGATAAGCGACGCAATGGCACAGGCAACTATAGGCTCTGCGACGATTGCAAGAAATAAAATGGAGTTCTGCTGGGAGTGGCATCGGGGCAAAAACCCTGTCCGACTTTCGCCTGTGGCAACGCGATGATTCGACACACTGCCTTATACCAGGACACAGCCAAATGATTTCGCCGCGGGTCTCGCTTCCCGAGTTTCTGACGATGTAATTTTCAGGGATGCGGAGGCTCAAGCCATGAGTTCCTCGGCGTCCTTCAGCAGTGTTTCCCACCAGCCTTCCTTCACGAATCCTTTATCAACGAGTTCCTTATGCAGGTCGGGCAGCATAGATCGGATGGGTTTCTGATTGTGCTTCGCTGCTTCAACGTGCTTAAGCCAAATAGCTAATTCGTCTGGTGGATAATCTCTCAGGCCGAAAGCCATTGCTTTCGCCTCACATAAGCGCTCCCATGCCAAATTCCGCCAATCATGACGTTGGGGAAGATGCGGCTCAAATTTTCCCTCGATGTCTATCGCATCAGAATAAAGAGCGCGTTGTTTCTGGGATTCCAATTCATCCGGAGCCGGTCCAAGTTTTCCAATCTTCGCCGCTTGATCGGCGGGAATTTGAGGGAAAGTGGCGCGTATTCGTCCTTCGATTGCAGGGTTCAACCACTCAGTCTTCGCCCTATGATTTCGATAGGCCCTCCATAACTTCGTTCGTTCGGGTCCCGGTTCCAAAAACAACATAATTACGATTGATATTTTTGCGGCCTCTTCGATTGCCAGGATTGAGAGAGCCATCGAGTGACAGTGCCTTTTCATGTTAAATAACAGATCAGCCGTGTCTACCAGATCGATTGCATTCAGCCGTGCGGCCCGGATCGCATTTGCAGCGTCCACATTTGTGAGGACACCTACGTAAGGTACCTGTTTACTAACCTCCATACAGTTCCACTCCCTCTCAATTCAATCTTGACGCATCACTGATATCTATGATACCAATGATTGTATGAAGAAGACGCCGAAAGCGGATCGGCTCCCAAAAGGGAAAGTATTCTGGCAGATCATCATCGATCAAGGCCTTCAGCGCAAGTTCAAAGCACGCTGTGTTGGGGCTGGCAAAACGATGAGCGGTCAGATCGAGGAGTTAGTTCGCAATTGGCTTAGAAAGTAGAAGTAAGCGCCCCGCGCCCGTGCTTGTAACACGAACGCGAGGCTAACCAAAACGAAAGGCGGACTTTCGAAATGGCTACACGAAACATAGCAGTACGTTCCGCAGTTCTGCAATTCCCGAATCCCGTTCCCACAATTCGCGTTCGAATCAGGCGCGCAGATGTTATCCCCTGGCGCGTCGCCAAGCGGCTCGCGCGTCAGTATCGACTCAGGCGCACGCTTCGTTACTGCCGCGTTCGCTAATCCGAAACGCTGGCGTGTGTTTTTGCGCTGGCGTCCGCCACACCTATTACGCTCTGCCGTGGCGCTGATGATGGAAAGCGGAGCGCTGGAGAAAAAGCAAATGACAAAGGCTGCATCGTTGAACAAATTAGACGTTCTGGAGATCGAGCGAATTTCGAATGCTTTGGTGCTCATCGCTGATGGGGTGGACGAAATAACCGATATGGGCTCTGAGGACCTTGATGGCAAGGCCGCGCTGGGATTCGCGAACATCGTCCGCGTGTGTGGCGAGAACCTCCATGCACTCGTGCCTTCGTCCGACGCGAAGAAAGGGGAAGCCAATGAATGACCCCATCGTCCCGAAATTAGAGCCAATGCTCATTCCAGAAGGTTCAACGAAACGAAGGAAGAAAAAGTCTAAAGGGCCGGCGGTTGTTTTTCATAACACGACAACCGAAGCTCATGAGCCTCCGAAAGTTGAGGTTCCCGAGCCGCCAAAGCCGCCCGAACCACCCGCCGAGCCCGAGCCAACGAAGTACACGCTAGAACAAGCTTTCGATTACTTCTATGGACCTGTCGACGAATGGGAACTCAATATCGAACGAGCTACCCGCGCAGTGGCATTTTTGCTGCATTTTTGCTCAGAGATGGGAAACGAGGATGTCGAGGGCAGGTCCGCCGCCGGATTGGGACATATCTTGGAACGGGTCGCGGCAGAGGTTGCTCAGCACCCGATGCCCGAGATTCGCTATATCGCAGTCGGGCCCGCGCCAAAGGACGAACCGACAAATCCGTCCGGGAGGGCAAATTGAAGAGCTACACAATAGCCGAACTCGCTACTCAAATTGAGAAGGCATGCAGCGTGGCGGAACGACTCGACAGCATCGAAACCGAATTGCGGGCAATCCGCTCCGCGATTGAGGCAATTCCGCGGGCCACTGCCGAATCGGATCCATCCAACAAAATCCTGCTTACGTTCAACCAGGCTGCGGCAGCTCTGGCAGTTTGTCGGGCCACAGTATGCCAACTTGTCGCGCAGGGCTATCTACGGCCGTCGAAAATTGGGCGACTAACGCGCTTCCGCAAAGTCGATATAGAGAAGCTTGCCAAGATCGGAGTGCCTTCAGTCTGGGGTCAGAAACCGTGGCCGGAAGATCGAGTCAGGCAATGAAGGCCGCCATCTACGCGCGCGTAAGCACAATCAACCATGGCCAGGACGTGACCATGCAATCGGGCGAACTTGAACAGTTCACGACCGCCCGCGGCTGGACGCTCGCGGACTCCTACATAGACCGCGGGATCTCAGGCAGCAAAGACCGGCGCCCCGAGTTAGATCGGCTGACGCGCGATGCACACGCTCGAAAATTCGATGTGGTCGTGGTCTGGAAGTTTGACCGCTTTGCTCGATCGGTGTCGCATCTGCTTCGGGCCCTCGAAACTTTCAACGCTTTAGGTATCGCCTTTGTCAGCCTGACCGAGCAGCTCGACACGTCGACACCTACGGGCAAGATGGTCTTCACGGTCTTAGGCGCCGTGGCCGAGCTTGAGCGGAGCCTGATCGTAGAAAGGGTAAAGGCCGGTCTGCGGAACGCCAGGGCCAAGGGTAAGCGGCTCGGCCGTCCGCAGAAGATAATGGACGCTTCCACAATTGCCAAGCTGCGCGCGTCCGGGCGTAGCTGGAGAAAGATCGCCCGTCAGTTGGGCTGTTCGGCCAGGACCGCGCGTAGAGCGCTCCAGAAAGCGGGGCAAAAGGCCACAAAGCAGGATTGTGCACCACGTGTGGACAAAAACCCCACCTTGGACACGGCCGCAAGTTCAACGGGTGTAGCACTCACGCTGTAGAAAATCGGTGTGGCAAAATCTGGTGATTTTGGAGCAGCACTACGAAAAAGCGCCTGACGCATCCGTGAACGCAGAGGAGAACACTTTGAATGCCTAACTACAAAGTCTCATTCAATGTTGATGGCCAGCGCATTGACACCGTCAAGAAGAAGATCGTTACCACGTTTGGTGAGGATGCCATTGAATCGCTCGAAATCCTAAACAATGACGCGCCGGTATCTCGCGCAGATCGTCTATCGGATGCGCAGGCTATAGTCGAGGGCTTGCGTGACGAACTCCAAGAATGGCGAGATAACCTTCCAGATAACATGCAGGACGGGCAGAAGGCACAGGACCTCGATGAGGCTATCACCAATCTAGATAATGTCATTGAAGCTGTAGAAAACGTCGAATTCCCGAGCATGATGTGAAATGCTAAGCCGCTAACCATGACGTTCCTAACTGCGATCTAGGGCTCAGTCCGTCATAAATGCGCATTCAGGAATCAGGATCGTTTCGCCTTCCAACTTTGGATTCGCGCGAACGACATCCTCTTGGTGAATCTCAAAAATGCGGCAGAGGCAGAGCTTGTACTTTACCCTCGTTAGCCATTCGTCGTCCGCGTTGGAGGCAATCCACGGTCGCACGCGAATTTTGAACCACATAAGCTTGCGAATATGTTCATGCTCATCTGCGCTATAGTTCGTCTGGTAAATGGTGCAGGCACGCTCCAGCGGGCCAATAACTGCATGCTGCCACTCGTCTTCGGTCATTTTATCGGCTCCAAAAGTAAACTGTAGTGGGCCCGGCTAAAGCCTCTCCCAAATTCCCAAACGTGCTGATTCCGGATAGAGTTCAGTAAAGGCCCAAACTAGTGCGTCCATGCGATTCGGGCTACGGCGAGTCTCCCCTGGAACGTAAGAACATTGCTCCTCTTCCAATTTGTCGAACACGCCGACGTGATGAATGATCCCTTTTTCGTAAAGCGCGAAGATAGGTTCGGCTCGTACTTGCTTGCCCCTCGAAGCGACTACATCCTTGTAGCTCACTAGATCATCGACAGTCCTTATGACTTCAAGGACCATGTCGCCACCAAAGTTACGTTCAGCCACAATGCGATCAGCGCGCAATTCGTGATAAACAGAGCAGGCAGCTTGCGCCCATGCACGCGGAGTCGTCGCGAGCAAAGATTTGTCGGCGAGAACGTAACCGTGTCCGTTACGTCCTTTGGCTGCCGCGACGACGCCAGCCTCGTTCGTCGAGCTTCCAGATGGGTCGATTCCTACGACGATACGAAGAAATGGCAACGCTTCTTTGGGAACTTCGGTAATGCGCAGCTTGTCGATGAGGGCAAGCTTCCACAGCGCGCCTGGAACTTCCTCAATGTCCTCCGCAAGAATTTCTTGCCGATAGGCTAACTGTGTCAGATCGGCCGCTACCTCGTGCAATCCTTCTTCCGAGATAAACGGGTTATCTTGAGATTTGAAATTCAGACACAGCCAGCGCGGATCATTTACATGCTCCTTAAACATTTTTGAGGCATGGAGCGGATCGCCAGCATTAGACTTTTGCCGCATTCGCAATGATGGCGGGGTGTAAATAAAAATGGCGTCGCCATTGTGATCAGCAAGCATGGGAGCACCGACCAAACTCCATGTGTCTTCGTGCATCATCTGGAATTCATCAAGAATGAGAAGATCCGCAAAGCCGCCGCGCAGCGTATCGGGATTCCATGCCGTGCGAACACGGATGCATTGATCGGTCCCTGCTAACTCGATTTTCTTTTCTGTCTCATTTTTTCGGTACAATCCGAAGTCGATAGGTTCCGCAAGGGCACGAACTACCTCGTGCCAGAATTTCGCAACCTGATCGATCGTCGGTGCAGCATAGACGACATGCTTGCCGTCGAGGAATCCGTTCACTGCCATAATTGAGGCTCCTGTAGTTTTGCCGCCACGACGGCCAGCACGGATTATTTTGCGTTTGCAAGTTGAAGTTACGAACTGATGTTGCGCAGGATGGCTTTCTGTTTTTGGCAGGCGAACGATGTACTCAACTTCTTGGACTATTGCTTCGTTTCGTGAATCACTCGAATTGTCACCTCCCTGCGCTCCTGTCCCGTTATTTCCAGACGCATCGGCGCTTTCCCTTCCATTGCTTCGCGCATCTCCTTCGACGCTCTGTGGCCCTGCGGTTTGATCCCATCCAAATTCCGTTGGCGCGCGTGACCCTGTGCGAATGTCGAGCCCTTCGGTAGTCCCAACCTCTTGCAGTCCTTGGCCGACATCGGGAGTTGGGAGTCTGCGAAGTATTCGTCGGTGATTGGCCGTTTCTTTGGGCGACCTCCGGGATTGCCGCTTTGACCGGGCTTGAACGGTTTTAGATTTTCGATTCTTCCGTTTCCTGCCATTCACTGTTTTTATCCACTGTTTTCAGTGGATGGCTCCTTTCAGTTTCCGCGCGGGCCGAATGGGTTGGACGAGCGCATTAAAAAACCTCAAGACGTCCCGCCGAAAGACAAGCACTGTGTCCGCGGTGCGCGGCTCGAGGATTTTCCGTAACACTGCGGCCTCAGCTTCGTTTACACGAATCAACGCGCGCGCTCCTTCCGCGGTGAGCAGGCCAGAGCGAACCATCTCGGCAAGGCTCGCGGCTTCATACCGTGGGCTCGCTTTGTGCGACTGCTCTACCCCGTAGCGCGTTGGCGTGCGTTTGTTGGCCCTGCCGTTCATCGCGCCGCCAAGGCCTCGCCCAAAGAATCGGCTTCTCGCATTCCTTGCGGTCGATAGGTGTTTTCCAACCAAGCGAGTTTCGCCAATTTCTGACAGGCGTCGAGCCATTGCGTCCGAAGCTGGGCAATCTCCATATTGGCATCATCCCGTTCTTTCATCGCTTCCCTGACCGCGTTTTGCAGTGCTGTGTCGCGCCGGCGGGCGCTAGCTAACTTAGTGGGCATTAGCGCGAGAGAATCGAGCGGGTCAATGGGCGTGGCGCGATGCTGCTCGAGCGCGTCCTGTGCAGCCTCGAATGCTTCTTGCGCGTCTGCGGCTGTCTTCGTGGCAGGTTTGAATCTAGTGGCGAGCTCGTCGCGTTCGTCGCGCGCCGCGCGGCATTGGGCCAAGATATCTTCCCATTTTGCCTTCTCGGCTTGCCGCCGCCGACGCTCGGCCTCTTCGAGGATCGGTATTTCGAGCGCCGTCTTTATAGCTTCATTCTCGGCGATGCGAATCTCTAATCCGCGAATTCGCGCTTTGACCATTTCACGCTGTGCGGGTAGGACTGCAGCCTCAAGCGCAGCGTAATCGTTGTCGACGGATGCACGGCAGAGCCGGTCATACTCTGCAGTCAGGTCCGTGAGGGCACGCTGTTCTATTGCGAGTTGCGCGCGCAAGGATTGCAATTCTTCATTGACTGCGAGGTAAGTGGTCACTTCCGACCTCCAGACAAATCATAGAGCCGCGAAATCTGGCCGCTCTTTTGTGCCTCGACGTCCCTGGCCCGATCCTTGCCCATGACCGAAGTTATGAACGGCGTTACCTCGGCTGGCTTGCGTTTCTCTTCCGCAGGGGTCAATGCATCTTCTAATCGTTCATGACTCGTTCGCTCGTCTGTCATCAGTTCTCCTTTGTTGACTTTAGTTTTTACGCCCACTGCCGGCGCCAAAGCTCTTTGAAGGCGCGCATCGCAAGCATTCGCTCTTCATCTGTCGAGGCCATTCCATGCGCCTTCAGCTTCAGCAAGTCCTTGAACGACATGGCGCGCAGGTCCGCGTCCGAGACCAAACGTCGACGTTCCTGATTTCTAGCGGCATGCAGGCCGCATTTGCAGTCTTCGGTGCTGCAGTCGGCCGCATTCAGATAAAAAAAGTCTTTATCGTGAGTGATGCTGCGATCGATGGCCCGCGCGGTGGAGGGGTGATTCGCGCCTCTTGCACTTTTGAAATCGACGGTCAGGATTTTCATCGTCACTCCTTAAAAACAAAAAGGCTCACAGCGGGGTTTCCGCCATGAGCCAACCTTGGATTATTTCCGTACGCCGGAAAATCCGAAGTTCGTGCTCTTTCCCTTCTATTCTACTCTGCCAACAAAAACATGCGATTCTGCCCACTCGGAAACTACCGCAGCGCTTGCCGCCGTTTCAGTAGCTTCCGGGTGAGCGTGGCAGAGGGGTTTTTGTCCATCTTGCGGTTTTGTTGTCTGAACATGCGTTATCCAGTGGGTCCCGGGAAGCCTTGCACCGATGCGGTTGGCGCCGCAGACGGGTCGATCTTCAGACAGACGAGTTTCGTGTACCATTCCTGCCCGCGGGTATCGCCTTCATGCTCGATCACGATCACGCGGTAGAAACCCTCGGTCGAGTGATCTACGTTGGCAACAAAATTTACGTCCCGGTAACCGGGGAACAGTTGGTTTTTAATCACGGTCTCTGTGACGTCGGCTTCATTGAGTTGAATTCGGTAGCCGATCTGTATGGCGGGATTGAGCAGGCAGGTTACCGTGATTCCCTGCTCTGTTGCTTCCGGTACGCCCACCATTCCGGATGTGCTGTTGATCTTGATCACATCTCCAGCAAGATATCCCGTGATCGGCACAAGCACCACGCGACCGTTTTGAATGGACCATCGCACGTTGGCTGTCTTCGCAAGGTCGCTCATGAAATACCGGGCAAGTCCGAATCGCACTTTCCCTCGTGGCAAAATTCCACCGTACGGTTGAGCCGCAAGGACAGCATCTGTTGAAGGATCGGCCGGTATATCCATAGCCTTGACTAGGCTTTGAAATTGTTGATTCACTGACGCTCCGCCCGGCAGGCTGTCGTTCACGAAGCCCTTGTTGTATGCGAGGTCTCCGTCCGCCGCGCGAATTTCCAGAAACGAATCCACGTTGCGTTCCTTGCCGCGAACGTATTGCTTGACCTGGCCTTTGAAGATCGTGCCGATATTCTCGCCGTAACCGGCCGCAATGGTGACCTGTGTGAATTCCGAGATGAGATACTTGATGCGGTCACTGCTCAAGTTGTAGACGCGGATGACCGCAGCATTTGGTGTCTCGATATCGTTTGCGGTGATCTGAAACCGCACGCGCAAGTCGGAGCCAACTTCAACGATGGCCTGCTGGCCTACAAGCTGGAGCGAGAAACCGCGACCGAATTGGACTCCGCCAGAAGACATTTCTTTTTTCCTCCCCTTAGCCCCTACTGGACCGCCCCCGCCATATTCCGCACGAGATCGCCATTGATGCGGTTCTGATGGCTCGCCACTACCTGACCGGCCTCGCGAGGATCGCTCACGCCTTCGATTCGGATATTCGTTGTCTGAGTCATGCTCACGTCGGGCTTGTTGAACAGATCTCGATCAGCAATTCTACGGCTGGTTAGCGCATCTACGGTTTGCAAATGGCCACCTACGAGCGCGTGGTTGAACCTCAAAAACTGGTCTGAAGCGCCAGCATAGTCTCCAGAATTCAAATCCTTGAGTAGCGTGGATCCCTTGAGCGCGCCTGCGCCCACGTTGTAAATGAGATCGGTGAGCGCCGCAGCCTGGTTGGAATTCAGCGCGACCTTCACCATGCGAAAAATTGCCGCACGCGCCGCCTCGGTATCTTGGGCAAGCAAAGCCGCGGCACCGGATTGTGTGATGCCGCCTGAAAAATCCTCGCCGGCACGTATAAGATGGCCGTAGCCAATCGTGGCGCGGCCGGCGATGTCCTTATAGGGCAGTCTTCGGAGTCCTTCATACCCAGCAATTAAACCAGCAACTCCAAGAGCGCCAGCGGCTACTTCAGGAGTGGCCACGGCTGCTACCACACCAGCCACTGCGCCGCCGCCGATGCCCAGGATACTTCCGATCGCACCTAAAGCCGCGGCCGCACCGCCAATGCCAATGACGATTCCGCCTATCGTCGTCGACCATCCCTTTGTTGCTTTATCGAGCTGGAAAAGCAAATCGAGAGATTTGGTGAGAAACACCACAAACTTGTCCACGGTCGGCAGGACGTCTTGCGCGAACAAGTATCCGAGAGCCTCTAAGTGCAATAGCAACGTGCGCCAGTCCTCCATAGCTGCGTGGCTGTCTTCGCCGAACTTCTGCGCATTAACTCCGCTGATCTTGAGCAAATCAGCTTGCTCTTTGAGCCCACGTAGGAAGTCCGGATAGTTCTTGAACAGTAACGTAAGCGTCTGCTCGTCAAATCCGAACTGCGCACCGATCATGCGCGCCATCACTCCGCCGCCGCGGGCGTCCATGTCGCGCAGTTTTCCAATCAGATTCGCGAAATTTTTAGCGTTATCAGCGAATACAGGCAGGCCGAGTTGATGGAAAAACGCCACCATGCCCGGATTCGCACGAATAGTTGAAGCCATCTGTTCGACGGCTGACGCCATTGCGTCGGCACCAATGCCAGCCTGTGCGCCGCCGAAACGCAACATCATCAGGCCCTTCACGGACGTGCCGGCGCGCTCGCTCGAGAAATACAGTTGCTCCATATCGTTGGCGATTTTAAGGACTGCGCCAGCGACAGCCGTACCAGCCACGGCGGCGACCTTGATCATCGTCTCAAACTGCTTGATGATTGATGTTTCTTTGGTCTGGAAATTCTTGAAGGCTTGTTCGTCGACGTCGAAGCCGATCGCGATCAAAAACTCACGCAAAATATTCGAACCGGATTTTGCCATTTAGTTCTTCTCCATCCCATGTGTCTGATAGGTGTTTAACAGTTGGCCCACAAGCGCGGTTGGATCAACCGAAGCGGGAATCAATACGCCAATCGCCGCCATGACTTCGGTTGGCGTGGCGTGCTGCACCTCGAGGGCAATGAATTCCGGATTGACTTTCCGAAGTGTGCTGAGCAGGACTTCAGCGAGCGTCTCGACGGAATTGGAGATGGCCGCCAATGCATCGACGCCATCTGCGGCCAGTGCATTCCCCATGGTGGCGAGCGTGCGCGTAACCAGGACGGTCTCGGCTACGGTTAGATGTGCCGCGTCATGACGTTTTCCGCTGATTGTTACGCTCGCTGTTTTCAATGTTCCCTCGTTTTAGGTTACGCCGCCGGGCCCTGTGATCTCAGTAGAAGGTCGCGATGATGTTGAAGCAGCTATCCGATGCGCCAATCGTTGCTGTAGCTGTTTGCGTTCCTGTGGCTGAGACGATCTTATAGCCGGATGCCATCGACTCAGAACCAGAAGACCCAAGGTCGGAGTTTCCGGTGTAGCCCGACCCTAGCGTAATTGAGCTGTTGGTGCTCTGGTCGAAAAATTCAGCAAGTGATATTTCATTCGCCTGCGTCGTAGGGCTGGAAGTTGAGACGGTTTGGCTTGTACTGGTTGCCGTACTGGTCCCGCTCTGATCCACGGTCGCTGAGTGTCCGAGACTAATCTCCCAGATGGAAACGAATGTGTCATTGCCACCGGTTACCTTAGAAACCGTCGTAGCGCCTGAGTTGGAAGATGCTACATAGCAGATGATCCCGTTGGTCGTGCCAGCCTTCGCTGTCGCTATGGTGTTGCCATTGTTGTCGGTCGGACAAGTAACCGCCGCTCCACTGCTCTGACTAAGCAAATAGACAAGCAGGTGCCCGGCACCAGGATTTGTAGGAAACGCGAGGGTCAAGGTGCCGCTGCCTGGAGTGACGTGCTTCACCGTGGTGGAAGTGCCGCCTTGAATCACGGTGATGCTACCGCCGGCGACTGGCGCGGGAGAATTTACGACAACCTGCTGCATCATCTGGGCGTGCAGACACGGAACCAGGAACAGCGCAAGGCTCATTACAATTCTTGCCGAGATTCGCATATGGCAGTTTCTCCTTTAGAAATTCCATCTCCTTGACCAAACTCTTTCCAAAAAAAAGGCTCCGCCCGCCGAGCGTGGATCCGCGACCCATGAACACGACGGGCGGTAACATGCTGGCCATCGCGCGGGGAATGCTGGAGCGTGACAAGGGGCATCGACCGCGATTTTTGACCAGCAAATTTTAGCGATTGCGCCGGCTGGGTCCCCGGCCAAGGAAGGATGCCGCCGGCGCAACCAATTTGCCGGCGCAAAGTGCCCCAAGGCCATGAGGCACTTTAGGAACACGCCAGCAAACTTTGGCTGCCGCGCGGCGCCAGGCGACGAGGTGGCGAAGTCCCGAAAACCTGGCGCAGCATTGCGGCAGTTCTGCAGGGCTGACTCAGGAGGGAGTTCCCTGCAAACTTGTGTCATGCCTCGATCCCCCAATTCATTGAGAGGAATAGCTTTTGCTTTGTAGCGATGAGGTAAGACGCAGCCCTGCGGATTTTTTGGGGATTCGTCGCACGAATGCCACTGCACGCCGCCACAGATTCAGCGATACGTTTCGAAGATTTCGGGTCCGCTGCTGGACCGAATCGACATTCATATCGACGTGCCCGCGGTCAAATACAAGGAACTCCGTGGAGAGGGTGCGACGGAGGATTCGGCGGCGGTTCGCGAGCGAGTAGAGCGAGCGAGAAGACGCCAACTCGAGAGATTCGCCGCGGAAAAGCACGTCTATGCGAACGCGCAGATGCCTCCGAAACTGATACGGAAATATTGCGCGATTTCGGCGGAGGGCGAGAAGCTTCTGGAGACGGCGGTGATGCGGCTGGGCCTTTCGGCGCGCGCACACGACCGGATTCTGAAGGTGGCACGGACGATTGCCGATCTCGATTCGGCAGCGGATATCGCGTCGCGCCATCTGAGCGAAGCCATCCAGTACCGCACGCTCGACCGCACCTACTGGGCCTGAGCATCGGGCGATTGCGCATTCGGGTTCGGAACCGCTTGCGGCGCTTGTAGGCCAAGGCAAATGCGATATGCTATTCCGTGGCAAGAATTCCGAAATAGACTGTATGGCGAACAGTGCCAACCGAATCGAAGTAACCATGGAGACGCTGCTCGACAGCGTCCAATTGGCCGAAGGCATAACAGAGCGAGTGGCGAGAGCGGCGGGATTTACCGACGACGATTGCCTGAAAATCGGTATGTCCGTGAGGGAAGGCGTGATCAACGCTTTCCGTTATGGAAACGAAGAGCAGCGACACAAGAAGATTCAACTGCAGTTCGAGTTTACGGATGATAAGTTCGTGGTGCACATCGCCGATCAGGGACGCGGTTTTGATCTGCGCCAAGTGCCGGACCCACTCGCGGAAGAAAACCTGTTGAAGACTTCGGGCAGGGGAATTTTCCTGATGCGAACTTTCATGGATGAATTCGAAGTACGCCGCACCGCCGAAGGCGGCGCGGAATTGGTCATGGCGAAGAAGTTGGTCCAGCGTCAGTCCGCTCCGCATCTGCAGGACAAGTAAACCCGCAGCACGATCTGTTTCCATTACCAACCCAGAGTTTGCGATGTTGGTCAGGTTAAAGGCTTCAGAGCATACAAAGGCTCTGGACAGCAAGGGCAGGTTTATGCCAGCATTGCGCCGCATTTGATTGGGTTTTGTAATCCCGTAGTGGTGCAAGGGCCCGCCGTTCCGGGTAGCTCCGAGCTCCACCGACTGGCGTTACACCCGGCAAATGGCGAAGATCACGACGAGGAGTGAAGAAGTTGAGCAGAGAACAAGGTGTGGTGAAGTGGTTCAACGCGGCAAAGGGTTATGGGTTCATCCAGCGCCAGTCGGGAGAGGACGTTTTTGTTCATTTCTCCGCGATCCAGATGGATGGTTACAAATCGCTGACGGAGGGACAAATGGTGGAGTTCGAGGTCAAACAGGGGCCGAAAGGCTACCAGGCCGAAAACGTCACCGTAGCGTAGCAGCTTAGATCCATCGCTTCGCAGATTGATGGAGGCCCTGTTCGCGATGCGGGTGGGGCCCATTTCTATTTCACCCACTTTTATCCGCGTGTGCAGGTCTCGCAATTCGATCTGCCCGCAGGATTGTGGTAGGATTTTCGAAGAAAACCTGTCAGGAGAACGATTTTGCCGCAGCATTCTCTCTCGCGTAAGGAATTGAGGAAGGACGAAGTCCGCGAAACCCTGAGCCATGGCGCGCAGGCTGTCTTCGCGCATCAACACCAAATTTGGGTCTATGGTGGCATGGCCCTGTTGGTTGCTCTCGCGGTTTTAGGATGGCGCTTCTATACCCAGAGCCAAACTGCCAAAGGAACCACCGCTTTGGCGGATGCCATGAAGGTTTATCAGGCGCGGATTCGAACCGCTGCCGAACCGGCTCAGCCGGATGAGACTACCTATCTGGATGAGAAGAATAAGTACGGAGACGCCGAAAAGAAGTTCACCGAGGTTGCGAACCGCTATTCCAGGACTCGTCCGGGGCAATTGGCGCGTTACTACGCGGCGTTGAGCCTGGAAAAACTGAATCGTTATGGCGAAGCCGAAAACGATTTGAAGACTTTGGAATCCAGCAGCGACCAAAGCCTCTCGGCTCTGGCGCGTTTCAAACTGGCGCAAGTTTACGATGAAGATGGCAAGGGTTCGCAGGCTGTGCAGCTGTATCAGCAGCTTTCGAATAAGCCGACCCTCTTTGTTCCCAAGCCAATCGTCCTGCTGGCGCTAGCGGATCACTACAGCGGTTCGGATCCGGCACAGGCAGCGAAGCTTTATAAGCAAGTCAAAGACGAATTCCCCGACACTCAGGCCGCTCAGCAGGCCGATGAGCGACTGCAAGTGCTTCAGGCAAAGGGCTGAGTTAGGGCTCGGAATCCGCGAATAAACTTCTGTGCAGAACCTTTAGGCTAAAAGCAGCGGCCCAGAATCCCCACGGCTCCATCTTTTTTATGCGCCGCATTTGCGCCTGAAGCAGCGGGCGCCCTAGGCTACAACTGTGCCGCCGTTTGATGCGACCTAGCCTATGTTTTCTCCCCAATGCTCCGTGACATAGAATGACCGCATGAATCTGGCCTCGATAGCGATGGACGTGAACCGTTCTCGTGGACGGCGCTGGCCAGAACCGAAACATCCCTACCGCGACGAATATGCGCGGGATCGCGATCGGGTGATCCACGCGCGCGCATTTCGGCGCCTGGAGGCGAAAACGCAGGTCTTTACGACCCGCTATTCCGATCATTTCCGGAATCGGCTGACGCACACCATCGAAGTGGCTCAGATTGCGCGGACCGTCGCGCAGGCGCTGGGGCTGAATACCGAACTCGCGGAAGCGCTGGCGCTGGTGCACGACCTAGGGCATCCGCCATTTGGGCATGCGGGAGAAGCACGCCTGAACGAATTGATGCGCAATTACGGCGACCGTTTCGAGCATAACTTACACGCGCTGAGAATCGTGGAGCAATTCGAACAGCGTTATCTCGATTTTCCCGGCTTGAACCTGACGTTTGAGGTTCGCGAGGGGATTGTTAAGCACTCGCGCGATTATTCAGCGACAGAATTCCCCGAACTCGCCGAATACGAACCAGAACTACGGCCCCCTATCGAATCCCAACTGATGAATGCCGTAGACGAGATTGCCTACAACTGCGCCGATCTGGACGATGGGTTTGAGGCGCGCCTGCTAGACATCGATATGGTAAGAGACGAATTGCCCTTCTTTGCCGATATTTATGATGAAGTGGACCGGCACCATCCGGATGGGCGGGTGAAGCTCAAGATCGACGAGACCATAAAAAGACTGCTCGATTATCTGGCGACGGACCTGATCGAGCGGACGCTGGGGCAGGTTTCAGCGAGCGGCGCAAAGGATACTGAAGACATTCGCCGGCTGCCGAAGCGCCTTGCGGGGTTCAGCCCGGAGGTGGCGAAAAGCAACAACGAGCTCAAGAGATTTCTATACCGGCGGCTCTACGATCATCCGACAATAGTGGAAGAGCGGGACCGTTCGGTGAACGCGCTCGAGCAACTCTTTCGCTATTACCTGGCGCACCCAGAGTCCATGCCGGAGTATTACTTCGAATTGGCTGCACGGGAGCCGCGGCACCGTGTGGTTTGCGACTATATCGCGGGCATGACGGATCATTTCCTGCTGCGGCAGCATCGGGAGCTGATCGGGGTGCCAGCGACGATTTGAGCACCGGGTTGACAACAGGACGGGCTGTTTTCTTGACATCGTTGGGGTGCACCGTATAATGACTTTTCGCTCTCAAAGGCTTCACGTATGTTCCTCGATGCAAAAGAACTGGCTGTACATAAGCTGCGTCTGAACCAGAGTTATGCACCAGGCGCGGTCGACTACCACACCCGTGACTTTCGGCAGATCGAGCCTTTAGAGGTTCGGGGAACGGCGGAGATGGTGGACGACCAAATCCGCATTTCCGGGGAACTGCACACTCGCGTGGAGATGGCTTGCGCGCGCTGCCTTGAACCCGTTGTCGAAGACGTGGCGCGCGACTTTGACCTGTATTACCGGCCGATGCAATCGATTTCCAGAGAAGAAGAGGAACGGTTGAAGCTGGATGACACTGAGGTGGGGTTCTTCGAAGGCGAAGGGCTCTTCCTGACTGATGTGCTTGCCGAACAGGTGTTGCTGGCCATACCCATGAAGGCCATTTGCCGCAGTGACTGCAAGGGCCTGTGCCCGCATTGTGGTGGTAACCTCAATAGCGACGAGTGCCGCTGCGAGAGTCACGCTAGTGATCCTCGATTGGCGCCGTTGGCTCGCCTGAAGCAGGACTGGTTCAAAAAGCAATAGCTATCACGATCAAAACGCCATAGAATCCCGCGCAATATAGCGCGATCCGAGCGAGGAGTTTGCATGCCTAATCCAAAGCGGCGACATTCGAAAAGACGTACAAGTACGCGGCGGGCACATGATCATTTAACGCCGCCGGCCTTCACCGAATGTCCCCATTGTCATGAAATGAAGCAGCCCCATCGAGCTTGCCCGCATTGCGGCTATTACAAGGACCGGGAAGTGATGGATACTTCCGCCTGAATGGGCGCAGGCACGGGCGCTCTTTGTCTTTCCAGACGAATCTTCGGTAGTTTTCGGCCGCCAGAGGCGGTTCCCAGATGATTACCATCGCCGTGGACGCTATGGGGGGTGACCTAGCTCCCCGCCCTGAGGTGGAGGGATCAGTTCTTGCGGCGCGGGAATTTGGAGTGCGAGTTCTGCTGGTGGGGATACCCGCGGAGCTCAAGCGCGAGCTGGGCCGGCACAGCCTGCGAAATATTTCTGTCGAAGTGATCCCGGCAAGCGAGGTGATCGCAATGAGCGATTCTCCTGCGCAGGCTTTTCGCCGGAAAAAGGACAGTTCTGCGCATGTGGCGGCGCGCATGGTGCGGCAGGGCGAGGCGGATGCGCTGGTGAGCGCAGGCAATACAGGGGCGCTCATGACCGTCGCGCGTTTTGTCCTCGGGACGCTTCCCTCGGTGCAAAGGCCGGCGCTTGCGGCTCCATTTCCGACCAGCCGGGGAGGCGTGGCGGTTTTGATCGATGCCGGCGCGAACGTCGATTCGAAAGTGGCCCACCTGTTGCAGTTTGCCGTGATGGGAGAGATTTACTATCGCGCGATATTCGGTACCCGGCGTCCAAAGGTGGCACTGCTCTCGATTGGCGAGGAAGAGTCCAAGGGCAATGAGCTCACCAAAGAGGCATACAACAAACTCAAGGATTTGCCTCTCAATTTCGTAGGAAATATCGAAGGGCGTGATGTGTTTTCGGGCAGTGTGGATGTGATCGTTTGCGACGGGTTTATCGGGAATGTGGCGCTGAAGATCAGCGAGGGTGTGGCCCAGCACATTGCGGCCGTGCTCAAAAAGTCGCTGAAGAGCACGATTGCTTCGCAAGTAGGGTACGTGCTTTCGCGGAGCGCTTACCAAGACTTCCGGCGAAAGATCGACTACTCCGAATATGGCGGGGCACCATTGCTTGGTGTGCGCGGCATTGCCATAATCGGGCATGGCCGGTCGAACGCCAATGCCATAAAAAATGCAGTGCGCGTGGCAGCCGAGCTGGCGAACGCGCGCGTGAATGAACGGATCGAGCGAGAGCTTTCCTCCTTGCCCATCGCGGTTGGAGCTTAATCCGCTAGTCTGAAGGAGCTTCGGAAAACAAATGAGCAGAGTTGCATTTGTGTTTCCCGGTCAGGGCTCGCAATATGCGGGCATGGGCAAGGAACTAGCCGAATCATTTCCGGCGGCGCGGGAAGTCTTTGAGGAAGCGGACCATGCTCTCGGGTTCTCGATTTCGCAGCTTTGCTTCTCCGGTTCTGAGGAGGCGCTGAAGCTTACCGAAAATACCCAACCTGCGCTTCTCACAGCTTCGGTGGCTGCATATCGCGTGTTGGAACAAAAAGGCGTGTGTCCCGACTATGTGGCTGGGCATAGCCTGGGAGAATATTCGGCGCTGGTAGCCGCTGGAGCGCTGAAATTTGCGGATGCGGTTCGCCTGGTAAGAAAGCGCGGACAGTATATGCAAGAAGCCGTTCCTCCCGGCGAGGGAGCGATGGCCGCGATTCTCGGCATGCGGCCGGGACAAGTGACCGAGATTTGCCGCAAAGCTGCCGATGGAAAAGTAATGCCTGCCAATTTGAACTCTCCCGAGCAGACCGTGATATCGGGTCATGCGGCGGCGGTGAAAAGCGCTGTCGAGCAGGCTTCTGCAGCGGGAGCCAAACGCGCGGTAGTATTGCCGGTTTCGGCTCCGTTTCACAGCGAACTCATGAGGCCAGCGCAAGAACGGCTGCAGGAAGATTTGCGCGCGACCGAGTTTTCATCGTTAAAGATTCCTCTGGTTACCAACGTCGACGCAAGCGTCATCACGAGCGGAGCGGAAGCGAGAGAGGCACTCATACGGCAGGTGACTTTGCCAGTGCGCTGGGAGGAGTCGATCCGCGAATTGATCGAGCAGGGCGCAGCAACGTTCGTCGAAGTGGGGCCAGGACGGGTGCTCAGTGGATTGTTGCGGCAGATCGACCGCTCGGTGCATTCGCTGAACGTTGAAGACGCAAAGTCGCTTCAATCCGCGCTGGATCGTCTGGCCCAGATACGAGGCGAAGAGACGGAAGTTGAGGCCTCTTGAATGCGCGGCCAAATCTCCACATGTTCAGCTTAAAGGATCGCGTCGCGCTGGTGACCGGCGCGTCGCAAGGGATCGGCCGGGCAATCGCGCTGGCGCTTTCGTGCGCCGGGGCGCGAGTCATTATTGCGGCTCGTAATACGGAAAAGCTTCAAAGCCTGGCGGAAGAGATCGGGGACGCCAAAGCATTCCCGGTGAAGATGGATGTGGGTGATCAGCAGGAAGTGAAAGCCGGTTTTCACCAAGCCATCGAGCGCTTTGGACGGCTGGACATACTCGTGAACAATGCCGCGATTACGCGAGACGGTCTGGCGGTGCGCATGAAGGCCGAAGATTGGGAAGCGGTTCTGCGGACCGATCTGACGGGCGCGCATTTCTGTATTCAGCAGGCGCTGGGGGTGATGCTGCGGCAGCGTTCAGGGCGCATTATCAATCTGACCTCTGTCGTGGCGCAGTCCGGCAATGCGGGACAAGCAAATTACATTGCGGCGAAGGCCGGGCTGATCGGATTAACGCGCGCGATCGCCACGGAAGTGGCGTCGCGAAATATCACGGTCAACGCTGTCGCTCCTGGATTCATTGTCTCTCCGATGACCGACCCTCTGCCGGAGAAGGCAAAACAAGAGTTGATCGGGCGGATTCCCCTGGGGCGTATGGGCCAAGATGCCGAAGTCGCGGCGGCGGTGGTCTTCCTGGCAAGCGAGGAAGCAGCGTACATAACGGGGCATGTGCTGGACGTGAATGGCGGAATGCGCATGAGCTAAACGCCGGAGCGGTTGACCTGATTCGGAGCGCCGCATAGAATGGGCGGACGCTCAAACGCTAAGATAAAGTAAGATAAAGAAAGAATGGCGCGAACCGGCGTGACGGGCAGCGGAGGCAAAAAAGAATGGCCAGTGTAGAAGAACGGGTCAAGCAGATCATCGTAGAGCAGTTGGGCGTTGATGAAGCGGAGGTTACGCCAACGGCCTCCTTTGTGGACGATCTGGGCGCCGATTCGCTCGATACGGTGGAACTGGTGATGGCCTTTGAGGAAGCTTTTGGCATCGAAATTCCCGACGAAGATGCCGAGAAGATCGCCACAGTGAAAGATGCCGTCTCTTACATCGACAAACACGCCCAGGCAAAGAAGTAGTCTCCCTCGTTCGAATCCGTTCAAGGAGAATCGTACTTGAAGCGCCGGGTAGTGGTAACAGGTGTAGGCTTAGTTTGCGCGCTGGGTATTGGCACCGATGAGGTATGGAAAAAACTCATCGCCGGCGTAAACGGCGTCCGCCACATCACGCAATTCGATGCAAGTGGATTCGATTGCCGCATTGCCGCTGAAATCCCCGATTTTGACCCGCTGAACTGGATCGCCAAAAAAGAGCTGAAGAAGATGGGCCGCTTTATCCAGGTGGCCGTGGCGTCCGCCGATTTTGCCTTACGCCAGGCGGGCCTGGAGATCACTCCGGCTATTGCCGAATCGGTGGGGGTTTACGTCGCTTCCGGCATAGGCGGGTTCGACATCATTGAACGCGAACACTCCAAGCTGATCGAGGGCGGCCCAGGACGCATCTCGCCATTTTTCATTCCTGCCGCCATCATTAATCTTGCATCTGGAGTGATCTCGATCCGTTACGGCGCCCGGGGCCCGAATTCGGCGACGGCGACGGCATGTTCGGCGTCAGCGCACGCGGTGGGCGATTCGTTTCGGATTATCGAGCGGGGCGATGCCGAAGTCATGATCTGCGGCGGCTCAGAAGCGGCGATCACGCCCATGGGTATTGGTGGATTCGCAGCGATGAAAGCGCTTTCGACGCGCAACGAGCAACCTCAATGTGCCAGCCGCCCGTTTGACGCCGAGCGCGATGGCTTTGTCGTCGGGGAAGGCGCGGGCATCCTGATTCTTGAATCGCTGGACCATGCGCAGAAGCGCAATGCTCCGATTGTTGCGGAGATTGTCGGGTACGGTATGGCCGGCGACGCCAATCACATCACGCAGCCGGCAGAAGATGGCAATGGCGCGTACCGGGTCATGCGCGCGGCGATTCGCGATGCGGGAATCGAAGCTGAACAGGTGGGATACGTCAACGCGCATGGCACTTCCACGCCGCTCGGCGACGCCATCGAGACGCTTGCTCTTAAGCGCGTCTTTGGGGAGCACGCCAAGAAGCTGCCCGTGAGCTCGACCAAATCGATGACGGGGCACTTACTTGGCGGCGCCGGAGGGCTCGAAGCCGGAATCAGTGTGCTCGCCCTGCGCGACCAGAAGGTGCCTCCAACGATTAACTACGCGCATCCCGACCCGGCATGCGATCTCGATTACGTGCCCAACCGAGCGCGAGCCATTAATTTTGAATACGCCTTATCCAACTCCTTCGGATTTGGCGGGACCAACGCAGCGCTATTATTCAAGCGCTGGCAATAATCGAGACTAAACCGACGTAACGTAAGAAGTCAGAACCGGAGTAGAGATGAAGGTAGCCGTTTGCATCAAGCAAGTGCCGGCCAAAGATGCGCCGTTGCACATCACCGATACCGGCGCGTGGATCCGCGAAACGGATATCGGGTTTGAAATGAACGAGCCGGATAGCTTCGCTCTGGAGGAAGCGCTGCGGCTCAAAGAAAAACATGGAGGCGAGGTGGTGGCGCTTTCCATGGGGCCGGAACGGACCAAGCAAGTAATCAAGGAAGCGCTGGCAAAGGGGGCGGACCGCGGGATTCATATCTCAGACGATAAATTCTTCCAGCTCGATCCTCTAGGCTCGGCCAAGTCAATCGCCGCGGCGCTGAAAAAGGAAAATTTCGATTTAATTCTGACCGGATTGCAGAGCGACGACCAAGGCTTTGGGCAAACGGGAGTGCTGCTAGCGGAACTGCTGGGACTGCCGCATGCGACGATCATCATGCAGATTGAAGTTCAGGGGCAAGGGCTGAAGCTTAAGAAAGAGTTGGAGGCCGGATGGTTTCAGTGGGTCGAATTGCCGCTGCCGGCCGTGCTCACGATTCAGTCGGGTATCAATAAAGTTCGCTACTCCTCTCTCAAGGGAATCATGGCCGCAAAGAAGAAGGAGATCGCGGTGATCGCGCGGGAGTCGTTGGGCATCGCTCATGAGCCCACGCAACGAGTAGAACGAATTTACGTGCCGCAGAAGGCGAAGCACACGGAATTTATCGATGGCAGCCCGAAAGAGGCCGCGGCAAAGCTGATCGAGAAACTGCGCCACGAGGCGCGCGTTCTGTAGTTCGCTCACAAAAATGAAAATTCTCGTCATCACCGAGCAGCGCGACGGTAAGTGGAACCCGGTCAGTTCTGAGACGCTGGTAGCAGCGCAGCAAATCGCCGCGGCACAATCGGGAAGCCGCGTGGCTGCCGTGGTGATTGGCAAGGGCGTACGCGGGCTTGCCGAAGAGGTGGCGGCGAATCAGCTGGCGGAAGTCTTGCTCGTCGAGCACGACTTACTCGAAAAATACACCCCGGACGGATATGCGATCGCCCTAAAACAGGTAGTTACGCAAACGCAGCCGGATTTGGTTTTGCTGCCACATACGTATCAGGTGCGCGACTACGCCCCCAAATTAGCCGCATCGCTGGGCAAAGGAATGATCGCCGATTGCGTGGGATACCGCGCGGAAAAAGAGCGCGTCGTATTTGTGCGCCAGATGTTCCAGGGAAAAACAGCGGCGGATGTATCGTTTAGGGGCGCGCCGCCGTGGTTCGTTTCTTTTCAAGCGGGGGCCTTTCGCGGCGATCAGGTCGCTCGCGGCGCGTCCGCCGCTCCGATCACCGCCATCAAGGTGGACTTGCAGGCAGAGCAGATTCGCACCAAACCTCTGGAGCTTTTCCGCGAGGCCAAGCAAGCCGTTGATTTGACGCAGGCTCCGATTTTGGTTGCGATAGGCCGCGGGATCAAGGCGCCTGAAAACATTCCACTGGCGGAGAAATTGGCAAAGCTGATGGGTGGCGAACTGGCGGCGTCGCGCCCGATTTGCGATGAGGGTTGGCTACCGATGGACCGCCAAATCGGCAGCTCCGGCCAGACCGTGGCGCCCAAGCTCTATCTTGCGCTGGGCATCAGCGGCGCCATTCAGCATGTCGTAGGCATGAAGGGATCGCGTACGATCGTGGCCATCAACAAGGACCAGAACGCGCCGATATTCGAAGTGGCCGACTACGGCATTGTCGGAGATATTTTCGAACTGATCCCCGCGCTTACCGAAGTGCTCGAAAAGAAATAGCCGCACCTACGCCCGCCTAATATCCCTAATCTTATTGTTAGAATTGTAGAGTGAGCGTCGAACGCGAGCGGCTGGATGCGGACGTCCTGATCGTCGGTGCCGGCCCGGCAGGCTTGGCGTGCGCCCTGCATCTAGCCCGATTAATCCGCCAGCATAACGAATCCGGCGGCAAACCCGAACTTTCAACTGAAGGCATCTACGTTCTCGAGAAGGGACGCGATATTGGAGCGCACCAACTCTCCGGCGCCGTGCTCGATCCCCGCGCCCTGGCCGAGCTAGTGCCGGATTTTGTGAAGACGGCGCCACTCGATACGCCTGTCAACGATGATGCGGCGTATTTTCTGACCGCGAGCCGCGCCTGGAAACTTCCGATCACGCCGCCGCCCCTGCGAAATCACGGGAATTACATCGTTTCTGTGAGCAAGCTGGCGAAGTGGCTCGGTGGCCTCGTGGAGCAGGCTGGCGTGAACGTCTTCACGCAATTTGCGGGCGCGCAGTTGATTCACGAAGGCGAAGCCGTCGCGGGCGTAATTACGGAAGACAAAGGCCGCGATAAGGATGGAAAGCCCAAGGACAACTTCACGCCGGGCTATGAGCTGCGGGCCAAGATCACGGTGCTTGCCGAAGGGCCACGCGGCTCGCTGACGAAACATCTCGTTGCGGACAGACATCTTGATGGTCTTAACCCACAGGTTTATAGCATCGGCGTAAAGGAACTCTGGGAAGTTCCGCCTGGACGCATCACGCCCGGGTGGGTGGCGCACAC
>Ga0210394_10000790_pt1 | contig 58908 bp, 54 predicted proteins | sample IncBWC12MmetaG_FD_160121 | JGI IMG/M metagenome (GOLD analysis project Ga0210394, IMG submission 160121) | Forest soil microbial communities from Barre Woods Harvard Forest LTER site, Petersham, Massachusetts, United States - Inc-BW-C-12-M | ecosystem: Environmental > Terrestrial > Soil >...
GTCGCTTGGACACCGGTTCCGGCGCGCGTGCCTGCACCAGGGCCGGACGCGCCGCAGCCAGATGCGGCGCGGCGGGAATCGAGGAGCTGAAGCCCCGGCCGTTCGCCGTGGCGGCGGGCGGCGCCACGATGGTTACGTTCGTCACGTTGGTGACGTTGGTGACGTTGGTGATGTTGGTATTGCGGATGTTGGTGACGTTGTTGGTCACGCGCATACCCACGGCTACCACCGGCGGCGCACTGGTCACGACCGCGGGAGCGGTGCCCACCGGGGCGGGAACGATGATGCCGCGACGCGACCCGGGCGGAGCCGGCACGAAGCAGCCCTCCGGACCCATCGCGCGCGGGCCGGGCATCACCCCGGCCGCGGCAGGCTCGACCACCAGGACCAGTCCGGGCGCAGGCGGCACGAAGACGACATCGGGTGCGGACCAGTGCCCGTTGATGAAGATCACTGCATCGCCGCGGTGTTCGTAGTACGGATGCACCCAGACATACTGCGCGCGCGGTGGCGCCATCCAATGACCGTGCGCCCACACCCAGTTGCCCTGCCACACCCAGTAGCCACCCACCCAGACCGCGTAGGGGAACGGCGGCGGCGGCGGCGGGACCTCCACCAGCATCGGGGGCGGCGCCCAGCCCACGGCAATCGGCGCGGGTTCCGACAACGGGGGCTCCTCGTACACGCTGACGACGGGCGGGGGCGGCGCGGCTTCTTCACGCACCGGGGCCGGCTCGATCACTTCACGCGGCGGCGCCTGGATCACGCACCCGCCAACAAGCAGCACCAGGGAAAACAGGACAATACGCATAAACCGACCTCCACAAAGCGCGTCGCAGCCTACCTATCCTTAAAGCCAAGAGTGGCAGGGTCCGTGGCCGAATTCCGTCGACTGATTCCGGAAAATCCGCGCTTACCGGCCCCGGATACGACGAGGCCGCCTCTACAGGCGGCCTCGATACCTCTCACCCCTGGCGGGCCGGGTCGCGCTGCGCGCCTACTGGCCGCGACCGCGCTCCTCCGGATGCTCATTTCCCGGGTGCTGCTGACCTCCCTGGCGCTCGTGGGCTGGCGGCGCCTGGTGCTGCGCGGGCGCGCCGCCGCCCGGCTGCATGGCGCCCGGCTGCGCGGGCGCGCGGGCCTGCGGCTGCTGATGCGGGGGTGCGCCGCCGCCCGGCTGCACGGCACCCGGCTGCGCGGGCGCGCGGGCCTGCGGCTGCTGATGCGGGGGCGCGCCGCCGCCCGGCTGCACGACACCCGGCTGCGCGGGCGCGCGGGCCTGCGGAGCGTGCGGGGACTGCGCGGCAGCGTTGCCACGCTCGTGGGACTGTTGATTCATCACGGGCCGGTCTGCCGGGTGCTGCGCCTGCGGCGGCCGATCGGCCTGCGGGCCGCCGGCGTGGTTGCCCATCGCCGGGTGCTGCGCCTGCGGCGGCCGATCGCTGCGGTTCACCGCTGCGGCCGGCTCATGGCCCGCCGGCGCATGGCCCGCTGCGGCCGGCGCATGGCCCACTGCGGCCGGCGCATGGCCCGCGGCGGCCGGCGCATGGCCCGCGGCGCTCGCGCCGCGCGCGGCGACCACGCCGTGTCCGGAAAACACCGCTGGCTTTTGGGTGGCGGCGATCGGCGGCCGGCCGCCGTTCACGGATGCGCGCAGCGAGTTGTCGCCCCGCGCCTTCTGCTCGTGCTCTCTCTGCACGGATGTGAGCCCGATGTGTTGCTCATGGGCCGCGCGCATCTCCGCCGCGGCAGGGCGCGCCGCCACGCCACCGCTGCCACCGTTGAAGCTGACCCGATTGACGGTGACGTTGTTGACGACCGTGTGGTTGTAGACGTTGGTAATGTTGGTGTTACTGATGTTGGTCACAGAGCGGTTGTAGTAGAACTGGTCGCCGCGCCAGCGGCCGCCCTCGTAACCGACGCCGCCGTAGCCGTAGCCGTAGTTGATGCCGCCGTAGAACCCGACGTGCGGACCCCAGTAACCGGCATTCCACAAGTAGACTCCGCTCCCCCATCCCCAGTATCCGGGCGTCCACAACAGGCCCACGGACGGCGCGAGCGCCCAGGTTCCGGGCACCCAGTAGTAGTCCTCGTCACCCCACGCCCAGTAGCCGGGGATCCAGATGTAGCCGGCCGCCGGACACGGCGGCTGGACGTAGACGGGCAGCACCGGTGGTGCGATGTTGACCGACACGCCGATCAGCACGCCGGCATCCGACATCACGGGAAGCGCCGCGAGCGACACGGCGGCAATGAGACCGCGAATCAGATTACGCATGCGATGCTCTCCTTCCTCCGAAACCTTGAGCCACGACTGATGAACCGCGGCTGAATCTTCAATTGTCGGCCGCGCCCGACATCGGCACGCCGCGCCGCCTCACTCCAGGCAACGCGCGCTGGCTGCGGCCGTTGACCGTACGGTCGCAGCATTCACTAGAACCAACTGTAGTTAAAGCTGATGCTGATGCGTTCGGCGGCTTGCGTATTGGGGCTCACTTCGTGGCGCAACCAACTCTCGAACAGCACCACTTGACCGGCCCGCGTGCTCAGGATAACCCACGGCCGGTTCGCACGCCGTGCGCCGCTCAGGCGCGGCGGTGACGCCATGAAGCGCTCGAGCCGCGGGTCCTCGAACTTCAGCCCCGGCGACCCCTCGGGCACCGCGACGTAGTAGGTGCCGCTGATCGTGGACAGGGGATGCAGGTGCAGGCCGTGCACGGCGCCGCGGCCCATGACGTTGACCCAGCAGTCCGTCATGGCGAGCGCGCGCGCGGTGAGATCCAGCTGCAGCCGGCGCGCGAACCTCGCGACATGCCGGTCGAGCTCGCGTGCCAGCGACGCGAACGTCGGCGACAGCCGGTGCATGCGGTGCGCCGAGTTGTATGAGCTGTAGCCGCCGGGGTAGTTGCGGGCGGACCAGCGCCGCCCGGCCGCATCGTCCGCCCGCAGCTGGCGGCATTCGCGCAACAGGCGCGCGTTCAACCGCCGCCAGCCCCGCAGCGGCAGCCGCGCCTGGTACACCAGTGTCGGAAACAGGACCTGCGTGCTCATGCGATGCGCGCCAGTATGCGTCGGGGGCGCCAAAGTGGTCTATGATCGGGCGCATTCCTTAGCTCCACCTGCGAGGGATGGGTCCTCTCACATGGCAGTCTCCACGCTCCCTCCGGTCACTCCCGCCGCTGCACCGGTGTCGGCGGCGGCCGAGCTCGTGCAGCACTGGATCGGCGGCCGGCCGGCGAGCGGCGCCGGCGCGCGCCTGCCGGTGTTCAATCCCGCCACCGGCGCGGTGGCGCGCCAGGTGGTGATGGGGAGCGAGGATGATGTGCGCGCCGCGGTCGCGAGCGCGCAGGCCGCGTGGCACTCGTGGGCGGAGACACCGCCGGTGCGCCGCGCGCGGGTGCTGGCGCGCTTCCTCGCCTTGCTGCAGGAGCAGCGGGACGCGTTGGCGGCGCTCATCACCAGCGAGCACGGCAAGGTGTTCAGCGACGCGCAGGGTGAGGTGACGCGCGGCATCGAAATCGTGGAGTTCGCGTGCGGGATCCCGCAGCTGCTGAAGGGCGACTTCACCGATCAGGTGTCCACCGGTATCGACAACTGGACCCTGCGGCAGCCGCTGGGCGTGGTCGCCGGCATCACGCCGTTCAACTTCCCGTGCATGGTGCCGTGCTGGATGTTTCCGCTCGCCATCGCCTGCGGCAACAGTTTCGTGCTGAAGCCGAGCGAGCGCGATCCGTCCGCATCGCTGTTCATGGCGCGCCTGCTGGCGCAAGCCGGCCTGCCGGCCGGCGTGTTCAATGTCGTGCAGGGTGACAAGGTGGCGGTGGACGCACTGCTCACTCACCCGCAGGTGCGCGCGGTGAGCTTCGTGGGCTCCACCGCGGTCGCGCATTACATCTACCGGCGCGGCGCCGAGGCGGGCAAGCGCGTCCAGGCGCTCGGCGGCGCCAAGAATCACATGGTCGTGATGCCCGACGCGGACCTCGAGCAGGCGGTCGATGCGCTGATTGGCGCGGCGTACGGCTCGGCCGGCGAGCGCTGCATGGCCATCTCGGTGGCGGTACTGGTGGGCGACAGCGCCGACCGCATCCTGCCGAAGCTGGCCGAGCGCGCGCGTCAGCTGCGCATCGGCAACGGCATGCAGCCGGACGCGGAGATGGGCCCGCTGATCAACCGCCAGGCGCTGGAGCGCATTCGCGGTTATATCGATGAGGGTGTCGCGAGCGGCGCGCAGCTGCTGGTCGACGGCCGCCGGCAGGCGGGAACCGGCGCGGCCTTCACGGTTCCCGGTCACGAGCACGGCTTCTGGCTCGGCGCTACCCTGTTCGACCGCGTGACGGCGCAGATGCGCATCTACCAGGAGGAGATCTTCGGCCCGGTGCTGGCGTGCGTGCGCGTCCCCGACTTCGCAGCCGCCGTGGAGCTGGTGAACGCGCACCCGCTCGGCAACGGCGTGGCCTGCTACACGCGTGACGGCAACGTGGCGCGCGAGTTCGGCCGGCGCATCCAGGTGGGCATGGTGGGCATCAACATCCCGATTCCGGTGCCGATGGCGTGGCACGGATTCGGCGGCTGGAAGGGGAGCCTGTTCGGCGACACCCACGCCTACGGCGAGGAAGGCGTGCGCTTCTACACGCGGCAGAAATCCATCATGCAGCGCTGGCCGGAGAGCACGCCCAAGGGTGCGGAATTCGCCATGCCGACCGCCAAGTAGCGCGGCGGCCTCAGGACACCTTGTCGAACTGCTGCTCTTCGGTACTGCCGGTGAGGGCGGTAATCGAGGAGGTCCCGGCGCTCACCGCCTGGGCGACCGCATCGAAATAGCCGGCACCGACCTCGCGCTGGTGCTTGGTGGCGGTGTAGCCGGAGGGCTCGGCCGCGAACTCCGCCTCCTGCAGTGCCACGTACGCGGTCATCTGCTGCGCCTTGTAATCGCGCGCCAGCTCGAACATCGAGAAGTTCAGCGCGTGGAAGCCGGCGAGCGTGATGAACTGGAAGCGGTAGCCCATGGCGGCCAGCTCGCGCTGGAATCCGGCGATCTGCGCATCATCGAGCTTGCGCTTCCAGTTGAAGGACGGCGAGCAGTTGTACGCCAGCAGCTTGCCGGGGAACTGCGCGTGGATGGCTTCGGCGAATTCCCTGGCCTCCTCCAGGTCCGGCTTGGCGGTCTCGCACCAAACGAGGTCCACGTAGGGAGCATAGGCGCGACCGCGCGCGATCGCCTGCCTGAGTCCCGCCTTGACGGCAAAGAATCCTTCCGGGGTGCGGCCCCTGGCACTGTCGATGAACGGCCGGTCACGCTCGTCGACATCCGAGGTCAGGAGGTTGGCCGCTTCGGCATCGGTGCGTGCGATCAGCACCGTCGGCACGTTGCACACGTCCGCCGCCAGACGCGCGGCAACCAGCTTGTTGATCGCGTCCTGGGTGGGCACGAGAACCTTGCCGCCCATGTGACCGCATTTCTTGGCGGACGACAGCTGATCCTCGAAGTGAACCCCGGCAGCGCCCGCATCGATCATCTGCTTCATGAGCTCGAAGGCGTTGAGCACCCCGCCAAAGCCGGCTTCCGCATCGGCCACGATCGGCTTCAGCCAGTCGATGGAGTCGTCCCCTTCGGCATGATGGATTTCATCCGCGCGGCGCAGGGTGTTGTTGATGCGCCGCACGACCGCCGGCACCGAGTCCGCCGGATACAGCGACTGATCGGGGTACATCTCGCCCGCGAGGTTGGCATCACCCGCCACCTGCCAGCCGGACAGGTAGATGGCATCGAGTCCCGCCTTCACCTGCTGCATCGCCTGATTTCCGGTGAGCGCGCCGAGTGCGTTCACGAACGGCCGCTCGCTCAGGTACTGCCACAGCTTCTCCGCGGTGAGCCGCGCGATCGAGTGCTCGACGGGAATGGTGCCGCGCAGGCGAACTACGTCCCTGGCGTCATAGGCGCGCCGCACGCCGCGCCAGCGCGGCGCCTCGCGCCACTGGCGCCGCAGGTCATCGACCGTGGGCATTGGTTTAGCAGCGTTCATACGATCTGGTGCACCTTTCGCGCCCTGCGTCGGACGCTCAGCTCAACAGCTCATAGGCCGGGAGTGTGAGGAATTCGTCAAAGGTCTCGCTCTTGGTCATTTGCTCGAACAGGCGCGCCGCGGTCGGAAACACGCCGTGGGTCAGGCGCGCCGCGCCGACCTCCTCGTGGATGCGGTCGAGTTCCGAGCTCAGCAGCCGATCGAAGCGCTCCACCGTCACCAGCTGTCCGTCGCTGCTGCGCGCGCCGTGGCGCAGCCATTGCCACAGCTGCGCACGGCAGATCTCCGCGGTCGCCGCATCCTCCATCAGGTGATACAGCGGCACGCAGCCGTTGCCGCGCAACCAGGACTCGAGGTACTGCACGCCGACGCGGATGCAGCCGCGCAGGCCGGCTTCCGTGATCTCGCCCTCGGGCACCGTGAGCAGATCCTGCGGCGTCACGTTCACTTCCGCGCGCAGCACGCCGAGCTGGTTGGGCCCGGGCATCACCGCGTCAAACGCCTCGCGGGCAATGTCGGCAAGCCCCGGATGCGCGATCCAGGTGCCGTCGTGGCCGGCGCGCGCCTCGCGCAGCTTGTCCTCGCGCACGCGCGCCATCGCGGCCGCATTCGCTTCGCGGTCATCGCGGATCGGGATCTGCGCCGCCATGCCGCCCATGGCGTGCGCGCCGCGCCGGTGACAGGTCTTGATGAGCAGGTCCACATAGGACTTGAGGAAGTGACGGTCCATGGTCACGCTGGCGCGATCCGGCAGCAGGAAGTCGCGGCGGTTACGGAATTTCTTGATGAAGCTGAAGATGTAGTCCCAGCGGCCGCAGTTGAGCCCGGCGGAGTGCTCGCGCAGCTCGTAGAGAATCTCGTCCATCTCGAACGCCGCGAGCACCGTCTCGATGAGCACCGTCGCCTTGATCGTGCCGCGCGCCATACCGAGCGCCTCCTGCGCTGCGAGGAACACCTCGTTCCACAGCCGCGCTTCCAGATGGCTCTCGATCTTGGGCAGATAGAAGTACGGCCCGGTGCCGCGTCGCGCGAGCGCCTCGTGGTTGTTGGCGATAAACAGCGCGAAGTCGCACAGCGCTCCGGACACGCTGTCGCCGTTGATGCGCAGGTGCTTCTCCGGCAGGTGCCAGCCCCGCGGCCGCACGATGAGAGTGGCGGTGTGCTCGGCGAGCCGGTAGACCTTGCCGGTGGCGGGGTCCTCGTAACGGATGGTGCGGCGCACGGCGTCGTTGAGATTCACCTGGCCGCGGATCAGGTTTTCCCAGGTCGGCGAGCAGGAGTCCTCGAAGTCCGCCATGAACGCGCGCACCGGCGCGTTGAGCGCGTTGATGACCATCTTGCGATCGACGGGGCCGGTGATCTCCACGCGCCGGTCGGCAAGGTCCGCCGGCACCGGGGCGACGCGCCAGTCGCCGGCGCGCACCGCGGCGGTGTCGGTGAGAAACTCCGGCAGCGCCCCGTCATCGAGCAGCGCCTGGCGGCGTGCGCGCGCGTTGAGCAACTCGAGGCGCCGCGGGTTGAAGCGCCGGTGCAGGCTCGCCAGCAGCTGCAGCGCCAGCGGCGTCAGCACCTCCTCGGCGCGCTCGATCTTCGGTCCCAGCACCTCGAGCTTGGGCCCGGTCTGCTCGCGCGAATACAGCCGCGCCTGGCTCTCGGCGTTCATGAGGCGAGCATACCCGGATTGCGCGGGAATTTGACCGTGGAAACTTCACACTGTTAATTTCACATAGTCATTCACACTGTGCGGACGGGTCAAGCTGTGACGGAGCTGTTACGCAGGGGTCATTTTCTCGGCGCCAAACTGCGCTCGGTACGCAAGCGCAACGGACTGACACTGGAGGAACTGTCGGTGCGCTGCATCCAGCGCGATTCCGGCATCGCACCCTCGGTCTCCTACCTGAGCATGATCGAGAGCGGCAAGCGCACTCCCTCCGGGGGACTGCTCGAGCTTCTGGCCGCGGTCTTTCAGCGCGCCCCGGCGTGGTTTCTGGATGAGAGCACGGATTTCGAGCTGCCCGCGCCCGCCCCCGGAGGCGCCGCCGCGCGCTTCCCGCTCGAGCCGGCGTTCCTGTTCTCCAAGAGCCTGCTGCAGGCGGCGATACCGGAGCTGCTCGCCCAGACCGGCACCAGCGGGCGGCAGTTCGCGCACCTTCTCATCCGCTCACACCAGGAGATGTCACGCAATGATTTCCCCGACCTGGAACGCGCCGCCGACAACGTGGGCGAGCGGCGCTTCCCGCTGTCGGTCGAGGATCTGATGCGCTTGTGCCGGCGCCACGGGCTGGAGATCCGCTGGTTCGACCGCAAGCCGGTGCTGGCGCGCGACAAGGACCGCGAGGTGCGCAGCATGGTGCGCTCGTTCTTCGAGGCGCCGCGCGTGGTGTACGCCAATCGCGCCCTGCAGGCGGACCCCGCCCGCCTCAAGTTCGATCTCGCGGCGCACATCGCCCACAAGGTGCTGCACGGCGGGGATGGGCTGAAGTCCGCGCACGCCACGGGCGGGGAGATGGGCGGCAGTCCCGAGAGCGGCTCGAGCGCGGTGGGCATGAATGCCCAGGACGTGCTGCACGCGTGGCGCGACTTCGAGTGCAGCTTCTTTGCCGGCGCGCTGCTCGCGCCGCGGGTCCCGTTCCGGCGCTTCCTCGTCCGCGAGCGCCACCGGGTGGAAGCGGGCGCGAAGCTCGAGCTCACCCCCGCCGTGGTGATGCGGCGCATGACCAAGGTGTCTCCCTATCCGTACTGGCATTTCTTCGACGCCTACCCGCCCGGGTATCTGCGCGCGGTGTACCGCGGCAACGGCATTCCCCTGCCATGGGGAAACCTCGCGCAGGTGAGCGACCCGTGCCCCAACTGGGCGGTGTTTCGCATGATCGACGGCGATCGTGGCGTGAGCGGCTCGCAGATCTCGGTGCTGCGCGATGCCGAGCGCTCGCTCCTGTACTGCTGTCACTCGCGCCGGGTTCATGACATGGCAGGCAATCCGCACGTGCTGTCGGTCGGCGTGGACCTGGCGCCGGCGCTCGCCGCGAACGGCGTGCCGAGCGAGCCGGTGATCGATTCGATCCTGCGGGAGTGCCTGCACCGGCGCGGCGAAGCGCGTGTTCCCAAGCCCGCCGCCCAGGTGCTCGACGCGGTCGCCAAGGTACTGAACATCGCCTGGATCGGTGACGCGCTCGGCAAGCCCGCGCGCATTATCTGTCCGCGCAGCGACCGCTGCCCGCGCCCCGAGCGCTGTGAGGGGGCGCGGCCCTCGCGGGCGCGGGAGATCTCCGACGTGCGCGAGGAGATCCTCGGGCGCGATGCGTGAATCGCATAAAATGCGGCCACCACACACCGGCCAGGAGGATGCACCATGCACCGGGATCAGGGCGCGCGCGTTAGCGCCGCGGCAGGGATTCTGCTGGCAACAATGCTGCTTGCCCCCGCCGTGGCCGGCGCCGCCGGGGCCGCCGCCGATCTGCAGGCCGAACGCGTCAGCATCGATGCGTGGCGGGCCGAGCGCGTCGGCCGACTCACCAGCGACAGCGGGTGGCTGACGCTCGCCGGACTCCTGTGGCTCAAGGAGGGCGACAACAGTTTCGGCCGTGCCGCCTCGAACGCGCTGATCCTCGACAACGCCTCGCTCGCCGACACCGCCGGCTCATTCGTGCTGAGCGGCCACCAGGTACGTTTCGTCGCCCGTCCCGGTGCCGGCGTGACGCACGACGGACGGGCGGTCACCTCGCTGGATCTCGCCTCCGATGCCCAGGGTGAACCCACGGTGCTCGCCAGCGGCTCGCTGCGCTTCTTCGTCATCGAGCGCGCCGGCAATCTGGGCGTGCGGGTGCGTGATCTCGACAATCCCCACCGCCGCAACTTCAGCGGGCTCACCTACTTCCCGGTCAGCGCCGAGTGGGTGTGCGACGCCCGCTTCGAGCCTTACGAGCCGGCGCACCACCTGAAGATCGTGAACATCCTTGGCATGGAAGAGGAGGCACAGTCGCCGGGCGCGGTGGTGTTCAGGAAAAATGGCCGCGAGTGGCGGCTCGACACGGTGCTGGAATCGCCGGGCGACCAAGAGCTGTTCATCATGTTCGCGGACACCACCAGCGGACATGAGACTTACGGCGCCGGCCGGTTCCTGTACATCCCGCTGCCCCAGGGCCAAACGGCGCGGGTGGATTTCAACAAGGCCTTCAACCCGCCGTGCGCGCTCAATGACTTCGCGACCTGCCCGCTGCCACCGTCACAGAACCGCCTGAAGCTCAGGGTCGATGCGGGCGAGAAAAAGTACGCCGGCGGGCCTGAGCATCGCTCCTGATGGAAGTCGTGTCAGGCATTGGCGGCCTGTTCTTCCGCGCGCGTGACCCGGAAAGCCTCGCCGCGTGGTACCGCGAGCACCTCGGGATCGCGTTGGTTCCCGCGAACTACGACGACCCGGTCTGGCAACAGCAGGCCGGTCCCACCGCGTTCGCACCGTTCGAGGAGTCGACCAGCTACTTTGGCCCCGGCCAGAAGCAGTGGATGGTCAATTTCAGGGTGCGCAGCCTCGAGGCCATGGTGGCGCAACTGCGCGCGGCGGGCATCGCCGTCGAGATTGATCCGCAGCACTACCCCAACGGGCGATTCGCCCGCCTGCATGACCCGGAAGGAAATCCTGTGGAGCTGTGGGAGCCTGGCCCGGCAGCATGAGGAGGCTGCCAGGCGCGCGCAGCTCAGGCGGCGATGAAAATCGTGGCGGGATGCTCCAGGCACTCCTTGAGCGCCTGGATCATCGCGGCCGCGTCGTAACCGTCGACGAAGCGGTGGTCGAAGGACGAGGAGAGATTCATGGTGCGCCGGATCGCGATGGCGCCGTCCACGACCACCGGGCGCTCGAGGGCGCGGTTCACGCCGATGATGGCCACTTCCGGGGCGTTGATGATCGGCGTGCTGGCGATGCCGCCCAGCTTGCCGAGGCTGGTGATGGTGATGGTCGAACCGCTCAGCTCTTCGCGCTTCGCCTTGTTGCTGCGCGCCGCCTCGCTCACCCGGCGCATCTCGGCCGCCAGCTCCCACAGCGTCAGCGCCTGCGCGTCGTGCACCACCGGCACCTTGAGGCCATCGGGAGTCTGGGTGGCGACACCCAGGTGCACCGACCTGTGACGCACGATCACGCCCCGCTCCGCGTCGTAGTGCGCGTTGCATTGTGGAAAATCCCGCAGCACGCGCACCAGCGCCAGCGCCAGGAACGGCAGATAGGTCAGCGCCGGCGCACCCGCAGCCAGCCTGCTGTTCAGATGGCGGCGCAGCGACTCGAGCTCGGTGACGTCGAGTTCCTCCACGTAGGCGAAGTGCGGGATGTTGCGCTTCGCCTCGCTCATGCGCTGGGCAATGAGGCGGCGCAGACCGATCACCTTGATCTCTTCGGTGGCGCCGTTCGGCGCGACGCGCGGCTCGGCAGCCCTGGCGGCGGGCACTGCCTTGGGCGCCGCACGCAGCGGCGTCGGCTGCGGCGCGCGGCGCGCCACGTAGGCTTCCAGGTCCTTCGGCACGATCCGCCCGTTGGGTCCGGAGCCGTCAATCTGCCGCAGGTCGATCCCGGCCTCGTGCGCGCGACGGCGAATGGCCGGGGAGGTCGCGACGCGCTCGGTGCGCCCGGCGCCGTTACCGCCCGCGGACGTCATCGCCGGCGTCGCGCTGCCCGCTGCGACCGGCGCGGACCGCGCCGCCGGCGCGGGCGTGGCTTGCGCCGCAGCGTCAGGCTGCGTTTCCAACACGATCAGCTCCGCACCCACCGGCACCAGGTCGCCGGGCGCGCCGGTCGTGGATAGCACGCGTCCACTCACCGGCGCCGGTACTTCCACGGCGGCCTTCTCGGTCATCACCTCGACCAGCACGTCATCCTCGGCGACGGTGTCGCCGGGCTTCACGCGCCAGTTGACGATTTCCGCCTCGACCGTGCCTTCGCCCAGATCGGGCAGTTTGAAGACGTACCTGCTCACCCCGCCTCCATTACCCGCTGCAGCGCCGCGGCAATGCGCGCCGGTCCCGGGAAATACTCCCATTCGAACGCGTGCGGATAAGGAATGTCCCAGCCGGTCACGCGCTGCACCGGCGCTTCCAGATTCCAGAAGCACTGTTCCTGCACCGTGGCCACGAGCTCCGCACCATAGCCGCTGAAGCGCGTCGCTTCGTGCACTACCACGCAGCGGCCGGTCTTGCAGACCGAGGTGCACAGCGTGTCCACGTCCAGCGGCGCCATGGTGCGCACGTCGATGATCTCCGCGTCGACACCCGCAAGCCGCACCGCCGCCTCGGTGACGTGCACCATGGTGCCGTAAGTCAGCACGGTGACTGCCCTCCCCTCGCGCACCGTTTCGGCGCGGCCGATCGGCACCCGGTAGTGACCATCGGGAACTTCGCCGCGCGGGTGCGCGCTCCACGGCACCGCGGGCTTGTGGGGATCGCCGTCGAACGGCCCGTTGTAGATGCGCTTGGGCTCGAAGAACACCACCGGATCGTCGTCCTCGATCGAGCTGATGAGCAGGCCCTTGGCATCGTAGGGGTTGGAAGGCATCACGACCTTGATGCCGCACACGTGCGTGAAAATGCTCTCCGGGCTCTGCGAGTGGGTCTGCCCGCCGCGGATACCGCCGCCGCACGGGGTGCGGATGGTCACGGGTGCGGAGAACTCCCCCGCCGAGCGGTAGCGCAGCCGGGCGAGCTCGCTCACCACCTGATCGAAGCCCGGATAGATGTAATCGGCAAACTGGATTTCCGCGACCGGCTTGAGGCCGTTGACCCCCATGCCGATGGCCGCGGCGATGATGCCGCCTTCCGCGATCGGGGTGTCGAGTACGCGATGCTCGCCGTACTTCCTCTGCAGTCCCTCGGTGACACGGAACACGCCGCCGAAATAACCGACGTCTTCGCCCAGAATGACCACGCGCGGATCGCGCTCCAGCATCACGTCCATAGCCGAGTTGAGCGCCTGGACCATGTTCATGCGCGCCATGTTTCAGCCCTTGTTCGCCACGGTGGGAGCGGCCTGCGGGCGCTCGGCCGCCGTCGCGCTGCGCAGCGCCCGCAACTCCTCGCGCTGGCGCACCAGATTCGGCGGCATCTCCTTGAACACGTCTTCAAACATCGTCAGCGGGTCGAGCGACGGTCCGCCGGTGAGCGTTCCGTACGACTCCGCTTCCTTCCAGCACGCGGTGACGTGCGCCTCGAGCTCCTTCTCCAGCCGGCCATGGCGCTCCTCGGACCACTCCCCGAGCGCCATCAGGTGCTGCTTCAGACGCGTGACCGGATCCCCGAGCGGCCAGGCGCGCCACTCTTCCTTGGGACGGTAGCGCGAGGGATCGTCGCTGGTGGAGTGCGCCGCCGCCCTGTAGGTCACGTGCTCGATCAGGGTGGGCCCGCCGCTCTGGCGCGCGCGCTGCGCGGCCCACTGGGTCACCGCGTACACCGCCAGGAAGTCGTTGCCGTCGACGCGAATCCCCGGCATGCCGTAACCGGGACCGCGCTGCGCGAAGGTCTGGTGCTCACCCCCGGCGAAACCCTGGAAGGTGGAGATCGCCCACTGGTTGTTGACCAGGTTGAGAATCACCGGCGCCTGGTACACGGCGGCAAAAGTCATCGCGTAGTGGAAGTCGGCTTCGGCGCTCGAGCCCTCGCCGATCCAGCTCGCGGCAATCCGGTCTTCGCCCTTGATGGCCGCGGCCATCGCCCAGCCGACTGCCTGGGGAAACTGCGTGGCCAGGTTGCCGGAGATGGTGAAGATGTTGCCGCTGCCCCAGTGGTACATGATGGGCATCTGCCGGCCCTTGCACATGTCGTGGGTGTTCGACAGGCACTGACACATGAGCTCGACGAGGTTACGGCCGCGCACCACGTGCAGGCCCTGCTGGCGATACGAGGGGAACAGCATGTCCCCCGGCTGCAGGGCCATGCCCTGCGCCACCGCGACCGCCTCTTCGCCGGTGGACTTGATATAAAAGGAGATGCGCCCCTGCCGCTGGATCTTCTGCATGCGGTCGTCAAACAGGCGTGTGAGCAGCATGTGGCGCAAGGCCACCTGCAGCTCCGGCGCTTCCAGGTGCGGATCCCAGGGCCCGACCGCCCGGTGCTCATCGTCCAGTACGCGCACCATCTCCACGGAGAGGTTCTCGATGTCGCGCACCGAGGCGGTGACGTCCGGGCGGTTCAGCGCGCCTGCCGGGGATATCTGCACGTAGCTGAAATCCGGCTCCTGTCCGGGCCGGGCCGGCGGGGCAGGAACATGCAAGCGCGACCGTGGGGGCATAGGGGTTGCGGTGCCGAGTATGAGTTCGGCAGGATTGTAGTCGCCTGACACGGGTAACACTACGCATGAAGCCCAGACCACCTCAAACCGTGGCGCGCACCGCCCCGCACCCGGCACGCGTGCGCGTCGGTCGGGAAGTTGCCGGCCGCAGCGGCAAGGGCGTATCGGTGATCAGCGGCCTGCCCCTTGACGAAACGCAACTCGCCGAGCTCGCGACGCGGCTGAAGAAGCTGTGCGGCGCGGGCGGTGGCGTCAGGGAGGGCGTCATCGAGATCCAGGGCGAGCATCGTGACCGCCTGGTAGCGGAGCTGTGCAAGCTCGGCTACCCGGCGAGGCGCTCCGGCGGCTGACAGCCGCTGACTTGCCGGAACGGTGAGCTTAGGCTGCCCGGTGCGCGCAGTGGTATCCGCCCACAATTATTGCTATAGATAGAGTGGCAGTGAAAGGACCCGCGCGGGGAATAAAGTGCAAAAAAACCCTCATCCACCAGGTCGGACACGGAACGGAAACGTCCTCCTGTTCGCGCGCAACTTCTTCCGGCATCCGCGCATGCTCGGCTCGATCGTGCCCAGCTCGCGTTTCCTCATCAAGCAGCTGCTGCAGCCGATCAACTGGGCGCGGGCACTGGTCATTGTCGAGTACGGTCCCGGAGTGGGTGGCATCACCGCGGAGGTCCTGCGGCATATGCGCCCCGACGCCACGCTCATCGCCATCGAGATGAACCCGGACTTCGTGAAGTACCTGCGCGGCGCATTCAGCGACGAGCGGCTGCGGGTGGTGGAAGGCTCGGCGGTATCGGTCGACGAGATCCTGCGTCGCTTCGGCTACACCCGCGCCAACTACATCATCTCCGGCATTCCGTTCAGCACCATCCCGGCACCGCTGCGCCAACGCATACTGCGCAAGACCTGCGATGTGCTCGCACCCGGCGGCGCATTCCTCGTGTACCAGTTCTCCACCCGCGTGCTGCAGGACCTGAAGCGCGTGTTCGGCTACGTGGGCCGCAGGTTCGAGCCGCTCAACGTGTTGCCGGCGCATCTGTTCATCTGTCAGCCCGCTGCCGCCTGAGCCGTTGACAATGCGGCGCCCCGGCGAGGATCCTCTTCACCATGGCTGGCACGCTGTGGATCGGAACGCGTAAGGGTCTGTTTGCGCTGCGCGCCGATGGCGCGCGCCGCAACTGGAAACTCGCGGGCCCGCAGTTTCTCGGCGAAATCATTCACCACGTCGTACAGGATCCGCGCGAGCCACGGGTGCTGCTGCTGGCGAGCCGGACCGGGCATCTCGGGCCCACGGTGTTTCGCTCGACCGATCGCGGCCGCAGCTGGCGCGAGGCCGCGCGACCGCCCGCCTTTCGCACGGCTCGCGACGGCGAGCAAGCCCGCGCCGTGCAGCGGGTATTCTGGCTCACGCCCGGCCACCGCACTGAACGGGCGAGCTGGTACGCCGGCAGTTCCCCGGCCGGATTGTTTCGCTCCACCGACGGCGGCGTGCACTGGGAACCGGTGGCCGGCTTCAACGACCATCCGATGCGACCGAAGTGGGCGGCGCTCGGCACGCCGGACGGAGAGTTCCTGCACTCCATCCTCGTGGACCCGCGCGACCCGCGGCACCTGTACATCGCGATCTCGATCGGCGGGGTGTTCGAGTCCAGCGACGCCGGCAGCAACTGGACGCCGCTCAATGAAGGGTGTGCGGCGGATTTCCTGCCCGACGCGAGCGTGCCGTTCGGTCACGATCCGCATTGCATGGTGCAGCACCCGGCGAGACCCGAGCGGCTCTACCAGCAGAATCACTGCGGCATCTACCGCCTGGATGGCCCGGCTCGGCGCTGGAAGCGCATCGGCGACGCCATGCCAAAGAAGGTCGGCGACATCGGCTTTCCGATCGTGTTGCATCCGACCGATCCCGACACGGCCTGGGTACTGCCCATGGACGGCCAGAGCGTGTGGCCGCGCACCTCCGTCGGCGGTAAGCCTGCGGTCTACGGCACCCGCGATGGCGGCGCAAGCTGGCGGCGCATGGATCGCGGCTTGCCGCATTCGCAGGCCTGGTTCACGGTGTTGCGTCAGGCCATGTGCGCTGACACTCGCGAACGCCCGGGCGTGTATTTCGGCACCACCGGCGGAGAAGTCTGGGCCAGCACCAACAGCGGGGACAGCTGGCGCTGCCTCGCGCGCCACCTGCCGGAGATCTACTCGGTGAGTCACGCGGCCTGACCCATGAGCTGTACGGTGCGTATCGCCAGCCCCCTGCGCTCCTACAGCGCCGGCGCCGCCACGCTCGCGGCCCGCGGCAACACGCTCGCCGAGGTGCTCGCGAACCTCGAGCAGCGCTGCCCCGGCATCCGCTTCCGCGTGATCGACGAGCACGACCGTATCCGCCCGCACATGCGGCTGTTCGTCAACAGCAGCGAGGCGCGTGAACTGTCGGCGGCGGTGCGCGCCGGCGACACGGTGCACGTGATCTGCGCGCTCTCCGGAGGATGAGCCCGTGACACTGTCCGCCAGCGAGCGCGACCGCTACCAGCGTCATCTGGCGCTCGGCGAAATCGGCGCGGCCGGCCAGGAGAAACTCAAGGCGGCCCGCGTACTGGTGGTCGGCGCCGGCGGGCTCGGCTCGCCGGCGGCGCTGTATCTGGCGGCCGCAGGTTGCGGCACTCTGGGACTGCTCGACTGCGACCGCGTGGAGCTCTCCAACCTGCAGCGCCAGGTGTTGTTCGACAGCAGCGCCATCGCGCGATCCAAGGCCGAGGCAGGACGCGAGCGGCTCGCGAGCCTCAATCCCGAGATCCGGGTGGTGGCCCACGCGCTGGAACTCAAGGCCGCCAACGTGCGCGCGGTGTTCAAGGACTACGACCTGGTGCTCGATGGCACCGATCGGCTGGCCACCCGCTATCTGGTGAACGACGCCTGCGTCATTCTCGGCTTGCCGCTGGTGTCCGCCGCGATCCACCGCTTCGAAGGCCAGATCATGACCTACGTGCCCGGCCGGGGGCCGTGCTACCGGTGCGTGTTCCCGCAGGCGCCCGAGGGCGGGGTGGCCAATTGCGCGCAGGCGGGCGTTCTGGGCGTGCTGCCCGGTGTGCTGGGCACTCTGCAGGCGACCGAAGCGATCAAGCTGATTACCGGCGTGGGCGATCCGCTCACCGGACGGCTCCTGACCTACGACGCGCTCGAGATGCGTTTCCACGAATTCCGCGTCGCGCGCCGGCCCGACTGCGCGGTGTGCGGCACCGCGCCCACGATCACCGAGCCCCGCGACCCGGCCCCGCGGCCCCCCGACGCGGTAGCCGGCGCGGTGCGCCGGATCACGGCCGGCGCCCTGAACGAGCTGCTGCGCGAGGCGCGCGCGCAGGCGCCGCGCCTGGTCGACGTGCGCGAGGTGCATGAATTCAGCGCCGGACACCTCGAAGGCGCCGTCAACATCCCGTTGGGCGAGTTGCCGCGGCGCCTGGCGGAGATTGCGCCCGACGACGCGCCGGTGTTCATCTGCCGCAGTGGCGGCCGCAGCCTCGCCGCCTGCGAGCTGGCGCTGCGGGCCGGAATCGCCGCGCCCGCGAACCTGGAGGGGGGCCTGCTCGCCTGGGCCCGCGAGATCGATCCGGCGCTGCCGGTCGCGTGAGCGGCGACCTCAGGCGTCGCGCTGACAGCGCGACTTCGCGAACCACGATGGCGGCTTGGGCTGGGGCGCCAGCTGGGCGCGGCTCTTGATGAGCTCGAACGCCGCGCGCGGCTCATCCACGAACTCGAACAGCTGCAGATCCTCGGCCGCGATGGTGCCGTGGCGCACCAGAGCCTCGAAGTTGACCACTTCTCTCCAGAACGCCGAACCGTAGAGCAACACGGGAATCGAACGCTCGAGCTTGCGGGTCTGCGCCAGCGTCAGGATCTCGAACAGCTCGTCGAACGTGCCGAAGCCGCCGGGAAACGCCACCAGCGCGCGCGCCAGGTGTGCGAACCACAGCTTGCGCATGAAGAAGTAGTGGAACTCGAAGCCCAGCTCCGGGGTGATATAGGGATTGGGACGCTGCTCGTGCGGCAGACCGATGTTGAGACCGACGCTGCGGCCGCCGGCGAGCGCGGCTCCCTGGTTGGCGGCTTCCATGATTCCGGGGCCCCCGCCCGAGCAGACGATGAGGTGCTCGCCTGCGAGCGAGCGGCTCCATTCGGTCACGAGCCGCGCCAGCTCCATCGCCTCCCCGACGTAGCGGCCGAGGGGACCGCCGGCGCGCACGCGCGCCGAGCCGAAGAACACCACCGTCGCCGTGACCCCCGCGGCATTGAAGGCGCGCAACGGCGCCAGATACTCGGACAGGATCCGCACCGGGCGTCCTTCGTCCGAGTCGAGGAAGCCGGGGTCGTGGTAAGCCAGCGGCGGTGTTGGCATCATGCCAGTCTACCCCACTGACGCGGCGACATTTCGCAAGGCGCGCCATGCGTTTGTTGAGTGCAAGCCCGCTGGCCGCGCTGCTCGCCGCGGCGGCTCTGGCGGTACGCACCGCGGGGTGCGGTGCCGCGGCGGGAGCCGCAGCCGAGAGTCTGCCGCGCCTCGACGCGCACACCTCGCTCCTGGTGGTCGCGCCGCATCCGGACGATGAGACGCTGTGTTGTGCCGGCGTCATCCAGCGCGTCGTGCGCGCCGGCGGGCGTGGGAGCGTTGTGTGGATCACGAGCGGGGATGCCTCCGAGCTCGACCTGCTGCTGATCGAGAAGAGCCTGTTCGTGAAGCCGGAGAAGGCGCGCGACCTGGCCGTAAGGCGCATGCGCGAAGCGCGCACTGCGACGGCACGACTGGGCGTGTCCGCCGCAGGGCAGCTGTTCCTGGGCTACCCGGACCGCGGCGTGCTCAGGCTCCTGACGGATCACCGCGCCACGGCCTACACCTCCGGCTTCACGGGCGCGGCGGCCGTGCCCTACCCGGCCGCGCTGTTTCCGGGCCATCCCTACACGGGTGAGAGTCTCGAGGGCGACTTCGAGGCGGTGCTCGAGCGCGTCCATCCGACGCTGATTCTCGCCCCGAGCCCCGGCGACAGCCATCCCGATCATCGCGCTGCGGGCCTGCTGACCATCGCCGTCAGCACACGCCGCGGCATGTTGCCCGGCGTGCGCTACTGGATCGTGCATGGCGGGGAAGGCTGGCCCAGCCCGCGCGGGCTGATGCCGGGCGTGCCGCTCACCCCGGCCCCGCGCAGCGGCGCTCTCGCGCTCGCGGTTTTCGCACTCGAACCCACCGAGGAGGACCGCATGCTGGAGGCGCTGCGCGCCTATGACACGCAGATGCGCACGCAGGCGCCGTTTCTGCTCGCGTTCGTGCGCAGCACCGAGCTGTTTGCGTCGCGCCCGGGGCCTTAGGCTCGCGCCACGGTAGCCGGCGCGACGCGCTTACGTCAGCGCCAGCGATCCAGTTGGCGGTCGAGCAGGCCGGCGATGCCCTCGCGCACGCGATCGAGCCAGGCGCGCTGGCGCCAATAGCGGCGGTTGAGCGCGCGCGATACGGCGAAATCCCCTTCAAACAGCACCGCCGCCGCATCCGCTACCCGCGCGTCGGCGATCTCCTGGTTGGCCTCCAGGTTCCAGCGGAAGCTCCAGCGATCGAGGTTGCTTGAACCGATCGATACCCAGTCGTCGCACAGGATCATTTTCGCGTGCAGCATGCGCGGCTGGAACTCGAATATCTTCACGCCGCTGCGCAGCATCTTGCCGTAGAACCTGCGTGCCGCCTGGCGCACCCACGGATGGTCGGTGCGCGCGCCCGGCACGAGCAGCCGCACGTCCACGCCGCGGCGCGCCGCCCGGCGCAGCGCTTTGCGGAAGCGCCGCGAGGGCACGAAATAGGCGCTCATGATCCAGGCGCGCGTCGCGGCGCAATCGATTCGGCTGCGCACGCCATTGGCGAGCACCGAGCGCTGCCGCGCCTCGCTCAACGCCAGGCGGCCCGCGGCGCCGCCGGCGCGCGGCTCACACGGCGGCGGGTCCGGGAGCCCCAGCTCCGCTCCGCAGCGGCGCCAGGTGCGCGCGAACGCGCGCTGCCAGTCGCCGATCACCGGACCTTCGATCTCGACCATGAGCTCGCGCCACACTCCGCGCCGGGCGCCGGGTGCGAAGTCGTCAGTGAGTCCGGCGCCGCCCACGAACGCCACGCGGCCGTCGGTGAGCAGCAGCTTGCGATGGTCGCGCAACAGGTTGGACAGCCTGTTCTTCAGGCGCAGCGGGTTGAAGAAGCGCAGCTCCACGCCCGCATCCAGCAGCCGCCGGCGATCGGCGCGCGTGAGTCCCAGGGCGCCGAAGGCATCCAGCACCAGGCACACGCGCGCGCCGCGGCGCGCCGCCTGCGCGAACGCTTCGATGAAACGCGTGGCGATGGCGCCGGAGCGGACCAGGTACATCTCCAGCAACACGTAGCGGCTCGCGGCATCGATCGCCTGCAGCATGCGCGCGAAGAACTCCCCCCCATCGTCGAGCAGCCGGAACTCGTTCCCCGGTCGCCACGGCCAACCCGTGGTTGTAAATTGATCGGGATCCCGGCCAGGCGTCATGAGTGAACAATGACCGACCCGCGCACCAGATGCCAGATCCTGCTGCTGTTGGCGTTGCTCGCCCCGCGGTGCGCCGCCGCCGATGTCACCGATTCGGTCAACAGCGTGCGCCGGCACGGGTGCGACGCACGCCCCGGCGGCGTGCGGCCGCTGCGCGAAAACGCGCAGCTCGACCAGGTGGCCCGGCAACTGTCGCAGGGAGCGGAGCTGCGCGTGGCGCAGCGGCTCGCGGGCTACCACGCCGTGAGCTCATTCTCGGTGCGCATTTCCGCGGTGCCGGCGAGCGGCGATGTGGGGCGCATCATCGGGCAGCAGTTCTGCGAACAGGCCACCAATCCGGCGTTCCGCGAGATCGGCAGCTGGCGGCGCGGCGCCGACGTGTGGCTGGCCTTCGCCGAGCCCTTCACCCCGCCGGCGTCGCACGACCGCGCCGCGAGCAGCCGCCGGGTGCTCGAATTGATCAACCAGGCGCGCGCGCACGCGCGCCGCTGCGGATCCACGCCCTTTGCGGCGGCGCCCCCGCTGCGGCCGGACGCCACCCTCGAGCACGCGGCGGCGCAGTACGCCCGCGACATGGCCACCTATGGCTACATGGATCACACCGGGCGCGATGGCAGCTCCCCCGCGCAGCGCATCACGCGCAGCGGCTACCGCTGGCGCGGGGTCGGCGAGAACCTCGCGAGCGGCATCATGACGCCCGAGGACGCCGTCGCGGGCTGGCTGCACAGCCCCGAGCACTGCGCGAATCTCATGGATCCGGCCTTCAGGCATATGGGCGTGGCGTATGCGGTGAACCCGCGCAACGATGCGGGCGTGTACTGGGCACTGGAGTTCGGCACGCCGCGCTAACGGCGCCGGCCGTAGGCGGTGTCGCTGTCGTGTTCCAGGGTGAACACGGTACCGGCCACCAGATACAGCACTGCGAACCAGGCGAGACTGCGGGTGAGAAAGATGTCGACCGTATGGTAGAAGACAGGCGCGTGAGTGAACGCCTGTGTGGCCTGGACGCCGCCGATCAGGATCGCGGCGGTCGCCACCAGCATCAGCACCGGCCCGACCGAGGAGCGTGGCGCGTCCGGCTCGGCGGGTGCGGCCGGCGGCGTGGGCCGGCGCCAATACCACACCGCCAGTGCGGCCAGTCCGACCACCGAGCTCAGATACTGCAGAACGTGGCAAACCGTGGCGCTGTACGCGCCAACAGTCACCGGTGCGCTGAGCACCGCGAGCCGCCGCACCATCCAGCCGTCGTTATGGGTGAACGAGTCCCACAGCAGATGGGTCCACACGCCGAGAATGATCGACAACGGCGCCAGGGCCCATTCGAGCGGCCGCCGGAACGGCGCGAGCGCGGTGAGGCACAGCCAGCGGGCGCGCGCCGAGAGCAGCGCGGTGAGCGGTCGGCGCAGCAGAAATACGCAGCCGAGCGCCGCATATCCGAGCACCAGGCAAGTCGTGAACGAGCCCGTGACACTGTGAGTCTCGGGTCCGATGAGGCCGAAACGCGCCGGCACGTAGTACGGCAGATCCGGAGTCATGGCGCCGATGATCAGCGGCACGGTGCGCAGGTACCTGAGACCGCGCAGCGGCAGGATGGCGGCGGGGTGTGCGAGCGTGAATGGCATGCGCGCGCCCTCAGCCCGGCTGCCGCGGGTTCGCAGTCACGCGGATGCGGAAGTCCGTGCCGATCCAGTTCGCTCCCGAGCGGAACGTCAGATCGATGTAACGGCCGGCACGCAGCCCCGACGTATCGATCTGCAGCACGTGCAGACCGAGGGAGTTCGCAGCGGTGTCCTGCTCGCGCACGTCCTGCCAGCCGTCGAGCCCCCAGCGCACCGCACCCGGCTCACGCAGAGCGACCGTGAGCGCACAGCCTTCGGGCAGCTGCGGCGCCGGAGCCTGCTGGCACCAGAGGACGCGGGTCAGCGTCGGGCGCTGGCCGCGGTAACGCTCCCAGACGGAGTCGGGACGGTCGAACGCTCGCCCCAGCGCCCGTGAGGCGACCAGCTTCAGGTACTCGGCGTGCGCCCACACGAGCGGCATGGCCGCCCCGGTCGGCCGGCCGGGATGGAGCCCGCGGGCGGCGATCGGCGCCGCGTCCCACACCTGCTCGGGCAGCATGCCCCCCGTGGAGGTCATGCGCGTCATCGCGAGCAGGAACGGCAGCGGGTCGCGTCCACAGCTCAGCTCGTAATGACCCCGCTCACCGGTGAGCAGTGGCCAGGCGCGGCCGCGGCCGGTGCCATCGTACGGGCTGCCGTCGTCGTGCTCGCCGTAGCCGTCCTCGTTGTAGCGATGCCAGGACGGACCCGACGGCGTTTCGACCTTCAACAGCGCGTCCGCCACTTTCACGCTCGCGACGATCAGCGGATCTTCGGCGCGGCGCAGGCCAAAGCGCACCAGCTGCAGGAAGTCGGCGCTCACCTGCGCGCTCGCCGGCAGACCCGGATCGATCTGCCGGTTCTTGATCGGCAGCACGCCGTCGGGCGGGCGGCGGTCATCGCCCATGGCCTGCGCCGGGGCGACGCGCAAGTAATAGCCGCGCACGCCGTGGAGGCGCGCGAGCGGCGTGTCGCACACGGTGGTCCAGTCCTCGAGCCGCGCATTCCAGTAGTCGGCAAACGCGAGCGCCAGCGCGCGAGCGTCGGCCGCCAGATAGCGCGCCCCCGCCACCAGGGCCGAAATGCACACCGCCAGGGTGAAGGTGTTCAGACCCGAGTCTTCCTCCCAGCGATCCTGGTCGCTGACCGGGCCGTGACGCACCAGGAACGACAGCGCCCGGCGAATCATGTCGGCGACTGCAGTGCCCTCGAGCGCGCCGCGCTCATCGAGCGCGACCGCGAGCAGCACCGGAAACGCACTCTCATCGAGCTGCACGCCGGGCCAGTAGCCCTGGCCCCCCAGCCACTGGTTCTGGTTCCAGTGTCCGTCCGCATTCTGCGTGGCAACCAGATACCGCAGGGTGTTGCGCGCCTCGCGCACCGCGCCGACCGCCAGCAGCGCACCCGCGCTTTCGACCAGATCGCGCGGCCACACCAGGTGATAACCCTCGCGCTCCTCGCGCGTGTTGCCCCACGGCACGCTGAGCGAAGCCACCATGGCGCCCGGATAGGTCTTGTCCTGGTGGGTGCGCAACACCATGGTGGAAATGCCGAACTGCTCGACGCACGCCTGTGGCAGGCCGGCGGACAGGGACTGCTGCGGCGTGCAGTTCGTATGCCAGCTGGTCCAGGTGCTGCGCTGCCGCTCCCAGGGAATTGTGAAAGGCTCCGACAGCGCGGTGAGCGCCAGCGTCGCTGCGGCATCGGGGCTGCTGCCAAAGCCGAGCGCCAGCACTGCCTGCCGCGGCAGCTCACCGAGCAGCGCGACGTTGCCGGGACCGGCTGCGTCGTATTCCCAGGTCAGTGCGCCGTTGCGGGCAAAGTCCTGCCAGCCGTCGCTGTTGCCGACACATCCGGCGCTGGCGCGGCCCCATGCGTCCAGCTGTTGCGGGTTGACCGCGGCGAGCGCCAGCCCGAAGGGACCCTGCTCCGCCCACAACACCTTGCGGCCGCGGTGTTGCACGACTGCCGCGCGGTTGTCGGCGCCGGTGCCGCCCAGGTGTGGCGCGAGCAGCGCGTAGGGGCGCAGTGACGCATCGCCGCTGAGGGCGACATCGATGAGCAATACATCGCGGTGCTCGCACGGCGTCACACGCAGCGTGAGCTCGAAGCGCTCGTGGTGGTGCACGATATGCACGGCCGGCGCGCCGGGCGCGGCGAGCTGCAGCTCGTGCTTCCACAGGCGCTTCACCTCGACCCAGAAGCCCGCACCGTCGCCGACGATGAAACCGAGGTCGCGGATCTGCGGGATGTCGACGCGCGGGTAATAGACCTCGTTGATGATGCCGCCGCCGATGGTGAACCACAGGCGCGCGTGACCAAGCGAGCAGCCGACCATTTCCTTGGCGCTGCTGCACCAGGTCGGAGCCAGCCCGGGAGCTCCCGGCGCCGTGCTCATCGCCTGACCGCTGCGCCGCCGCCGCGCGGCTCGCACGGCCCGTGGCCCCGCTGCCAGAGACGCAGGCCACCAATGAACGCATTGCGGTTGTCACCGAGCCGCACGCCCCGCGGCAGGCTCTTCAGGCGCACGGCGTTGCCGCCACCGAGCACGACGTAGTCCGCCTCGAACGCGAACTTCAGCTGTTCGATCACGTCGCAGACTTTCTTGCGCCACTTCTTGGTGCCGAGCCGTTCACGGCCGCGCTCGCCGACGTAATCCTCGAATGTGCGGCCGCGCTTGTAGGGCATATGCCCGACTTCGGTGGGCTCGACCACGCCATCAATAATGACGGTCACGCCCAGTCCCGTGCCCAGCCCGAGAAACAACATGCGCCCGCCCCGGTAGCTGCCGATTGCCTGCATGGCTGCATCGTTGATCACCCTGACCGGCTTGCCGAGGGCCTTCTCGAAGTCGAATCTGACCCAGCCCTTGCCGAGGTTGTGGGGCTCCGCGGCGATCCTGCCGTGGAACACGAGTCCCGGGTAACCGATCGACACGGCGTCAAAGCTGAGGTGGCGGGTGAGTTTGAGAATCTGGCGCATCATGATCAGCGGCGACATCTTCGGCCCGGAGACGAACTTGTGGATCGGGCCGCGTGCATCGATCCGCAACTTCACGTGCATGCCGCCGACATCGACGACCAGGATGTGGCGCGCACTCTTCTTGCCCCGGATTTTCTTGCTGGCGCGCATTGGGGTTGATTATGCGCGGCCGGCCGCGCGGCGCGCTATGCTCGCGTGGCGCTTTGGCGGGAGCGACGAAAGGCTGGCGCACAATGATTCGGTCAGGTGCTGTGCTTGCTGCGGTGACTGTCCTCACCGGGTGCGCGGCGTGCTGCGTGGCGCGCGCTGCCGACACCGCGATCTCGAAGGTCATGGGCTCCATCAACATTGGCGCGGATCAGCACACCGGGGATCTCTCGACGGTAAACGGATCCATTCATATTGGCGAGAATGCCGTGGTCGGCCAGGCTGACACCGTCAACGGCAGCATCTCCGTCGCGCGACACGCCACGGCGGCCAAACTCGTGACCGTCAACGGATCCATCCACCTGAACGAGGCGGTGCGCGTAACCGGCACCGTCCAGACGGTCAACGGCAGCCTGACAGTCGCCAACGGCGCAGACGTCGCCGGCAGGCTGGCCAATGTCAACGGCGCCATACGCGTCGCGGCCGCTCACGTCGGGGGTCTTATCGACACAGCGACGGGTGACATCGACCTGGGTCCCAACGCGCACGTAGATGGCGGAATTCACGTAGAGAAGGACAGCAGCAGCTGGTTTCATGTCTGGTTCTGGTTCTGGTCCGATGACACCCCGCGCGTCGTGATCGGACCGGGCTCGGTCGTCGGCGGCACCCTCAGCTTCGAACGCAGTGTGAAACTCTACGTCAGCGACCGGGCGACGATCGGGCCGGTAGCGGGCGCCACCGCCGTCAGATTCTCCGGAGACCGCCCACCCCCGTGAGCGCGGCTGGAAAGAAGAGCGGCAGACTGTTAGGTCTGCCGCTCATACAGGCGCATTGCAGTCACTGTCAGCGGGGAGTCGAGGCGCTCATCGACCCGTCCGCTGAGGCGGAAGCGGAGGCATTGCCGCTCACCGTAGCACCCGGCACGTGACGCGAGTCAGTGTCGCCACTCGCTGCCGGCTTGCCGGGGTTGCGGGTCTGCGCGGCGCCCTCGCCCGCGGCCGGTTTGCGCGGCGCCGGAGCGCCCGCGCCGGCGCGGTGACCCGGCGACTCGCGGCTACCGCCGGTGCTCGCAGGCGTGCTGCTGGCTCCGCTCGCAGACGCAGCGCCGCTCAGCGCCCCGCCCGCATTCAGGTCGCGGCTCTGCGCCTCACCCCGGCCCGCGGTGCTCGCCGCAGTGCTCGCCGTCGCCTTGGGGGAGGACGCGATGGTCTCGCTCGCCGTGTCCGCGGCAACATGCCCGCCATCGTGGCGCGCCGAGGCTTCGGCCTTGCTCGCCGACGCTTCGGCCTTGCCCGCGGCGCGCGCACTGGCGCGAGCGCCGTCCTGGGTCCGGGCGCCGACCGTGCGATCAGCGCGGCCCAGACCGTCAAGCTCACCGCGGCCGCCGCCGTGGATGGACCCGCCGACGCCGCCATTCATGGGGCCGCGCATGCCGCCCGCGCCACCGCCCAACGTGCCACCGAGCGTCCCGCCAAGCCCGCCCTGCGCGCCACCGCCCAGGATCTGCGCGTCGACAGGAACCGCCACAGCCAACACGGCTGCGATCGCGGCGCTCGTGAAAAGATGCCTGGTCCTCATGGTCGTCTCCTTCAGGGGGCCGCGGTCGATCCGCGACCCTTCACTGAGTACTACGACCCGCCTCCGGGAAATCTTCCGCGGCATGGGGAATTTCCCGCGGTTTGACTTAATGTGCCCCCAGACGCGCGAGCGCCGGCTGCCGGCGCAGATCCGCACCCACCAGTCCGTGGCCGTAAACCGGATCGAGGCCCGGCGCCCCGAGATCGAGCGCCCGCCCGGCGAGCGTAGCCACCGCCTGTTGCGCCGCGCCCGGGTCAGGGGTGTGCAGCTCGAGCGCCAGCAGCCCCGCGACGATGGGCGAGGCGAACGAAGTCCCGCGCACCAGCGCATACCCCTGGTGCAGCTGCGCCGCGGCCATGTCCGCTCCGGGGGCGGCGAATTTCACCTGCGCGCCGCGCTGCGCCTCGACCAACACCTGTTGCCGCGCGTCCACCGCCGTCACTCCAACGACTCCCGGCCAGGCTGCCGGGTACAGCGGCGGCGCCGCCGGACCATCGTTGCCCACCGCGGCCACCACCAGGTGGCCGCGCGCCAGCACGTTCTGCACGATGCCGGCGAGCGTTCTGTTCGGCGGTCCCACCAGGCTCACGTTGATGACCGGAACCTGCTCGTGAAGCAGCCATGCAAACGCTTCCGCCACCGAATCCACGGCTCCCCCGGTGGCGAGCCCGCAGAACACGTCCACGGCATAAAGCGCGGACCCGGGCGCCGCGCCGTGAAAAGCGCTGGCGCGGCCGACCATCAGCGAGGCCACCGCGGTCCCGTGCTCGGCCGGCACCGCTGCGGTGCAGCCGTGCTGTTGAATCTTGACGCCGCTGAACACCTCATGAGTCACGTCCACGCCGCTGTCGATGAGGCCGAGGCGGGCCGCGCCGACGCCGTACGCCTCGGCCGCGCGCGGCACGCCGCCCGGCGCGGGCGCGGGCTGCACAGCGCTCATGTCAGCGACCCCCACCGCACCGCTGTCGGTATAGACGTGATTGAAGTCATAGACGCCCGCAGGATCGAGTCCCTGCAAGCGCACCAGGGCGCGTGCGGTACTTCCCGAGGCGTGCAACACCACGATGTGCGTGCCGAGTTCGGCGAACGAGTGCTCGCGTACCACGGAAAATCCCGCGCCGCCGGCCGCCTGCAACGCCGCCGCGCTCGGGGACAGCGCCAGCAGCTCCCCGCGCACGATGGGCGCGCCGCGGGGGTCGGCCTCGAGCACGTCACGGTGCCGGCGCAGCAGCTCGCGAATCCGCAGGGCGCGCAGTTCCCGCAGGCGGCGCGGATCGACCTCGCCCGCGAGCGCGGCGGCGGACTTGTTCGTATCCAGCACCACGCCTGCCGCGGGAAGATTCGGCAGGACGCCAGGCACCTGGGGCAGACGCACGGAGGGCAGACCGACCTGGGCACCGGCCGTCGACGCGATCAACAGCAGCCATGTCAGGGCTCCCAGGCGCATGCGGGCACCATAGTTGAACGTGGCCGCGCAGGGAAGAAATGGAAGAAAATGGCAGTCATGAACGTAATGCCGGTATAGACGTGCGCGCGTCGCCGCAGGAGCTGGGCGAGGGGCTGGTCACGCTGCTGCCGCGGTTGCGGCGCTTTGCGCGCGCCCTCACCCGCGATGCGCACGACGCCGACGACCTGGTGCAGATCGCGGTCGAGCGGGCGCTGACGCGCGCCGGGCAACTGCGGCCGGACGCGCCACTGTCGAGCTGGATGTTCGGCATCGTGCGCAACGCGTGGCTCGACGAGCTGCGCGCGCGCGGCCGGCGCGCGCGGCTGTTCGCGCCCGCGGAGTCCGGTGAGCAGGTCGGCGATGCGTCCCAGGGCGCGCATGCGGACCTGCTCGCGGTGCAGGACGCGCTGGCGCGCCTGCCCGAGGAGCAGCGTGCCGCGGTCGCGCTGGTACTGATCGAAGGTCTCTCCTACAAGGAGGCGGCGTACATCATGGAGGTCCCGATCGGTACCCTGACCAGCCGGCTGGCGCGCGGCCGCGAAGCGCTGCAGGAAATGCTCGGCGAGACCAGCGGAGCGCTGCCATGAACTTCAGCGACGAGACTGTGATGGCGTACGCGGACGGTGAACTGGACGCCGCGACCCGCGCAGCGCTGGAGGCCGCGATGGCGCTCGATGCGCAGCTGGCGCAACGGGTCGCGCGGCACCGGGCGCTGCGCGGGCGGCTGCGTGCCGCGCTCGACCCGGTGCTCGATGAGCCGCTGCCGGAGCGCCTGCTCGCCAGCGTGCGCGGCGCGCCGGCGCCGCCGCACGCCGCTGACGTGATTGCGCTCAAGCGCAAAGCCGTGCCGCGCTGGTCGTGGCCGCAGTGGGGCGCGATCGCGGCCAGCCTGGTCGGAGGCGCGCTGTTAGGGCCGCTGCTGCTGCGCGCGCCCGCGGACGGTGCGCTCGTCAGCCGCGACGGGCAGGTGCCGGCAAGCGGCGCGCTGGCGCGGGCGCTGACCGGGCAGCTCGCGAGCAGTCAGCCGCCCGGCGCGCCGGTGCAGATCGGTGTCAGCTTTCGGGCCGGGAACGGCGACTACTGCCGCACCTTCGTGCTGCGCGGGACGAGTGCCCTCGCAGGACTCGCCTGCCGCGGGCAGGAAGCCTGGCGGCTCGAGGTGCTGGCGCAGAATCCCGCCCAGCCGGCCGCTGCCGCGGGCTACCGGCCGGCGGGTTCGGCGCTGCCCACAAGCGTGGCGCGCACGCTCGATGAGTTGATCGCGGGTGAACCGCTCGATGCCGGCGCCGAGGCCGCAGCGCGCGAGCGCGGCTGGCAGCCGATCACACGCGGAAAAACTCCGCCAGGCGCGCCCGCGCCTCCCGGCCCGCCTCGAGATCCAGACCATTGACGATCGCAACCCGAAAGCCGCCCGGTGGCATGGGGTGCGCGGCGGCCGGACGGTCGGCGTGGAAAGTGATCTGCACGCTGCTCACCTGCGGCATGCGCCGCACCGCCTCGACCAGGGCCGCGGGCGGATGTTGGTATTCGCGGCCGTGCGGGCCGAACAGTGCGACACTGTAGCCGATCCTGCGGTCGCGCTCGGTGTAGCGCCACTCGCGGTGCTGGTACAGGCCGACCACGGCCGGCAGCCAGCCGGCGCCGTACAGGTCGGGCCACTGATCGGCGAAGCGCAGGTGCGCGTCGATGATGCGCCCGCCGATCGTCTCGAGATTGAGCATGCCGGTATAGGTCGCAAGCTGCTGTGTGACCCAGGCGCCGAGATACTCATCCAGCCGCTCACGCGCCGCCGTCTCGATCGTCCAGTAATCGAAAGTCCCGCCCGCGGCGGGCGTGCCGAGGCTGTGACGCAGCCACATCACCTTTCCGGCCTGCACCGCCAGGTCGGTGCTGACGTGCTCGCCTTCGAGCAGCGTCATCCAGAAGTGTCCCGGCGTCTTGTGCCGCTCGTAGTGAGCGTGATCCGGCAATACCCGGCTGCCGACGGCCATGCCGCGCAGATTGATGATGGGCTTGCTGAACACCGGAAATCCCGGCGGGCACAGTCCGTGCGGCGCGCAGGCGAGGCCCTGCGATTGCGCTACCGCCAGCTTGTTGTAGACCCAGCGGTGCGCCGGATTCCACTGGTAACCGTCGGCGTCCTCGGTGGGAATGCGCACCTCCGGCGGACAGGCCACGCCCGCGAAGTACTGCATGCGCCAGGGGTCGGCTTCGCAGAAAGGCATGGCGGAAAATGCGGCGGATGCTGCTGGCAGGCGTGTCTGTCTAGAACAGCCCGCTGATGCGCCCGTCCGCGCCGACATCGATGCTGTTCGCGGCCGGCACCTTGGGCAGCCCCGGCATGGTCATGATGTCGCCGCAGATCATGATCACGAATTCCGCGCCGGCGGCGAGCCGCACCTCGCGAATGTTGACCACGTGGTGCGAGGGCGCGCCGCGCAGTTTCGGGTCGGTGGAGAAGGAGTACTGGGTCTTGGCGACGCACACCGGATAGTGCCCATAGCCGCCATCCTGCAACCGGCGGATCTGCGCGCGCACCTTGGTGTCTGCGGTGATATCGGTGGCGTGGTAGATCTGGGTGGCGATCGCCTTCATCTTGTCCCACAGGCTCGCATCATCTTCATATAGGTAGCGAAAGCCGTTGGGCTCATCGCACAGGCGCACGACCTCACGAGCCAGTTCCAGCGCGCCGCGCCCGCCGTGCGCGAAGTGGGTTGCGGCGATCACCCGCACGTCGTGCGGGGCGATGCGGTCGATCAGCAGCTGGATTTCATGCTCGGTGTCTTCCGCGCGGCGGTTGATGGCCACCGCGCAGGGCAGCCCGTAACGGTTGTGGACATTGTCGATGTGTCGCTCGAGGTTGACCACGCCGCGATCGAGCGCGGCGAGATTCTCGCTCTGCAGGTCAGCGAGTTCGACGCCGCCGTGGTACTTGAGCGCCCGCACGGTGGCCACGATCACCGCGGCGCACGGCCTGAAGCCCGCCTTGCGGCACTTGATATCGACGAACTTCTCCGCCCCCAGGTCGGCGCCGAACCCGGCCTCGGTCACGACGTAGTCGGCAAGCTTCAGCGCGGCGCGCGTCGCGATTACCGAGTTGCAGCCGTGCGCGATGTTGGCGAACGGACCGCCGTGGATGAAGGCCGGGTTGTTCTCGAGCGTCTGCACCAGATTGGGCGCCAGCGCCGTCTTCAGCAGTGCCGCCATCGCGCCGTGCGCCTTGAGCTCGCGCGCCAGGATGGGCGAGTTGTCGGCGCGATAACCGGCGACGATCCTGCCGAGGCGTTCCTTCAGATCAGCGAGGCTGTTGGCGAGACACAGGATCGCCATGACCTCGGACGCCACCACGATATCGAAACCGTCCTCGCGCGGCACGCCGTCGGCGGTGCCGCCGAGACCGACGACGATGTGGCGCAGCGCCCGATCGTTGATATCGACCACGCGCCGCCAGCTGATGCGGCGCAGGTCGAAACCGAGCTGGTTGCCGTGGTAGATGTGGTTGTCGATGAGCGCGGCCAGCAGGTTGTTGGCGAGCGCAATGGCGGCAAAGTCGCCGGTGAAATGCAGGTTGATGTCCTCCATCGGCACCACCTGCGAGTAGCCGCCGCCGGCCGCGCCGCCCTTCATGCCGAATACCGGTCCCAGGGCCGGCTCGCGCAGGCACACGATGGCCCGCTTGCCGAGCAGGTTCAGCGCATCCCCCAGCCCCACGGTCGTGGTGGTCTTGCCCTCCCCGGCGGGCGTCGGCGAGATCGCGGTCACCAGCACCAGCTTGCCGTCGGGGCGGGAATCGAGCTGCGCCACGTAGTCGAGCGACACCTTCGCCTTGTAGTGCCCGTAGGGTTCGAGACGCTCCTGCGGTATCCCGAGCCGCTCGTGCGCGAGCGTTCCGATGGGGCGCATGGTGGCGCGCTGTGCGATCTCGATATTGCTCGGGAAGGAGGCGGATGCGGCGGCGGGCGTGTCGGGCATGGTGCGTGCTGCGGCAGTTGTATCGGCCGGTGATGCTACCAGAGGCCCGCACCGAGGGCGTTTGCCTTCCGTTACAATCCGCCCCGATGCTGTGGCTGAAAGCCTTCCACGTGGTGTTCGTAGTCACCTGGTTCGCGGGACTGTTCTACCTGCCGCGGCTGTTTGTCTACCACGTCGCGGCGAGCGATCGGGAAGGGCTGGCGCGCCTGGTGGTGATGGAGCGGCGGCTGTTTCTCATCATGACGCTCGGCGCGCTGCTCGCGGTGCTGTGCGGCGCCGCCATGATCGTCAGCGCGCCCGGGTACCTGGCCCTGGGCTGGATGCGCGCGAAGCTGCTGCTGGTCGCGGCGCTGGTCGGCTACCACGGCTGGTGTTACCGGCTGATGCTGGGGCTGCGCGCTCAGCGCAACAGCCACTCGCAGCGCTGGTACCGCCTGTTCAACGAGCTGCCGGGGCTGCTGCTGGTCGCGATCGTGGTACTCGCGATCGTCAAGCCCTGAAGCTACCAGATCCTGACGCGGTCCTCGGGCTTGATGTACATCTTGTCGCCCGGCTGTATGTTGAACGCCGCGTACCACGCGTCGATGTTCGGCAGCGGGCCGTTGACACGGAAGTTGTCGGGGCTGTGCACGTCCGCCATCACCTGCTCGCGCAGCGCGCCCTCGCGGTACTTGCTGCGCCACACCTGCGCGTAGGCCAGGAAGAACCGCTGATCGCCCGTGAGCCCGTCGATCACCGGTGCCGGTTGCCCCTTGAGCGAAATCAGGTAGGCCTCGTGCGCCATGTTGAGGCCGCCGAGGTCGCCGATATTCTCGCCGATGGTGTTGGCGCCGTTGACCTTCAGCCCCGGCAGCGCCTCGAATGCGGAGAACTCCCTGATGAGGCGCGCGGTGCGCGCCGCGAACACCTCGGCATCCCGTGCCGTCCACCAGTCCTGCATGGAGCCGTCGGGGCCGAATTTGCGCCCCTGGTCGTCGAAGCCGTGACCGATCTCGTGTCCGATCACCGCGCCGATGGCGCCATAGTTCACCGCGGTGTCGGCGTTGGGGTCGAAGAACGGCGGCTGCAGGATCGCCGCCGGGAACACGATCTCGTTGTTCGAGGGATTGTAGTAGGCGTTGATCTCCTGCGGCGTCATCTGCCACTCGGCGCGGTCGACCGGCTTGTCGAGGCGCGCGACCTGATAGTTCCAGTCCCACTCGGTCGCGCGGCGCACGTTGCCGATGAGATCGTCGCGGCGGATCAGCAGCGCCGAGTAGTCCTTCCACTTCTCCGGGTAACCGATCTTGGGCGTGAACATCGCGAGCTTCTCATGGGCGCGCGACTTGGTCGGCGGCGTCATCCAGTCGAGCGCATCGATGCGCTGACTGAGCGCGGCGCGCAGGTCCGTCACCAGCTGCTGCATTTTCGCTTTCGAGTCGGGCGGGAAATACTGCACCACGTACAGCCGCCCGACCGACTCACCGAGGGCCCCATCGACCGCATCCACGCCGCGCTTCCAGCGCTCGCGCTGCTGCGGCTGGCCGCGCATCGTCTGGCCGTAGAACGCAAAGCGCGCCTCGTCAAAGCGCTTGGGCAGGTACTGCGCGTGGCTGCTGAGATAGTGGAACGTCAGGAAGGCCTTGAGCGTCGTCACCGCAGTGTGGTTGAAGAGCTCGGCGAGATCATGAATGGCGCTGTACTCGGCGAGCACCAGCTCCTGCCGGGCGCCGAGTTGCTGGGCCTCGAGGAACACCTGCCAGGGAAATGCGGGCGCAAAGGCGAGCAGCTGCTGCTTGCTGCGCGGGTTGTAGATGGCCTCCACATCGCGGCGCTTCTCGATCGGCCACTGCACCTTCGCCGCCGCGGTCTCGAACGCCATGATGTCGCGCGCCTTAGCCTGCGCGTCGTTCGCGCCGCCGAGGGTCAGCAGCTGCGCGATGTAGGCCACGTACTTGGCGCGCAGCTCCTTGAGCTGCGGATCGTCCTTGAGGTAATAGTCGCGGTCGGGAAGGCCGAGCGTCGATTGGCTGATAAAGACGCTGTAGCGGTCGGGGTTTTTGAAATCGGCCGGCAGCTGCACGTCGAACAGCGAAGCGAATCCCGGCTCCCCGAAGAGGTGCGCGAGTTCCTGGCGCGTGTTGGCCGCGGCGATGCGCTGCAGATCGGCCTGAACGGGCGCGAGCCCGTTGGCCTCGATCGCCGCCTCGTCCATGAAGGCCGCGTAGAAGTCGCCGATCTGCTGCTCGGGGGTCCCGCTGGCGGCGTGCGCGGCGGCCGCCTGCTCGATGATGGCGCGGACGCGCTGCTTGGAGAGCTCATCGAGCTTGTCGAACGGACCGAAGCTCGAGTGGTCGGCGGGAATGGTAAACGCGTCATACCACGCGCCGTTTGCATAGGCGAAGAAATCATCGCCGGGCTTCACGCTGTGGTTCCCGGCGCTCAAGTCCAGGCCAAAATCGCCGATGACCGGCTTGACGGGAGCGGGCGCGGCGGGTGCGGCCGGCGGCGCGGCACGGGCGGATGTGACGGGCACCGATTTCTCCTCGACGGGCTTTGAAGCGCAGGCAGCCACGAGGGCAAGCGCTGCCATCCACGATAGTAATCTCATAGACCTTGGGACCTTCGACGCTGCGCTGAAGGCGCGCATCATACGGCAGTGCTGCGCCGCCGGGAGGGTGAGCGGCGCGAAATGTTGTCGCACGCGTTCCGGCGTTGCTCGCTTCGTCGGCGCAGGCACTCGACTCGTCGCGCTCTAGTCGCCCCAGTAGCGCACCAGGTCGCGCCACTCGCTGCGTGCCGGCGGCGCGGGTGGCGTGCTCTCGGTGCCGAGGTACAGAAAGCCGACGATGGCATCGGTGGATGCGAAGCCGAGCGCCTGCTTCACCGTCTGATCATACGCAGGCCCACCGGTCTTCCACATGGCGTTGAAGCCGAGGGCGAACGCCGCCAGCATCATGGCATGCGCGGCCGCGCCCGCGGACAGCGTCTGCTCGATCACCGGAATCTTCACCGCCGGATTGCACTGCGCGGCCACCACGACGATCAGCGGCGCGCGCAACGCCTTGAGCCGCTCGCGCTGCAACGCTTCTGCGCCGAGTTGCGGCTGCTCGCGCTGCAGGTGAGCGGCGAACAGGTCGCCGAGGCGCTCGCGGGCGCCGCCGCGCACCACCACGAAGCGCCAGGGGCGCAGGCGCCCGTGGTCGGGGGCGCGCACCGCACTGGAAAAAATGAGCTGCAGCGCGCCCTCGTCCGGCGCCGGCTCGGTCAGCGCCCGGGCGGAGCGCCGCTGAAGAAGAGCATCTATGGCCTGCATGGGCGCATTGTCGCAGACTCGCGCCGTGCTGACGCTGTCCGAAGCCTGCGAGCGCAACAAGGGACCGATCCTGGAGGTTCTCAGGACCGAGTTCGGCGCCAGCCACAGCGTTCTGGAGGTCGGCAGCGGCACCGGCCGGCATGCCGTGCACTTCGCCGCGCACCTGCCGCACCTCGCCTGGCAGCCGAGCGAGCTCGGCGAAGCGCTGGCGCCGCTCGCCGAACGCATCCGGCTGGAAGGTACCCCCAATCTGCGCGCGCCCATCGCGCTCGATGCACGCGAGCATCCCTGGCGGGTAGCGTGCGTGGACGCGGTGTTCAGCGCCAACACACTGCACATCATGGCCTGGAGCGCAGTGCAGGCCCTGGTTCGCGGCGTGGGTGGCGCCCTTACGGCGCCGGGCGTGTTGTGCGTGTACGGACCGTTTCGCTTCCAGGGGCAATATACGAGTGCCAGCAATGCGGAATTCGACGCTTACCTGAAGGCACGCGACCCGGTCAGCGGCATCCGTGATTTCGAGGCACTGGAGGCGCTGGCGCGCGTCCAGGGTCTGGTGTTCGCCGCCGACCACGCCCTGCCCGCCAACAACCGCGTGCTGGTGTGGCGCCGGCCGCCGGCGCGCGCTTAGCGTAGAGTGCGCGCATGGACCCCGAGCTGTTGCGCGAGATCCGCGAAGCCATCCGCACCATTCCCGACTATCCGAAACCGGGCGTCAGTTTCCGCGACATCACGACACTGCTGGGGAATGCGCGCGTCTTCCGTGCGGTCGTGGACCAGCTGGTGCAGCCGTGGCTCGGTGCACACATCGATCGCGTCGCCGGGATCGAGGCCCGCGGATTCATTCTCGGCGGCGCGATCGCACATCAGCTGTCGGCGGGCTTCGTCCCCATCCGCAAGAAAGGCAAGCTCCCGTATGCCACGGTGCGTGTCGCCTACTCCCTCGAGTACGGGATCGATGAAATGGAAATGCATCGCGATGCCGTCGGCCGCGCCGAGCGCATCATTCTCGTGGACGATCTGATCGCAACCGGGGGCACGGCCGAGGCGGCCGTGAAGTTGCTGCGCTCCCTCGGAGCCGAGATCCTGGCGGCCTGCTTCATCATCGACCTGCCCGAGCTCGGCGGGACGGCGCGCCTTGCGGCCCTGCAGGTGCCGGTGCGTACGCTTGTTGCCTTTCAGGGACACTGACCACCGCTGTCCGGCCCGCGCAGCGGGCATGATTTATGTTGTTTTTCAATAGGATACGCGCGTCGCAACGCGAACATTACGTTGCGGTCATACGGCGTTTGCGCGACCCGAATCCAGTCATAATACGCCCGCCTTAGCTTCCTACTTTATTTCCTTTGGAGAGCAAATCGATGTTCAAAACGCTCGTCCCAGTCGTTGCCCTGGCCCTGCTCGCGGGTCCGGTTGTCGCCGCTGACGCACCGGCCACCGCGCCGGCCGCCGAGCAGCCCGCTGCCCCGGCCAAGAGCCATCACAAGAAACACAGCAAGAAATCTACCAAGTCTGCCGCGTCGAAGACCGACCAGTCGAACGCGCCTGCCAAGTAACCGTCACTCATTTGACTTAGGTTACCGAGCCCCGCCCCCAAAGGCGGGGCTCTTGTTTTTGGGCCTTCCCCTGACTTACCGCGCCGGCTCGGGGGGCTTGCGGCTTTCCTCAAACGGGTTCAAATTTACTCCCATGGATGGGGAGCAACAGGACGCAATACACCAAGCGCTGGTTGCCGTACAACATGCCGTAACGAGCATGACTTTCCCGCCCTGCGATCAGGAGGATCTGATCGAAGCCATTGATCGCGTCGAAGAACAGCTGCACGTCAACCACCCGAACCTGGCCCTCATGTGCCGCTTCCTGAACTCCATCGCGAGAAGCCTGCGCGCGCAGCCGGAAGCGCGCGAAGCCTGCCTCGTCATCGAGGACGCGATCGGCAAGGCCGGCATGCCGAGCACCTGGCAATCGGGAATCTGATCAGCTGACGGCCTGAGGCAGCCGGGGGCCGGATGCGCGGCCGCGGCGCCAAGCCGCGCGGGCGTTGCGTTCGCTCGTGGGCGCGGTCTAAGTTGCGCGTCAATGTTCGCTCCGCTCTCCCAGGCTCTCATTCTGCTCGCCGGGTCGGTGTTCCTGGTGACCATCGCGCGGCGCCTGGGGCTGCCCACGAGCATGGCTTACCTGGTAGTCGGCCTGGTGCTCGGACCACACGCGCTGGGCGTGGTGTCGGATTCGGGTGCGACGCGACTGCTGGCCGAGCTCGGCGTGGCGTTCCTGCTGTTCACGCTGGGGCTGGAGTTCTCGCTGCCACGCATGCTCGCCATGCGGCGCGAGGTCTTCGGACTTGGAGCCGCCCAGGTCATCGCCACCGCCGGCGTGTTCGCTCTCTTCGGGCACCTGCTCGGCATTGCGTGGCTCATCGCGATCGTGCTGGGGGGCGCGGTGGCGATGAGCTCGACCGCCATCCTGCTGCAACAACTCACCGAGCGCGCCGAACTCAACCGCACGCACGGGCGGCTCGCGTTCAGCATGTTGCTGTTCCAGGACCTGGCGTTCGTGCCGTTCCTCGCCCTGGGGGGCGCGCTGGTGACCGGACAGAACCGCTTCCAGCTGAGTGGCAGCGTCGTGGCGGTGATCAGCGGCGTGCTCGCGATCGTGGCGGTGCTGGCGGCCGGGCGCTGGCTGCTGCGGCCGCTGTTTCACGAGATCGCCCATAGCCGCCTGCGTGAGCTGTTCACGCTGGCGGTGCTGCTGGTGGTGCTCGCCTCGGCGTGGGTGTCGCACATCGCCGGTCTGTCGTTCGCGCTGGGCGCGTTCCTGTCGGGGATGATGCTCGCCGAAACCGAATACCGGCACCAGATCGAAGCGGTGATCCGCCCGTTCCGCGACATCCTGCTCGGGCTGTTCTTCATCTCCGTGGGCATGCTGCTCGACATGCACCTGCTCGGGCGCGTCAGCGTGCTCGGCATCGTGCTGCTCATGCTGCTCACCCTGGTGATCCTCAAGGCGACCATCGCCGCGCTGGTCACACGTCCATTCACCACCACGCGCTTCAAGGCGCTGCGCACCGGCATCGTGATGTCCATCGGCGGTGAGTTCGGGGTCGCGCTGTGCACCATCCTGCTGCAGGCCGGGCTGGCGCCTGAAGGCCTGGGCGAGCCGCTGCTGGTCGCGATCGTGCTGTCGATGCTGCTGAGCCCGCTGATCCTCAACAACAACAAGCGCGTCGCGCGCTGGCTGCTGCGCGAGCAGGCCCCGACGCCCACCGCCAGCGAGCGTGAGGAGGCTGCCACCCATGAAATCGCCCGGCGCGAGCACGTCATCCTGTGCGGCTTCGGCCGCGTCGGCCAGAACGTGGCGCGGGTGCTGGAATCGCAGGGTTTCGAATACATCGCGCTCGACCTCGACCCGGCGCGCATCCGCGCCGCACGCCAGGCCGGCGACCCGGTCGTGTTCGGCGATTCGGCGGACGAAGAACTGCTCACGAAAATCGGGCTGCGGACCGCCAGCGCGGTGGTCATCAGTTTCTCCGATCCCGCCACCTCGATCGGCATCCTGCACAGCGTGCGCCGCGTGCGGCCCGAGGTGCCGGTGCTGGTGCGCACCCAGGACGATGCCCGCATCAAGGAGCTGCAGGATGCCGGAGCCACCGACGTCGTTCCGGAAACCTTCGAAGCGAGTCTCATGTTGGTCTCGCACGTGCTGATGCTGCTGCACGTGCCGGTGGCGCGCGTGGTGCGCACCCTGGACGACATCCGCAGCAACCGCTACGCGGTACTGAGAAACATCGTGCGGCGCGGGGATGCGCGCCCGGTCGATGAGATGAGCGAGCACCGCGAGGAGCTGAAGTCCGTGGTCGTGCCTCCGGGAGCGTGGGCGGTGGGCCGCACGCTCATTGAAGTGCGCAACCGCGGTGTCGAGGTGACCTTCACCGGCGTGCGGCGCTCAGGGATCCTCGGGCGCGAGCCCGCCGGCGACACGGTGCTGCGCGACGGGGACATTGTGGTGATTTACGGTCAGCCTGAAGAGCTGGAGCGTGCCGAGGCGGTGCTGCTGGCCGGATGACTTAAGCGCGCCCCACGGCGCACCGGCCCGCTAAGATATACGGCGCCTTTTGGATCTGGAGTCGCCCGCATGCACAAGAGCCGCCTGGCCGGATTCATCATCGATTGCAACAGCGACGATCTGGATGCGGCCGCACGCTTCTGGGGTGCCGCGCTGGGACTCGCGGCGGAGTCGCCCGCCAGCGCCAGGAACGCGCTCTACCGCACTCTCGAGACGCCCGCCGACCAGCCGCACCTGGAGGTGCAGCGGGTCGCTCACCCGAGCCGCGTGCACCTGGACATCGAAGCCGATGACATCGAGGCCGAAGTGGGCCGGCTCGAGAAGCTCGGCGCCCGGCGCATCGGCCCGGTGGCAACGTGGTATGTGATGGAGGCGCCCACCGGCCAGCACTTCTGCGTGGTGCGCGCGCAGCGCACCGATTTCGACGCCAAAGCCAACACCTGGAACGACTGAAGGTGGACCGCAGCGACATCCACTTTCCGCCCAAGCACGCGCCGTTGCGCGAGGATGTCCATGCGCTCGGCGCGCTCATGGGCGAGATTCTGCGCGAGCAGGGTGGCGAGCAGCTGTTCGAGCTGGTGGAGCTGGACCGCCTCGCCGCTATCCGCGGCCGCAGCGGCGAGCGCGAAGCGCGCGCCGAGCTCGCGGCCCGCGTGCGCGACCGCCCGCCGGCGCTGGCGCGCGACGTGGTGCGCGCCTTCTCCACCTGGTTCCAGAGCGTCAATCTGGCGGAAAGGGTGCACCGCATCCGGCGCCGTCGCGAGTACCTGCTCAAGGACAGTCAGCGGCCCCAACCCGGCGGCGTGGAGGACGCGATCGCCGCGCTGAAGAGCCAGGGCCTGGGCGCGGCGCAGGTCCTCGAGCTCATCGGCAGTCTGTCCATCGAGCCGGTGTTCGCGCCCCATTCGACCGAATCCAGCCGCAGAACGCTGCTCGGCAAACAGCAGCGTATCGCACAGCGCCTGCTCGAACGTCTCGACCCGACCCTGACGCCGAACGAAGCCCGCAGCGTCTGGAACAACATCCGCATGGAGCTGACCGCGGCGTGGCAGACCGAGGAGCTGCCGCGCGAGCGGCTCACGGTCGCGGATGAACGCGAGCAGATCCTGTTCTACCTGGTGGAGATCCTGTACCGCGTAGTCCCGGCGTTCTACGAGGAAATCGCCCAGGCGCTGGAGAAGCTCTACGGCACCGACCCGGGCGCGACACGGGTGCCGCCCATCCTGCACTTCGGATCCTGGGCGGGTGGCGACATGGACGGCAATCCCGACGTGCACGCCAAGAGCATCCGCGAGGCGCTGGCGCGCCAGCAGCAGGTGATCGTCAACCGCTATTTCGAGGAGTGCCAGAGCATCGCGCAGCGCTTGTCGCAGAGCGCCAGCCGCGTGCCGGTGGCCACCGAACTGACCAAGCGGGTCGAGCAGTACACGCGGCTGCTGCCGGGGGCGCGCGCCATCACCCCGGTGCGGCACGACCGCATGCCCTACCGCGTGTTCCTCGCGCAGCTCGGCGAGCGACTGCGCAGCACCTACGAAGGCCGGGCGAGCGGTTACGAGAGCGCGCAGCAGTTCCGCGCCGATGTGTCGCTGATCGCCACGAGCCTCAAGGCCAACAAGGGCGCGAACGCCGGCCTGTTCTACGTCGAGCGTCTGCTGCGCCGGATCGACGCCTTCGGATTTCACCTGGCGACGCTCGACGTGCGCCAGCACGCCAGCGTTCTGCACGAGGTCGTGGCGCGCGGCTTCGACGACCCGCTGTGGCTCGGCCGCAGCAGCCGCGAGCGGCGCGACCGGCTCGCCCAGGCGCTGGAGAAAGATCGCGGACCGGTCGCGGAGCTCGATGCGGTCGGCAAGCGCCATCTCGCGGTGTTCGACGCCATCGTGCAGGGCCGCCACCGCTATGGCCCCGAGGCCATCGGTTACTTCATCGTGAGCGGCGCCAGCGGCGCGGACGACGTGCTCGCGGCGCTGCTGCTGGCGCGCTGGGCCGCGGCCTACGACAAGCACACCGGGGAAGTGGCGCTCGACCTCGCGCCGCAGTTCGAGACCGCGCAGGCGCTCGCCGCGTGCGGCGGCACGATGCAGGAGCTGCTCGCGGATCCGCTGTATCGGCGACATCTGGATGCGCGCGGGCGGCGCCAGTGTGTGCTGATCGGATACTCCGACAGCAACAAGGAAACCGGCGCCTGCGCCTCGCGCTTCATGATTCACCAGGCGCAGCACGAGCTGGCGCGGGTGCTCGCCACCGCCGGCGAGCGCGCCGTCATTTTCCACGCCCGCGGTGGCAGCATCGCGCGCGGCGGCGGGCGCATTGAAGCCCTGGTGCACGCCGCCCCCGCCGGGGCAGTGGACGGGGTGCTGCGGATCCGCGAACAGGGCGCAACCATCAAGCAGGGCTACCCACTGCGGCCCATCGCCATGCGCACCCTCGAGCGGGCCTTCAATGCGTTGAGCCTCACGACCGCGGCGTGCCGCCGCGGGCAGCTGCCGCCCGACTCGGCCGAGCAGCTGGAAATCGCCGCGCTGCTCGCGCAGGAGAGCCGCGCCGCCTACCGCCGCCTGGTCTTCGAGCAGGCGCAGTTCTACGAGTATTTTCAGGCGGTCACGCCCATTGACGTGATCGAGAGAATGCAGATCGGCTCGCGCTCCGTGCACCGCGTGGAAGGCGCTGGTCTCGAGGGCCTGCTGCCGGTGCCGTGGGTGTTCGCCTGGTCGCAGACCCGTTACATGCTCCCCGGCTGGTACGGCGCCGGCAGCGGGCTGCGCGCCGCGCTGGCAAAGTTCGGGCTGCCGCGGCTGCGCGCAGCCTGCGACAGCTGGTTCTTCCTGCGCAACCTCCTCGATGACGTCGAGACCATGCTGGCGCGGTCGGATCCGGAGATCGCGCGCTACTACGACGAGCTGGTGCCGCCGGAGCTGCGCCGCTTCTCCGGCGAGATCCGCAGCGAGTTCGAGAGCGCGTGCGAGCAGATCCTCGCCGTCAGGGGCAGCGGCGCGCTGCTCGATTCCGATCCGACGCTGCAGCGCTCGATCCAGCTGCGCAGTCCCTACCTCGATCCCATCAGCCTGATGCAGGTGGATCTGCTGCAGCGCTGGCGCGCCGGGGGACGCACGGACCGCGACCTGTTCGAGGCGCTGCTGGCGAGTGTCGCCGGCATCGCCCAGGGCCTGCAGAGCACGGGATGAGCGGCGCGGCGCGCACCATCACCATCCGTGCGGCGACCGCGAGCGACCTGCCGCAGGTGCTGGCATTCATCCGCGAGCTCGCCGTCTACGAACATCTCGAGCATCAGGTGGTCGCGACCGAAACGGACCTCGTCACGGCGCTGTTCGGCCCCCGCCCCTTTGCGGAAGTGGCATTCGCGTGTCTGGATGGCACGCCGGTGGGCTTTGCGCTGTTCTTCCACAACTTCTCGACGTTCCTCGGCAAGCCCGGCCTCTATCTCGAGGACTTGTTCGTGCGGCCCGAGGCACGCGGGCTCGGCGTCGGCAAGCGCCTGCTCGCCTGGCTCGCCCACACGACGCTCGAGCGCGGCTGCGCGCGGCTCGACTGGGCGGTGCTCGACTGGAACAAACCCTCGATCGGGTTCTATCTGAGTCTCGGGGCGGTCGCGCAGGATGAGTGGACAACGTTCCGGCTCACCGGAGCGGCACTGGAGCGGCTCGCGGGCGGTTGATGGAATATCGGAGCGCCGCGGCTCTGCCGCAAGGGGCTCAGGGGCTCACGAGCCCATCAGCACGGTCGTATCGTAGCTCTCGAATCCCTGGATGGCGCGCGCGTAGGCGTTGAACACCAGCCGCTCGGCCACCTTGTCGGCCCGGGGCGCCAGCAGCATACGCAGCACCACGTCATCCGCCGGGCGCGTCGCCTCCTCGGCCAGCAGCTGTTCGATGTAGCGTGTCAGACGATGGTACAGCTCGTTGATGAAGCGCAGGTGCGCACCGTCGTGCACCTGGTCCGCGTCGGCACCGTAGGTACCGCGCCCCTCTTCCGCGAGTTCGTGCAGGAACAGATTCAGCAGTCGCGCCTTGTCGAGGAGCCGCAGCTCCGTATAGAACTCGATTTCGGAATTGAGGTTCATGCCGGGAAGAAGTCAATGGGCTTGGTGGTGGTGACCGCGTCGACGTCCTTGGGATCGAAGCGGAACAGGCGCACCAGCGCGATGATCTTGCGCTCCAGATCCGGATCCCTGAGTTCGCTGGAAACGACGCGGCACATGGTCACGTCCCCGGTTGGGGCGATGGTGAACTCGAGCACCAGCTTGCCCTGCAGCTCCGCATTGTCGCGCAGCGCCCGGGCGTACAGGCTGTAGATGCGTCCCTTGTTGCGGTCGAAGACCAGTTCGATCTCCTCGCGCGAGCGGGCGGCCTTGCCGCCGCCACCGCTGCGGGCGGGGCCGCGGCTGTTCAGACCCGAGCGCACGATGCCTGAAGTGACTGCGGTCGTGTCGTGACCGGTGAGCGAGCCGGCCCCGGTGCCAAAGCCGCGGCTGGTGTCCGCGGAAGTGATGCCCCCGCTCCCGGCCCCGACCTTGGAGGTGATGAGCGAGCGCTCGGCGTGCGCGTCGGCGCCGACCGAACCGGAGAGGTTCTTGGTCTCGAGCGGGGTGAGATCCATGACGTCGCGCAGATCAGCGAGCTCGTCCTTGACCTGGTTCAGCTGCTTCTGCGCCTTGTCGCGCGCCCGCTTGCGCTCATCGACCGGCGGCTTCACCACGGCGATTTTCGGCTCGATCTTCGGTTTCTCCTCCTTGGGCACCGGCGGCGGAGGCGGCGGCGGTTTGGGGGTGTTCTCGAGCATCACGCGCGCGAGCCGCTCCGGGACTTCCTCCGTCGCCACGCGCTTCGGCGTCGGCAGCAGCGGAAATGCGATGCCGAACACCACCAGCACGATCAGCAGCACGCGCAGGATCTTGCGGAAGCGCGCGCTCGACTCCGGATCGCCCTCCCAGGGCAGATCGAAATCGCGGTAATAGGGCGCAATAACCATGTCGGGCTCAGACCGGCTTGAACTGGCCGGCGGTGACCGGCTTTTCCTTCTGGATGACCGCGAGCGAGATGCGTCCGTAGTCGGCGTCCGTGCAGGTCGCCATCACGCGCTTGAGCACCTCGTAGGGCAGCGCCTTGTCCGCCATGATGGTGATCTCGCGCTGCGCGATATCCCGCTCGCTGATCTCCCTGCCCACCAGCAGCGGGCGCTTGAGCGCTGCGCGCAGCGGCTCGACCAGCCTCCCCGGCGCGCCGCGGATCTGCGCCACCGTCGCGATGAATTCCCCCTGCACGAACAGGTCCGTCTTGGTGATCATGACCACCACCGACAGCTTGGGCGCAGTCTGCGCGATCGACTGCGGAATCTCGATGCCCTTGGCGTTCTGGATGACTTCGACCTCGGTCGAGTACACGAGCAGGAAGGCGACCATCACCGACAGGATGTCGATGAGCGGAATGAGGTTCAGCTCGGCATCCGCGCGGTGCCGCAGGTGGTGCTGCGCCATGCGCCGCGCGCGGTTCGACATGCTCATGGGTGTGCTCCGCTGCCGGACGCCGCTGCGTGGATCGGGGTAACCGGGGACGCCGCCGCCGGGGCGCCGCCCGTGGCCTCAGCCGTCGCCGGCGCATCGCCGATGGAAATGTCCGGAAACAGCTCGGCCTGCACGGAGTTCAGGCCCTGGCCCGCTTCAAACACGCGCACGCGATCCATGACCTGCACCAGCGTGTCGTAGGGCGTCTCCGCCTCCAGCAGGATGCTGGCGTCGGTCTTTTCGGGGAACTTCGCCTTGACGCGCTTGAGGTATTCGGTCAGTGCATCGTAGTTGTAGCCGCCGGGCGTGTTGGGCAGCGTCGCGAGCGGTCCGGTATTGCGATCCGCCACCTGGATGAGGTCCTTGCGCACCATCACCTCCAGCTGCAGTCCCGGCGGCGGATCCCGGAACTCGGTCTGCGAGGGCGGCAGATTCAGCTGCAGGATCACGGTGCGCGAGAACACGGCGGTCATCAGCAGGAAGGTCACGAGCACCGTGAAGATGTCGATCATCGGCACCAGCAGCAGCTGCTCCGGTTTGCGCGAGTGACGCTCCAGCTTGCGGGATTGATACGAACGGCGCATGCGGGACCTTCAGTCCTTCACGTGGGGGCGAGCGCTGCGCGCGGCTCAGGCCGCCGCGGGCGCGGTCTGCCGCTCGGTGATCGCATTCAGGAACTTGACCGACGCCATCTCCAGGCTGTCGATCACCTCGGTGGTGCGGGTCTGCAGCCAGGCGTGGATGAACAGCAGCGGCACCGCCGTCATCAGCCCGAAGGCCGTGCAGTTCATCGCCACCGAGATGCTCGCCGACAGCAGGTTGGCCTTCTCGGCCGGGTTGACGGTCGCCACCGCCGCGAACGCGCGGATCAGGCCCATCACCGTGCCCAGCAGCCCGAGCAGCGTCGCGAGATTGGCGAAGGTCGCGAGGTAGTGGGTGCGTTTTTCCAGCCGCGGCACCACCTCCATGAGGCTCTCCTCCATCGCCTTCTCGATGTCATCGCGGCGGCGTGCGGACTGAATGCGCGCCAGGCCGTAGTTGAGAATGTGGCCGATGGCCGACTCCGATTTGGAAGTCGCCTGCGCCACCTGGCGGAAATTGCCCTGCGAGAGCAGCGGCACGATTTCGTTCCACAGATGGCGGTTGCGCGCGGCCGTGTGCAACAGATAGATGTAACGTTCGATGGCGATCGCCACACCCACCACCAACACGACAGCGATGGGGTACATGAAATCCCCGCCGCCCTGAAAGAATCGCACGATCAAATTCCAGAGGTTCATCTACTGACTCCCGCTCATGAGAGCGCCACACACGTACAAACACTGTGAAAACTGAATGACATAAGCCCAAAAAGCTGCGACCCAGCTCTCATCCTGATGCTGCGCCCCGGCATTTTCAGGGCTTGTCGCCCGAACCCGGCGCCGCGCCCGCCTTAGGGACGGCCGGCTCGGGCTTCAGAGCGTCGTAATAACGGTTTTCCCGCTGGAAAACATCGCGGTCCAGCGGCTGCAGCACGTCGTCCAGCAGGCTGTTCACGGGCTTGCCTACGAGATCCCCGAGATCGGAGCGCTTCCACGGCACGATGTACAGCACCTTGGGCAGCTCACGGTTGCCGGTGATGTCCGTCGGGTCGAGCTCGAGCCGGTCGGCGCCCTTGCGTGCGCTCGCCTTGGTGCCGGATGGCTCCTTGCGCGCCGCAGCCGTCCCGACCGCCGCTGGCTTGCGCGCAGCGCCGGCCGCGTTGGCGTCCGGGGCGGCGCCCGCAGCGGCAGCCGGCGTGGCCGCGGCCGGTGTGCTGCGGGTGGTATCCACGGCGGGCTCGAGCTGGTCCGGGCGCGGCACGGCGCGCGCGGGCGCGGCCGGTTGCTCCTGGGCCAGTGCCGTGCCGAGGGTCAGCGGGCACAAGACCATGAGAACCGACAGCACGGTCGGTGGCCCCGATCGGTATACGCACACGCGGTACATGTTCAACCTCCTGCTCTCGAGGCGCTGCGCCCGGCGCTCGCAAGGCTGTCGCCCGCCGTGGGTTGCGGCTCGGATTGCGGCGCGCCGGGCGCTGCCGCGGGCGCCGCGTCACCCGGTTTGACGTCCGCGGGCGCGGCAGCCGCCGGACGCTTGGGCGGCGGCATCCCGAGGCGCTGTCGCAACTCCGCAATCCAGCCGCTCACCGGTTTGTCCTCGCCGGTCAGCTGCCGGTACTGCTCGAAGGCCGTGAGCGCGCGGCCCGGGTCTCCAAGATAGAGATCCGACAGCACCCCGAGGTTCCGCCAGGCCGGTGCATAGCGCGGATCCGCCGCAATGGCCTGCTCGTATGAGGAGGCCGCGTCCTTGAACTGCCCGCGCATCCGCTGGGTGGCGCCGAGCTCGGTCCAGGCAACGGCGCTGCCGCGCTCGTGAGCCACCGCGCTCTTGAGGGTTTCCTCCGCCTGCTCGAGATGACCGTCGTTGCGCTGCAGAATCGCCAGGTTCACGAGCGGTGCGGCGAACTGAGGATACTGCAGCGAGAGCTGCTTGAAGCCGAGTTGCGCCTCGACCGCCTTGCCGGCGCGCATGGTGCTCACGACCCGATCGAAGTCCGCCCGCGCCGCCGGTGACACCTGCGGATGCGCACTCCCCGCTGCCACGCCGGGCGCGGTCGGGTTCGCGGTACCACCCGCCGGCGCGGCGGCGGCGGCTCGCGTCGCCGGTGCAGGCGCCGCTGCGGCCGATGCGGCGGCGGCCGGGCGGGGCCCGGGCGCGCTCGACGGCGCTGCCACCGGTGGGGCGGTGCTGGTGGCGCTGCCTGCCCCTGCCGCGGGCGCGCCGGCCGGCGCAGCCGCTGGCGCTGGCTCCGGCGCTGACTCCTGACGCGTGATCGGCTTCGCCGGATGCATCACCGGGCGCTTGGGCCCGGAACTGCAGGCACCGAGCACCGCCAGCGCCAGCCAGGCGAGCGCGGACGCGGCGCCCGGGGCGCGGCGCGCGGCCCGGGTGTCGGCGCCCGGAGTGCGCTCATTCGAGGCTGGTAACCGCATCCTGAATCAGCTCCGTTTTGCCGTAGCGCGCGGGCTTCAATTGCGCGAGCGCCTGAAAGCTCCTGCGCACCCACTCGTCGTACACACCGTCCCTGGCGCGCGTGGCATTCAGCTCGTGCGCCTTGATCGCCTGCTCTTCGAACGGAAACACCTGCTCCTCGAGCAGTGAGTTGTATTCCTCCAGTGCATCACCCTTGAGGTTCGACGGCCGCTCCGAGTGCAGGATGTCCTTGGCGAGCGTGCCGTACAGCTCCGCCATCTCGTAGGTGGCGGCAGTCGTCACCTCGGCGACCTGGTATTCCGCGGCGCGCTTGTAGCCCTCCATCGCGGTCTCGAGCGCGTTGCGCTTGACTACCAGGCTCTTCTTCAGGGGCGCGCTGAGGCGCACGGCACGAAACGCATCGCGCGCCGGCTGGGCGAGCGTCAGCTGCGCCTTCGCGGCCAGGAAGTGGGTGCGATCGGTGCGCTGCGTGCCGGCCTGCGCGTCGGCGCGGATGATCTCGTGGTACCAGTGGTCGCGCCGCGCGTTATCGCCACCCTTGCCGGCATAGTCCGCCAGGCGCTGGCGCGCCTCTTCGGCATCGGCCAGCGGTGTTGGGTTGGTGTCGACGAACTTCTCCAGCATCCCCATGGCCCGGGGACTGTTGCCGGCCTTGGAGTACAGGTCCGCGGATTGCATGAGCGCTTCACGCTGTACGGCGCGATTCTCGGCCGGGTTTGCGGCGATCCGCTCGAACTCCGCGGCGGCCTCGCCCGGCCGGTTGCCTTCAGAGTACGCCACGGCGAGCTTGCGGGTGACGTCCGGCTGCAGCGGATGCTGCGGGAACTGGCGGCGAAAATCCTGCAGCACGCCGATGGCGCGGTCCCACTGCTTGAGGTTCAGCAGCTCGGCAGCGGCGTCGTACTGCGCATTGGCGCGGATCTTCGATTCCGGCGCCACGCGCCCGACGCGCAGGAAATCCTCCACCGCCCCGCCGGCGTCCCCGGCCTTCTGCTTCGCCTCGCCCTCCTTGTATACGCTGGCCGCGAGCCGCTCGGTGAGATCGGTGCGCAGCTTTTCATCCTTGCCGGCGAGCTCGCGCGCCTGCACGAACGCCGGCTCCGCCTTGGCATAATCGCCCTGGTCGAAGCGCGCTTGCGCGATGATGGTCCACGCGATGCGCTGCTTCGCGACATCCACCGGCGGCTGGCGCGCGAGAATCGACTCGGACACGCTGACGGCGCGCGGCCGGTCCCCGGCGGCGAAGATCTCCTCGGCCGCGCGGGTCAGGACGCCGGCGCTGTCCGGGTGTTCGGGAAAGGTCTGCGCGAACTTGACTCCGGCGTCCATGGCGCGCTTATGCCAGGCGTCCTTGTCCGCGCCGCTCAAGCCCTCCTCGCCCTTCTGATAGGAGACCAGCTCCGCGTAGGCGGCGGTCGCGGACTTGTCGTTCCTCGGATAGCCGTAGGCGGTGTGCTCGTACTCGGCCGCCGCATCGGCATACTGATGGCTCTCGAACAACGCCTCCGCCAGCAGGTAGTCGGTCGCCGCGGAGTCGGCATCTTCCGGGAACGACTTCAGGTAGTCCCGGTACCAGCGCGCCGCTTCCTGGTAGTCGGCGACACGTTTGGACTTCTGTGCGCTCGCATGGAAGTAGGTGGCCACGTCCTTGAGGTTGGTCTTGAGCTCCTGCACCACGCGCGGATTGGCGGCGCGTGTGCGGGTTTTCCAGTAGGGGGAGTCGAAGTGGTAGTGCTCGACGAACTCGTGCTTGCCGTCGACCACCAGCTGGCTGAAGCCGCCCTTACCGTAGGCCTCGATCGCCGCCATGTCGAGGTCCGGCGCATGGTCGCTGTAGGGATCGCGCGCCACGTACGCGCGGTAGACGTTGGCCGCGTCCTGGTAGCGCTGCTTGTCGACATACAGGTCGCCGAGGCGCGAATACAGCAGCCAGGCGTACGGGCGCTCGCCGTGCTGATGCATGTATTGCTCGAGCGAGGCGGCGCCGTCGTTGTAGGAGAACGTGATGCTCATGACCCGCAGGGTGTCCTCGACCAGCTCGCGGTCGGCGCGCTTGAGCGTCTCCAGCTGCACGGACTTGCCGCCGCCGCGGGTGCCGAGCTCCTGGTCGAGCACCCCGCCGAAGGACGGCAGGCTCTCGAGTGCCAGCGACTGCTTGAACAGCGACCAGCCGCGCTTGTACAGGCTCTGCTGGAAGAACACCGAACCTGCGCCGTGCCCGATGACGGCGGCGTAGGCGCGCTCGGCATCCGCGTAGCGCTTGTCGGAAAACAACAGCTCGCCGCGCCGGAACTGCACCTCATCGAGCTGCGGGCTTTGCGGGTAGCGCTGCACGATCCGATCCAGTGTGCCGAGCGCCTGCCCGGACTGCCCGGTGGTCTCATAGGCGCGCGCCAGCTGATAGAGCACCTGGTCGTTGCGCGTATAGTCGGGGTATGCCTTGAGCAGCGTCGTGTAGAGCTTGATCGCCTCGCCGCCCTGCAGGTCCACCGCGGTGACTTCCTGTTCCAGCCGCTGCATCTCGCCGGCGTCGAGGTTGAGGTCGCCGAGACGGCGCAGGGCCTCGGCGCGCAGCTTCGGATCGGTATTCTGCAGCTCCAGAAAGTGGCGATAGTTCTCCATCGCCCGCGAGGCGTTGGCGCTCGCCAGCGTGTCGCGGTGCACCTCGACCTTGCGCGAGGTGAGATCCCCGATGGTGGTCTGCGCCGCAGCCCGCGGCCCTGCCGCCAGCAACGCGAGCGCGAGCGCCGGCGCGAGGGACGCGGCTGCAGCCGTGCGCCGGCTCATCGCGGCGGCTCCGTCGCCTTGGGCAGCGGAGTCTCCTCGGGCGGTGGCGGAGCCGGCTCGGGTGGCGCCGCAGCCTCCTCGGGTGGCGGCGCGGCGGGCGCGGCCTGATTGCCGCCTTCGGCTCTCTTCGGCGTGGTGTCCGCGTTGGCGGCGCGGTCGTACATGCTGGCGAGGGCAAAGCGCGCCTGCACCTGGTAGGCGGCGAGTCGATCCTTCTGCCCCTCGAGCTCATGAGCGGCCAGCCGCGCGAGAAACACACTCTGCTGGTGCTCGGTGGCGGCGAGGCGAGTCTCCAGGGTGTCGATGCGCTGCTTGAGGGCCGCGACGCGGGCCGCGAACTCCCCGGTGTTGGTCGGCACGCTCTTACGGTCGCGTTCCACGCGGATCCAGCGGCTCTGTGCCTCATGCAGTGCGAGACTCAGATCCTTCAGCCCGCGATGCTCCTGCCACAGACGCGCGTTGAAGGCGTCGTGCAGGCGAAACTGCAATACGCCCTTCACCAGCGCCAGCCGCACGCGCAGGTCCGCGTTCTCGGGTGTGTCGGGCGCGGCGGCGAGCGCTGTTTCCACACGCCGCACGCGCGCCCACTGCTCGCGCTCGGCCGTGGTGCCGAGCGCGGCCATGTCACGCTGCGTCTCGATGGTGCGCAGCTCATTTGCCAGCGTGACGTTGCGCTGCTGCAGCTTCTCGACCGCGCCTGAGGCCAGCAGCGCATCCGCCCGCGGCAGCCGCTCGGCGTAGGCGCGTTCGCGCGTCTCGATCATGTCCTGGAAGGCGCCCATGCTGTCGCCCCAGCGCTCCAGCGTACCGTTCAGGTACACGAGGTCGCGGTAGTTCTTGAGACCCTCCTGGAAATCGTGTCCGGCCAGCACCGCGTACAGATAGCGCGACTCGGGCGCATCGGGCAGGCTCTTCAGCTGCCAGAACCAGCCGTAGCGCGCGCCCAGATCCTTGGCGAGCACCCGTTCGAGCATGTCGCCCTTCTCGATGCGTGCGATGGCCTCATCCAGCCGCCCGGTTTCGGTATCGAAGGATTTGACCGCGCTCTCGTAGTACTCGGCGGACTGCGCGTTGGCGCTGAGCTTGCTGAAGGCGTACGGCACCGCGAGGTAGGACTCCTGCACCGCCGCGTCCAGCACGTCACGGCTGCGCAGCTCCAGCCACGGCGTGAGCGCCCCCTGGTAATCCCCCAGCGCCGCATCCGCCCAGCCGATGCCAAGCAGCGCCTTGTTCGAGTACGGACCGGTCAGGCGCACCCGCGCGAGCGCCGGGCGCGCCCGCGCCGGCTGGTTGGCCTGCAGGCACGCAAAGCCAAGCGCGAGATTGGCGCGGTCCTTGAGAGCGGCCAGCTCCGGAGTTGCGGCGAACAGGGTGCCGACTCCGGTGAGGAACGGGTCGGCATCGGTGAGCCGTCCGTTGCGCACCAGCGCCACGCCCAGGTTGAAGCGCGCGTAGGCGGACCAGATCTGCGGGCCACGCCAGTTCGACAGCAGGCGGATCGCCTCATCGTAGCGTCCCTCGTGCATCAGCACGTTGCCGAACAGCAGTTCCTTCTGCGCTTCCAGCTCCGGGGACATCCGCCCGTTCACCTTGCGCAGCGCCGCGTCCGCCTTGTCGAGATAGCCGCGCGCATACCACACCTGCGCGACATAGAACCAGGCGCGATTGCGCACTCCCGTGGGCACATCGTTGGTCAGCAGCCTCTGGAAGCGTTCGCCCGCTTCGTTGTGCATCCCGAGCGACAGGTACAACCCGCCCTCGAGCAGCTGCGCTTCCTCCGCATGGTGCGGCACGAGGCTCCAGTGCTCGTAAGCGAGCAGGCGGGTCAGCGCCGCGAAGTCTTCGTCCTGATAAAAGTAGAACAGCGCGTCGCCGTAGTGCAGATCGCGGATACGCGTGACCGGGAGCTTCTCCGGGTCGTGGCGCCGCGCGCTCGGCGCGCAGGCCGGCAGCGCCAGCACGGCGGCCAGCAGCAGCGCACGCATGCAGGAAGCTCGCGTCACGGGCTATTCCCAGTCCTTGATCTCGAACTCCGGCTGCAGTTTCTTCTGCCGGTCATCGATCTTGAGCTCCAGGTACTTGGCGCCGACGCCCTTCTCGAACCTGAGCGAGGCGCCGCGCTTGTAGGCGCGCTCGTTCGGCCCCTTGCCGTTGAAGAAGGCGACCAGCTCGTGCCCGCCGACCTTGAGGTTGCCGAGATACAGGCGCTGCACGCCGCCCTTGAGCAGCGCCTCGACTTCGCGCGGCGTGTACAGGTAGTTGATGACCTCCTTGCGGTCGATCTTCAGCTGCACCGAATCGAGCCCGAAGAACTGCCCGACGTCCACCGACAGGAACACCGCCACCTGGGTGTTGGCCGGGAACAGCAGCTCCTCTTCCAGGATGAACAGGTCCTTGTTGAGATCGACCACGTCCTTCTTCAGATCCTGGATCTCCTGGTCGAGGCCGCGGGTGTCGGGCGAGGACTCCGCGGCCGCGCTGGTCGTGGGTGAATCTGCGTCCGTTGAAGTCGCGGCGGGAGCCTCGCCTGGCGGCGGCGCCGGGGGGCCGGCGGCCGCCGCCGGGGTCGTGGTGTCCGGCCCGGCCGGAGGCGCGCCCAGCGCCAGGGGCGGCACGGCCGCGAGCAGCACCACCGCAAGCAGCGGGGCGAGGAGCGCGGCGGGCGCTGCGCGCCGCGGCGCTTCAGCGGCTGGGACAATCGCGCGTGTCATCTGCAGCATGGTGATTCCGATCATTCGTTCAGCAGAGCCCGCAGCTGTTGCAGGTAGAGCTGTTCGCTTTCGGGGCTGTAGTCGCGCAGCACGGTGCGTATCGTGCCGCTGCGGTCGATCAGCACGGTCATCGGCAGGTTGTCGACCTGGTAGCTGCGGCTTACCCCCTTGGCGGGATCGAGCAGCAGCGCAAAGCTCACGGATGCCGAGCGCGCAAAATCGCGCGCCTGAGCCGGATCGTCATCGACACCGATCCCGAACATCGCCAGTCCCGCCGAGTGGTAGGTCGTGAGGCTGCGGTTCAGGGCCGCCAGCTGCGTGCGGCAGGGCGTGCAGCGGCTGCTCCAGAAACTCAGTACCACGACCTCGCCGCGGTGCTCCGACAGGCGCGCGTTGCCGCCGACGGCGGCGCGCAGCGCGAAATCAGGCGCGCTCTGCCCGATGAGGGCGTAGGGCGAGTCGGCCTGCGCCGCGAGGCTCCAACCGAGTGCCATCACGGCCACGCACAGCCAACGCTGTGCCACCTCACGCCACTCCGGGTGGTTCGGCCGTTGCCAGCTCAATAATGATCCTTCGCGAAGGGATGCGCGGTCAGCGCCAAGCGCGCAAAATTGCACAGCGCGCTCAACACTGTCAACGAAAGACCCGCGCGAAAAGAGCGGCTGCCGGCGTCGTCAGCCTGCGACACCGGCTGGGGGCGCCGCGGCGCTTACCGGCACGCCCGCCGCGTCACACGATGCGTGTGAAGGCGGTCAGCCCCGCCAGGGCGCTGCCCGACCCCAGGCCCTGCATGGGGAACAGTGTCGGGAACCGGCTGTCCGAGCCCAGGAGCCCCATGTAGTTGAGAATCACGACCTGCACCAGCTGGTTGACGGCGTTGGCCGCCGGGCTCGAGGTGCTCACCACCGAGCCATCGGAGCTGAAATAGCCGATCTGCTGGCCCGCGACGCCATTGCGCAGCTGCGGCCGGCCCGTGGGGCTGTAGACCAGGAAGAACGTCGACGCCACCGAGGCACTGTCGCCCTGCCAGCCGAGCTTGCCACGGCCGCCTGCGCTGTTGTCGATCATCGAGTTGGCGCTGAGTGAACCGTCGCTGAACACGTAGATCATCACCGGCTTGCCGACCCGGTGGGCGTACTCCAGCACCGCGCCGATCATCTGGCCGGCCTTGAAGTTGCGGTCCTCGCCGGTGGCGCGCGTGTCGTCGTGGTAGTCGTAACCGCCGAGGGTGATGGTGCCGGCGCCGGCGTAGCCATCCAGCACCAGCTTCATGACGGTGGCGGTCTTCTGGACGTCCGAGTCGGAGAAGTCGCTGGCGGTGAAAATCGGCGCTGCGCCGCCGACGATGTTCGGATCCTTGGTGGCATCGAGCGCCGCCGGGTTGCCGAACGCATCGGCGGTGTTGGCGGACTTCACGTACGCGCAGCGCACCTGGTTCTTGAGCGCCGTGTCCGTGACCGGGTCGGAATACAGCTGCACGCCCGGGGTGCCGCCGTTCGGTGCACTGAGCGCGCCGCTGAAGACGCCGGTGTTGCCCGACTGGTAGGGGCTGCTGCCGCCGCTGATGCGCGCCTGCGACTCGAGCACCGCGACCGCCACCGGATCCGCGGTCGCGCCGCCGGTATCGACCAGCGCGGTCGCATCCGAGGGCTGGCTGATGGTGGTGGGCTGGAGCGAGGGATTGATCAGCGCCATGGGCGCCTGCGAGTTGCCACCGGACACGCTCGATTCGGTGCCGACGAGGTTCAGCAGCAGGCCCTGCGCGCCCGCCATGGCGATGCCGTACATGGGGTTGTGGGGATTGTTCTGCGTGTCGTTCTGCGACATGGCGCACAGCACCGCGCCATTGGTGCCGGCGGCGGTTGCGGGGGTGGTCGCCTTGCTCAGGATTCCGCGCTTGATGGCGCCGTCGGCGTGCCACAGCAGCCCGAGCGAGGCGTCGATGTTGGCGCTCGAACTCGGCACCATGTTGCCCGGCACGCCGAGCTTGCCGTAGCCGGCCGTGGACAGAAAGTTCCTCTGGCCCCCCTGCACTCCCACCAGCACCTCGGAGCCCACCAGGTTCGCTCCTCCCGCGAGATCGAAACAGATGAAGGGCAGACCGCCGGCGGCGGTCGGTACATTGCACTGGCCGGAGCCGAGCAGCGCCTGCATGTCGGGGGAGAGCGCGGCATTCGCGCGGCTCGCCTGCAGCAGCCCACCCAGCCACGCCGGCCCGATCACCATGGCCGGCCCGGTGAGGAACCCGGCGGCGATGAAGTCGCGGCGCGTCACCGGCAGGGGATGGTTCTGGTGCAGCAGCGGCTCGCCGAGCGCGTGCGGTCGCGGGGGTTTCTTGCGGATCAGCATCTGCCTATCTCCAGGTCCTTCAGTTCACTGCAGGCTCACCACGGCGCTGCCGAGCACCGCGGCGCAGGCCGCGGTGCTGGCCGTGGCGACGGTGGCAGCGGGTTTGAGCGCGGGAATGCGCGTGAGCAGCGCATCGACCTCACCCTGCACGGCGCCGGCGGCGGCGGGCGTTACGTTCGTACCCACCGCGTTGGTGACCAGCGCATTGATGACGATGTTGCGGTTGGCGCTGCCGCTCGCGCCGAAGAACGCCGCGGCGCCGCTGTTGATGCTGCCATCCAGGCCGGCGCCGAAGAAGGCATCGCGATACTGCTGAGTGCCGAGCAGCTGGCCGCAGTAGGCATTCGCCAGCTGCGCGATCGCCGTCTGGTGCGAAGGCAGGAACGCCGAGATCAGCGGCCCGGCGGGCAGCGACTGCTGCTCGCTGTGATAGAGAGTCGACACGACGGCATTGGTGATCGGCACGCCGGTTATGCGCGCCATCGAGTTGTTGATGCGCTCGAAGGTCGCGACACCGAAGTCGGGCTGCGGCGTCGGGTCGGGAGCGGGCGGCGACACCGTGACGGTCGGTTCCACATAAGCATGCACGTGCGAGCCGAGCTGATCGAACGACAGAAAGAACAGGTCGTTGGTGGGCCCGAGGGTCACCGGGACCACGGTCCCGAGACCCGACAGCAGCTGACCGTTGGCGGCGGTGTAGTTCGCGCCGCCGACACTGGCGCTCAGAGTGGCGTACGCCTGGCCGGCCGGGGTCAGCGCGCCGTTCACGCCGAGGCGCATGCCGCTGATCTGCAGATTCGCCGGCGCCACCGCCTTGGGATCGAGGCTGATGAACTTCGGCTGGTAGAACAGGTAGCTGAAGTTGTCGTACTGGCTCGCCTGGAACAGGATGTACGACTGCGACACGCCCGACAGGGCGCTGACGCCGAACAGCAGGTAGTACTTCTCGCCAACGCCGGCGGCGAAGTTCTGCTGGATCTGCGCCGCGGTGAGCGCGCGGTTGTGAATGGCGACGAACTTGATGACCCCCTGCCACTGGCGCTGACCGGTGGTCTCGTTGCCGAGCACCAGCGCGAAGGTGCTGTCCCAGTTGGCGAGTGAGCCGCCCTTGGCCGGATCCGCGTCCCCGGTGTCAACGCCGTTGACATAGATCTTCTGCCCGTTGACCGGATCGTAGGTGAGCACCACGTGCTGCAGGGCCGCCTGCGCTGCGCCGCTCGCCGCGGTGGTCATGAGGGGCGGCGCGCCGTCGGTATCGGTGGTGCTGCTGCGCGCGCGTCCCTCGTATTGCATGGCGTCCTGGCCGAGCGTGGCGTCGCGCGTGGTGTTGCTGCCGGAGTAGCTGACGATGTACGCGCTGGTCTGCGCGACGTTCGCCGGTGCCGCCCACACTTCGAGCGAATACTCGCCCGAGGACTGGATCATGGCGGCGAGCTTCTGGCTCGTGCTGGTGGAGGCCTGTGCCTTGCCACCGGCGCCGATGCTGATGCCCCAGCCGCCCACCCAGCTGACGTTCCCCGACAACGACAGATCCGCCGCCGGAGTGACACCGCTGGTGTCGTAGGCGGTGCTGCCGCTGCCGGTCTGGAACATGTACTTGGCGACCAGGTTCGTCTCGTAGCGGTTGCCGCCGGCGGCGACGGTGCCCTGCTTGAGCGTGAGTGCGTTCGAGACCACCAGGTTGGGATCGAGCGGCGTCACCGCGATGCCGTTGGCGAAGGCGGTGATCGCGGCCAGCATCGCCGCCGCGCTGCCGGGGCAGTCCGGGGCGCCGCCGGATGAGGGCGTGACCCAGCAATGATGGAACTCCTCGGCCAGCCGCACGTAGAAGCGCGACTGGTTGGGGGTGACCAGATTGATCTTCTGCTGCGCCGCGGCGTAAGCCTCGTTGATGTTGGAGCTGGCGAAGTACGGCTGCTGCGCGGTGGCGGAGCTCGAGGTGTGGCAGCCGGAGCAGAACCGGGTCAGCAGCGGATAGACCGTGGTCTGGAAACTCGGGTTACCGGCGGTGGGATCGGCCGGGAACTGCTTGCCGCCACCGGCCGCCTGCACCGGCGGCGCGGTCAGCTGCACACTGGTGGTGGAGGCGGAGCCGGCGCCGATCCACGCCTGGATCCACACCAGCATGGTGGCCGCGCACGCGGACGGGTCCGCGACCCAGCAGTTGTGGCCGCTGCCCACCTTCAGGACCAGCGTCGACAGGTCCGGTCGCGTGAGGTTCACCAGCGGGCCGGCCGCCTGGTAGGCGAGGTTCACGTCGTCCGAGCGCGCGAACATCGGGGACTGGCCGCCCTGGTGGTGACAGCCGCCACAGCGGTTGGCGGTGCGGATGTTTTCCCACAGATTGATCTTGAACGCCTGCACGTCGGCATTCCCCGGCGCAGGCCCGGTATACGCGTTCGCCGTGCTGCTGGGAGGGGTCGACTGCTGGTTCACGGTGGTCGAGGCGCCCCCGCCGCTGCAGGCAGCCAGGGTGGCGAGCACCAGGAGGGCGCAGGGGCGGAGCGCGCGCGCGACAGTCAGGGTGGCAACTGGGCGGTTCATGGCGGCGCTCCCTTACTGGCCCGGACAGGCGGCAGCGGACAGCTGGAACGCCTGCTTGAGTTTGTAGCCAATCGGA